>OGNF01002211.1_pt1 | contig 15292 bp, 13 predicted proteins | sample 1573321 | NCBI WGS metagenome assembly OGNF01 (sample SAMEA2581911, study PRJEB24529) | metagenome | biome: Human gut stool | place: China | collected 2011
TTTAACTCGATTTTATATAATTGCATTTGCTAATGCAATTATTCAGTAGACATTAATTAATCCCCGCCGCAATTGAAACGCCGGTATTCCCTATTATTTTAATCTTTTCATTATCATAATATATTCGCAACTTGCTATTGCAATTTGCGCATTTATTTTTTTCAAGTCTAAACAGCTCTTAATATTTAATGTGATAGTTTTCCCCGGTAATTCCCATTACCGCTCCGCTTTTTCTCTTTGCCTCGTTTTCAATATGAGCAATAAGCCACTTGTTTTTTGCAACCAGCTTTTTATCGTCAGTTTCCGTTTCAAGCGCCGTGTTTGTACCGGCAGGCAGCGCCACAATACAGCGGAAGCCCCCGTCGCTCACCTGACACGGGCAGTAGTGCAGCGTTGTTGCGTAAATTTCAACCGCCGTACCTTTTGGTACAAAAAACGCCCTGAACAGCGATGAATCTATTCTGTCGTCTTTTATTTCCCAAACGTGACCCAGAATAAGCACCAGATCGGTTGCGGCAATATTTATTTCACTTGAGGAATGCCACTCGGTCGCATTAAGCCCGGTGCTGTGACCGTAGCAATAGCCCACCTGCGTAGGTAAGGTTCCGTAACAGCCGTTTTTTAATTTCCCCGCAATCGGAAGCTTTTCAAGCTCCGGCGCAGAGGGCATATATATTACATTTTCGGGCATATCGAATTTTTCCGCCGCCCCTATTATTTCCGCGGTGTCAATATCAATAATTTTGCCGTAGGAGGTAAATTCCCCGTCTGTAACGCTGTAAATTTTAATATTGTTAAGCTCGTTTAATTTTTTTAACATACAGTCGTTTCCCTATACCGTTTCAAATTTTATATTTGAAACATACTTGCAAAATTCCTTTATCTCGGCGGTGTAGTCGCCCGCAACCTCAGAAACATGGTGGATATACGGTCCCTCAACCAATTTTCGCTCCCATGCATCAAGGTTATTAAACCTCGCCCAAAGGTATGTTCCGTTTGTATAAGGTCCGGAAACACTTTCGCACCCACCGGTGATAACCGAATATCTGCCATGATCCTGGTCTATTCTGGCAACCGTGTAGTGCCCGCTTTCCGCTTCAAAATTTTCGCGCATATTAAAGCATCTGCAAAAGCTGCCTTTTTTCCTTGCGGAGTATGCAAACTGTCCGCAGTGCCACAGAAGCTCGGCATTTTCATCCTCAGGATGCCGAATGGTAAACTCGCCGAAAAGCGGCGGTTTTTTCCCGAATGACAGTGATTTCAGCACAGCCTGCGTCATTGCCGCGTGAACATCATTTTCGCAGCTTATAATGTAGCCCTCATCGGCAAGCATACCGTAAACGGTGCAAGGCATAGCACCTACAAGAAGCTGTAATGCCGACCAACATTCCGCAGAAATTGCATCAAGCTTAAATTCCTCAAAAAGGCTCTTGAAAAGAATATAAAAAACATATTGCTTTTCAGCAAGCTCATCTGATACCTTATCCAGCTCATACATTGCTCTGATTTTCTCGGCGCCCGCCTTTATTTCTTCCGGGTATTTTTCTGAAATTCTATTATACCTGTCCTGAATAAGGGCAAGATTTATAGGTATCAGGTGAATGTCAAATTCCTCCATTAACTGCCCCTCATTGCATATTACAGAGCAAAACGGCATAGGTCTTTGCCCTATTACACCTATTCTCATACCTATAAAATTCTTCACCGCGCACACGGTTCTTGCAAAGCTATCCACGCCGTGTCTGAGCTTTTCCGAATCCACGCGGCAATTTTCAATGTATGTAAACGGCACGTTCATACGCATAAGCTGGCGGCTGATACCGAAAAGCCCGCACTGCGAGTCGGTGTAACGCATACCGTCGGTCATATCCGGCGCGTCGTCCTGCGGACCCCACAAAAGCACCGGCTTACCCATTTTTTTAGCAAGCAATCCCGCTGCTTCTTCGTTTCCGAAATTGGCGGCGATAAGGAAAACAGCGTCAACTCCGTTTTTACGGAAATGTTCCGTCACCTTATCAACATCATTACATGACCAAAGCACCTCAACGTCGATAACGCCCTTTAAATCAACAAACGAAACACTGTCATTGGCATAGTTCTTTTCAATATACGCCACCGTTTCTCTGCCTCTTTTTTCGGCAATTTCCCAATTGAACTGTCCTGGACGCGGCGTGCAGTCGCGGCGCAGCGGCACAAGACCTATTTTCACACCGTTGCTTAGCATAATCAAAGCTCCATTCGTATTTTTAAAGCGTATTTACCTTGCGCCGCCGAGAAGCCTTATTCTGTCGGCAGCAAATTCCTTTACTGCATTTTCGGGGTGGGTAAGCAGCATATCAAACGGCTCGCTGTAGGGGTCAAGCTGCTTGCAGCACTCTATATAGGCACAGCACACATCGGTTGCATAGTTTATTTTGCGCACGCCTGCGTTTACAGCAGCCTTAATTTGGTCGTCGGGCACACCCGAGCCGCCGTGCAGCACCAGGTGCGCGTTTACCGCCTTGTGCAGCTCGGCTATGCGGTCTATTGCCAGAACCGGCGCTTTTTTATATTTTCCGTGCGCGGTGCCCACCATAACCGCAAGGGCGTCAACCCCCGTTTGCTTTACAAACTCAGCCGCCGCGCCAACCTCGGTATAGCTGCCTGTCTCATCGCCGTTTGCGGCGGAGCCCACATGACCTAATTCGCCCTCAACGGTAATGCCGCCGCACTTTGCAATATTTACAACCGCCCGAGTTGTTTCAACATTTTCTTCAAAGGCTTTGGTAGAGGCATCAATCATAACGCTTGTAGCGCCGTATTTAATCGCCCTTACCGCCTGTGGCATACCCGCGCCGTGGTCAAGGTGTATTGCAACCGGGGTTTCAAGCTCGTTTGCAACCTCCTTTAATGCCGGCATTAAATATTTTGCAAGGCCGGTATCAAAAAGCCTTGTATACATTTGCAAAATTACCGGCGCGCCGGTTTCCTTTGCGGCATTTTTAACCCCCATAAGGCTGCCGAAATTGTAAATATTAAACGCCGGGACCGCATAGCCCCCTTCTTCTGCCATATCAAGCACACTTTTCATTGAACAAAGCATTTTCTTATCCTCCGTTTTGTTTTATTGCTGCAGCCCGAATTTGTAACGCTGCATACGCTCATCCAGCTTTTCCGCGTCAACCTCGCCCGTTGCCAAAAACCTTTCAAGCGTTTTTAAATCAGGTATTCCGGCTCTGCCGCCCGGCTTTGTGCATTTTATTGATGAAACGCCGGTTGCAAAGCACATACATTCGGGTATGCTCATACCCTTTAAATAAGCCGTAAGAAACGCGCCGTGGTAAACATCCCCCGCACCGGTAGTATCGGCTACCTCAACCTTCATTGCGGGCTGATAAAAGCTTTCCCCGCCGCAAATTCCCAGCGAGCCGTTTTCACCGAAGGTGAATATTACAATTTCGGGTCCCTTTGAGGCAATGTAACGCATTACCTCAATTTTTTCCTGCTGCGACATTTCACTCGATTTACCCTTGCCAAGCTCTGCGCATACGCCGTCAAAATAATATTCCGAGCCTATAAAAATATCAAAAATTCCGTAATTTTCGTAAACATACGGCTTGTAATACGCCGCGTCAACGCTCACCTTGCCGCCCGCCGCGTGAATGGCGTCGGCAGCCGCACAAACAGCCTCGTTTACAAACCCAACGTGCATTATTTTTGCAGACCTTACAAAATCGAAATCAATATCTTTCGGCTCCACCTCGCGCAGCTCGCCGCCGCGGGAGATTATATGCTTTGATTTGGTGCTGCGCTCGGTTATGCAAATGCAAAAGTTACTCCTTTTATCCTTTTCCACAATGATATGAGAGGTATCTACCCTATTGAACTTAAAATCATCAATTATAAGCCTGCCGAAGGCATCGCCGCCCACTATACCTAAAAAAGCGGCTTCAGCGCCCAGGCTGCCCGCCGCGCAAAGTGCGGTAGCAACCCAGCCCCCGCCCTGAAAGCTGCAATCATACATTTTGCTGCTTACGGCGTTATACGGCATTTCCGGCAACTCCACCACCAAATCCTGCCCCGGGTTTGCTATTCCTATAATATCGTATTTCTTCTCCATTAAAGCCACCTGTCAGGGTATCATAGACATAAACTTAATATCGTAATATTCTTCCATAGACCACTTTGATTTATCGCACCCTATACCCGATTGCTTTGCGCCCGCGTGGGGTGAAAACTCTGTTCCGCCGCCGCCGTTTACAAAAAATTCTCCGGCGGTAACATTTTCAAAATATTTGCTCATTTCCCGGGAATTATGCCCGAAGAAATACGCCGAAAGCCCGAAAATGGATTTATTGGATTTTTCAATAGCCTCATCTAAGGTATCAAACGGCTGCAGCGGAATGATAGGTCCGAAAATTTCCTCTGTTGAAACGCGCATACCGTCGTTTACGTCTGTAAGCAGCGCGGGGGTTATATAGCTGCCCTTTGAAAATTCCTCGGGCACCTCTCCGCCCATAACAAGCCGTGCGCCGCCGGCTACGGCGTCGTCTATCAGCTCTGTCATTCTGTCTCTTGCGGCTTTATTTATAACCGGACCCATAATGTAACCCTCATCCTTATACCTACCGAGCTTTACCTTTGATAATTCAGCCGCAATTTTTTCACACATAACGCTGTAAATGCTTCTGTGTATGTAAATTCGGTTGTAATTAACGCAGGTCTGCCCCGCAAAGCCTACCTTTTTAGCCACAATATTTTTTGCAACATCGTCAAGGTCGGCGTCCGGCATAACAACTACCGGCGCGTTGCCGCCCAGCTCCAATGAGTATTTTTTAAGCGATGTGGCGGATTGCTGCATAAGCTTAAGCCCGGTCTCATATGAGCCTATAAGGGTTATCATACGCGGAATACGGCTTTCATTGAGTGTTGCGGCAACCTCGCCCGAAGGCCCCGAAATAATATTGAGCACACCCTTCGGAAAACCGATTTTCGCCGCTATTTCGCCCACATAAAGCGTGGCAAGCGGCGTTTCGCTTGAAGGCTTTATAATACAGGTGCAGCCCGAGGCAATAGCCGGGGCTAATTTTATGCTCGCATTGCCGAGGGGGTAATTCCACGCAATGTGCCCCACCGTCACCCCGATAGGCTGTCGGGTCACTATTTGGTAATTCGGCTTATCCCCGCTGCCCTGATAGGGTAAAACAGTGCCCTCTATGCGCTTTGCCTGCTCTGCGTAATATGAAAGGCTTATAAGCAGCCAATCAACATCGCCGCAGGCGGCGGCATAGGGTCTGCCCGATTCAAAGGAAACAAGGTCTATAAGCTTATCCCTTTCGGCAGTGCAGGCAGCCTTTAATTTATAAAGCCACTCGGCGCGCTCGTTTACAGGCGTTTTCGACCATACCTTAAAGGCTTCATCGGCAGCGGCAAGCGCTTCCAAGGTCTGCTCCTTTGTAGCGCCCTTAAAGCTTTCTATTATTTCGCCGGTTGCGGGATCATACACATTATTTACTCTGCCCTTGCCCTCAATCAGCTGTCCGTTTATGTACTGTTTCATAAAGCTCTATCACCTGTTCCTTTCAAATTCATCGGCTCTTTGCCGGTTCCTGAAGCCTTTAAGACCTCTCGCACCTATAAACCTTGCGTTTTTGCCCAGCTCCTCCTCAATTTCAAGGAATCTGTTGCCGCGGTCGCCTATGGCGCTTTCCCTTACCGAGCCGGCGTTTATACCTACCGCGTAATCGGCAATAGCCGCTCCCTCGCCCCTGCTGTCAGAGGGCATTACCGCATACCCGAATTTATAAGCGTACTGAATCATTTCCAGCGCCTCTGAAATAGTGCCTACCTGATTTACCTTCAGCAATACCGTGTTTGCGGCGCCCTTTGAAATGCCGTAAGCCACGCGCTTTGGGTTGGTGGTAAATAAATCGTCGCCCACAATTTGTATTCCGCTTTCCTTTGTAAGCGCTGCGGTTGTATCGTAATCGTCCTCATTGAACGGGTCCTCTATTATCACAAAGGGGTAATCCTTTATTATCTGCATATAAAAATCGTACAGCTGTTCCTTGGTTTTCGGGGTTTTATCAAAAAGACCGTAGTATTTACCGTCCTCCTTGTTATGGTATGTATCGGTCGCCACATCCATTTGAAAGCCCATTTTGCCTTCATACCCCGCCTCGCTTATGGTTCTGAGCATTTCCTCCCATACTTCCTTATCGGAGCTGTAAATTCCGGCGGGCACCGATATAAAATCCCTTATATTAGGCAAGCCGCCGAATTTCCTTTTCATTTTCTCGGCAAAGCGCGTGTGTACCTCCCAGCAGGCGTAGGAGGCTTCGGAAAATGTGTGAAAGCCGAACGCCATAACCGACATTGTAGGCTTGCCGCCGGGGGTTGTTATTCCGCCGCCGTAGCGTTCATCCCCCGCCACCATAGCAACGCCCGGAACCGGAAGATACATAGCCCCCGCGCCGCCTATATGGCGGTAAAGCGGAATACCCAGCGCTGCCGCGCCCGCCTTTAAAACAGCGGCGGATAAAGCCGCCGTTGCATTGCCGCCCAAGGCTTCCTTGCCGTTTCCGCCTATATTCAGTATTGCGTTATCCGCCGCAAGCTGATTTGCAGTATCAACACCTATAAGCGCAGGGGCGGCAATTGTGTTAATTCGGTCGGCAACGCACTGAACACCCTTTCCGCCGAATTTTTTACCGCCGTCAAACGCAAAATCAACCTCGTGTGTTCCTACCGATACACCCGAGGTGCACATGGCCCTGCCCACAGCGCCGTTTTCAGTGGTAATTACAGCCTCAACGCCGGGCTTGCCCCTGTTTGAGTAAACCTGACGCGCCTTAACCGATTTTATTAAAGTAGACATAACCCTTTTCTCCTATTCGCCGATATATATAATTCTTAAATCCAGCGCCGATATGCAGCTTTCGGCGCTCACCCCGCACCCCAGCTGCCACAGGGGCGCGCTTGTTCCGTGGGTTTTGAGCGCAAGCTCTAAATTGACGCCCTTTTCCTCTGCCTCGCTTAAGGTATATCCGTCGGTAACGGCGCCCGCAAGACACTCGGGCGCACCGCTTATTTTAAGCCCGCCGGGGCCGTCTGTTCCGTCGGTATCAACCGCGCCGAAAACAACGCCCCTTTCCCCCGAAATATACATTGCCGCGGCAATACAGTATTCCTGGTTTCTGCCACCCACGCCGATTTCCTTTCCCACAGTCACCACATTTTCACCCGATGACATAAGCACAAGCGGCGCCTTAAACGGCTCGCCCATACGCTTTGCGGTAAGCGCAATTCCCGCGTCGGCAAAGCCTGCCTCGCGCGCCTCCGCCTGCATATATTCCGAAAGCATAACACAGTTAAGCCCAAGCTCTTTTGCTTTATTTCTTACCGCGGGGTAAACGGTGCTGTTTTTAAAAATAAGCCCGAAAAAGCGGCAATTAAGCCCCTCGTATTCCTCAACCGACATATTTTCGTTTTCACTGTTTCCCGAAACAAGCCTTTTTTTAATAGACTCGGGCGTTTTTTGCCACGCATCGTGCTTTTTTATTATTTTTATGCAGTCCTCAAAGGTAGAGGCCGTTGCCACAGTGGGAAAAAATGTGTTGCTTCTTAACATTTCAAGGTATGAAACGCGCAAAACGGGGGTATTCATTTTTGAGGGGTCAGCCGTTACGAAATTAACCACCGTTGCGGGCATCATTTTCCTGAGCAGCCGCCCGCCCTTGAATTTATCTATATGAGTGCGTATTTGGTTAAGCTCGCTTGTGGGCACGCCCTTTTCTATCTGCATCATATGGGTAAAAGCGGATATATCAGCCATTGTTATGCCGTCGGCAGGGTATGTAAAAAGCGAGCCGCAGCCGCTGCCGAATATTGTAAACACAAGGTCTTTTTCATTCAGGTCTTCGGTAAGCCTTTCAATAGCCCTGCACCCCTCAAGACACTTTTCATCAGGAACGGGGTGCCCCGCCAAGGTAACACCGATTTTTTTACATATAACCCTTTCGCCGTGCTTTGCTATAACATGGCCGGCGGTAAGGCGGTCGCCCAGAATTTCTTCAAACGCGGCGGCAGCCCTCTGCACGCCCTTAGCGGCGCCTATTACGAAAATCCTGTCATAGTAGCTTAAATCATATTCGGCTCTGCCGCTGTGCGGGTCGCCCGCCATTTCATACCCGCGGTCGTCAAGAATTATTTTATTATTTTCAAGCTTAACAAAATTTTTCACCCTGTAATACGGATCTATCGAATCAAGCCCCGCGTCCAGCAGCTCGGCAACGATTTTTCTGCCCTCTTTATCGCCGTGATTCGTCAGTGCCTCTTTATTAAGTATTCTCATAGCTAAAACAGAATTTCATCCGGCTTCGGAATATCGGTAACAAACCCTTTGAGGTTTGAAATCAGGTCGATATCCTTATCCGTCAGCTCAAAATCGAAAATTTCCGTATTTTCCTTAATGCGCATAGGATTTGCCGATTTCGGCAATGAAACAAAACCCTTTTGCAGGCACCAGCGAAGGCATATCTGCCCTATTGTTTTGCCGTACTTATCCGCCAGCCGCCGCATTTCCTCCACCTTAAAAATACCGCCTGTTCCAAACGGGCTGTACGCCTCAACAACAATACCGTTTTTTCGGCAATACTCCACCGCCTCGGGCTGGGTAACGCTCGGGCATAATTTAAGCTGATTTACCATGGGCTTTATTTTTGCCGTTTTCATAAGGGTATCTATATGGTGCGGCATAAAATTACTTACGCCTATCGCCTTTATTTTACCCTTTTTATAAAGCTCCTCAAACGCTGCCCATGTGCCTGCGGTCGCCGCCTCCCAGTGCGTTCTGAACTGCACGGGGTTCGGCCAGTGAATAAGGTATAAATCAAGGTATTCAAGCCCCAATTTTTCCATAGTTAAATCAAACGCGTCAAGCGTTGCTTTGTAGCCGTGGTCGGCATTGCGCAGCTTGCTTGTTACAAAAATTTCCTCTCTTTTAAGTCCGCTTTGCCTTATTCCCGCGCCTACGCCCTTTTCATTGCCGTATGCCGCGGCGGTATCAATCAGGCGGTAGCCGAGCGCCAGCGCCGAAAGCACCGCAGCCGTTGCGGTGTCATCCTTTGATTGCCAAGTACCAAGCCCCATACAGGGTATTTCGGCACCGTTATATATTTTGAATGTATCGGTTATACTGTTCATTGATCTCTCTCCGTTAAATTATTTGAATTAAAGGCAGGTATATCCCCCGTCTATCGGAATACAGGTACCGGTTGTAAATGTGGCAAGGTCGCTTGCGTAGTAAAGCACTATTCCCACCATTTCATCGGGGCTTGCCACCCTGTCCATCGGGGTGCCGCCTATCCATTTTTTAACAGCCGGATCGTTCGGCGTTTCAAGCCGCTTTTTGGTAAGCGGCGTGTTTGTAAAGCCGGGGCAAACCGCGTTCACCCGTATACCCTTACCTGCCCACTCATTAGCAAGGCACTTAGTGAGCATTATAACGCCTGCCTTCGAGCTGTTGTATGCACACTGCTGCTGCGGTAGCGGGTTTACAACCAAACCGGACATAGAGGCAATGTTTACTATATTGCCCCCGCCCTGCTCAATCATAAGCGCGCCTACCTCGCGGCAAACAAGAAACGGTCCTGTAAGATTGACATTTATTATTCTTTGCCATACCTCAAGCGGCATTTCCTCGGCGGGGGCTAATTTGTTTATTCCGGCGTTGTTTACAAGAATATCAATCCTGCCGAATTTCTCTTTAATAAGCGCTACTGCCGCTTTAACCGAGCCTTCATCCGATACATCGGTATGAATACAGAGACACTTCGCGCCCTCGGCGGTTATTATTCTCTCGGCGTTTTCAAATTCCTCATCCATAATTCCGGCTATTACAATATCCGCCCCGCATTTTGCAAACCCGGTTGCTATTGCAAGACCGATTCCCCTTTCGGCGCCGGTTATTACCGCAACCTTGTTTTTGAAATCAAACTGAATTGAAGACATCTGCAATTACCTCTTTGAAGTATTATTTCGCTGCCCTGAGCTCCAGCACATCCTTAATTGTTCTGCGCGTATTAAGCACTATTTTATCGTAATTCTTTTCGTTTACAGCGTTGTCCTCGGCAAACATCCAGTCGCCGCCCGAAGCTAAAACATAATCAATTCCCGCAAACGGCAAAAAGTTCTTTCCGTTAAGGCCGCCCGTTACCACCCATTCAACCTTGCCGAACGGTCCGCCGTGATACTGCGCCAGGGTCTCCGCCCCGCCCATTTGGTAAACCGGGAAAAATTTAAGCACGTTTATGCCGTAATTCAAGGCTATGGAAATATCGCTTGCGGTAACGCAACCGGGCAGTATAGGCATATTGCTTTTAAGGGCGTACTCTACCACCTCGGGCACAAGCCCCGGGGCCACAAAAAACTTGGCGCCGGCGTCGGCAGCCTGCTTTGCGTCGTCAAGCGAAATAACCGAGCCCGCGCCCACAATTACCTCGGGCGCATTTTTCGCAATGCTTCTTATTCTTTCAAGCGAGTATTCATCGCGGTGCAAAAGAACCTCGCACACCGGCAGCCCGCCCTCCGCAAGGGCGTGCGCCGCGTCCGCTGCAAAATCAAGCTCGGGATTTACCATAATAGGACAAATTCCCGTGGTTTTTAAAATGCCGTACATTGTTTTATCCATTTCTCATTACCTCTTATTAAAAAATATTTATTGCTGTACCGGCTTTTTCCGCTAAGCCCTTAAGCCCCTCGGCGTGCGCGTCGGTAATTTCAATTTCACCGCTTGCAAGCGCCTTTTCACGCTTTTCCCATTCCATTTCGCCGGGCAGGAAAATTCTTTTGCTGCCCTCTGCCAAGGGCGAGTTTTTCAGCTCGTCAGCCATTTGCGCTATACGTTTGTTATATACATCGGAAGGCATCATTTTGGAAATATCTATTGCAATAAACGCGTGACCCACGTTATTTACAGAAGAAAGGTCCAAATTCCAGCTTGCCACCTCGCTTAACATTCCGGCGCCGGTTATAACCGCCGATAAAAGCTCAACCAATACTGCCAGACCGTAGCCCTTGTGCGCTCCCATCGGCTGTAGGCTTGCACTTTGCGGAAACAGCGAGGCGTCCGCCGTGGGCAGACCCTTTTCATCCACAAGCCACGTATCGGGTATTTCCTGCCCCTTTTCCTTTGCCATAATAACCTTGAGCGCGGCTACATTGCTCAGCGCTATATCAAGAAAAATACTTTTACCGTTTCCGTCGGGCGCCGCAAAGGAGAAAGGATTCGTACCTATTGCCTTTTTGCAGCCCCCCGGCACTGCTATAACCGGGTCGGTATTGCTCATTGAAAGCCCTATAAGCCCCTCTGCCGCGGCAAGATTGGCATAGTACCCCGCCGCACCGAAATGACAGCTGTTTTTAACCCCTACATAGGCAATTCCCGTTTCCCTTGCCTTTTTTATCGCCAGCTTCATCGCTTTATAAGCAGATACCATTCCAACCGCCCTGTTCCCGTTCATCACGGCGAACGACGGACCCTCGCACAGCACGTTCGGCTCTGCCTTCGGGTCAAGCCCGCCGGCGTTCATCTTTTGTATGTACCCGGGCAGGTTTTTTGTTCCGTGGGTCAAAACCCCGAACATATCGGTTCCTACCAGCGTTTCCGCGGTTAGCGCCGCATTTTCTTCGGAAACGCCCGCTTTAATTAAAGCAGCCTTTGAAAATTCAAGTAATTCCGATATTTTCACTCTTTTCATATAAACACCCAATTTCTGAATTTTACTTAATTATACCCCCGGTATATATGGCTGTAAATAAACTTTTCAGCACACTTTACTATACTTTTCGCTCACATATAATATGCAAAACAGCTTTACATACTTCTGTCGCTGTGGTATAATTCAGTTATCAAAGCATTTTACGCGATTGGAGAAAAAATATGCAGGGGCTTGATCTCATTACATTTGAGGATTTATACTCAAAGAATATTGAAGTAACCGATATTCACGCCGAGCGCCAGAAATGGGTAAAGGGCGTTACCTACAGCAACGGCAGCCACAGAAGAATAAACGGAATTATTCTTTTAAACGGGTGCAACGGCATATACACTGATTTAAACGAAAACGGCACTTCATTTTTCGCTTCGCAAAACAGTATCGTCTGCCTGCCCGAGGGCAGTAACTATACAATTTTCAATAACGATTGCGGTCTTTCCAATCAGGACGCCTATTTAATAGAATTTCATATTAAAGAAGACGATAAGCTTTACACCTTTTCCCCACACCCCTTTCTGATAACCACCCCCTTTTCATCGGCGCTTTCCCACGCCATAAAAGAGGTGGTAAGGCGGTACGAGGAGCCTATTAAATCCCCCGTAAACATATTATCAAGCGTGTACGAGGTGCTCACTATATTGGGCAAGGGCAATTCCAAAGCCTTATCAAGAGACTATTCCGCCATAGCGCAGGGAATTAAAATAATCGAGCGCGATCCCTTTAACGATATTTCTTTAGAGGAAATCGCCGCTATGTGCAATATAAGCAGCGCGGGCTTCAGAAGAAATTTCAAAAAATATTTGGGCGAAAGCCCCGTGCAATACCGCACGAAATTAAAAATAAAGGCTATGCAATATATGCTTGAGCACAGCAATGTTACGGTTGAAGAAATGTCTGAGCTTTTGGGAATAAATAACGCCACCTATGTATATAAAATGTTTAAAAAGAGCGTAGGCACCTCGCCTAAAGAATACAGAAACAGGTTTAAAAATAATTTCTAAAAAAACACTTAGACAACTAAAAAGACAGGCAATTGCTCAAAATCACAACTGCCTGTCTTTAAATTTTATTTTAGCTTCTTAGCCCTAACTATTGGCAAAAAGCTTTTATTTTACTATTCCGGGTCAGAAAAATTCCTTATCATATTATTTTTACAAATATCACCTGCATCGGCTGTAATTCCGAAATCGGCATATTTGAATATCGGGGCGTCCTTATCGGAATTTATTGCTATTACCGTTCCCGACTGCTTTATTCCCGCAATATGATGCACCGCGCCCGAAATACCTACCGCGATATATACATCCGGGTTTACCGTTTTGCCTGTAAGCCCTACCTGCAATTCATAGGGCAGATAATCGCCGTCAGTCATTTTGCGCGTTGCGGCTATACCAGCGTTTATTTTTTCGGCAAATGCCAGTAACTCCGCTATATGCTCCCGCGCGCCGTAGCCTATACCTATAATAATTTTTTTCTGCTCTTCCTCTGCGGTGCGCACGGTCGCCATAGGCGGCTTGGTTTCGCACTTAATTTTTGCAATTATATTGCCCGAACACGCAGGGCGGTACATATAAAGCGTTTCGCCGTCGGTTTCAAGCGTGGTGCAGTCGGCGCAAAGCCCCGTGTTTAAAAGGGCGGCAACCTGCGGCGCTAAAGCCTTTGATTTAATATCGCTCCCCCACAAAACCGCGTCGGGGTGACCCGAGCGGATTTTATCCGCCGTTTTTTCGGGGGTATCGGGGTCAATTACGGTTATATTTTCTCCCACCGTTTTTGCAAATTCTATGGGTGAAGAGCCAACACACCACACATTTTTAAGCTTGCTTGCACTCTCGGCGGGCTTTATTTTCTGTCTGCCCTTTTTAAGTCCCTCGTCTATTGCCCACATCAGCTTATCGCCTGGTATAAATGTGCAGCTGCGGCGGTCGGAATCGTTTTCAAAGGTTTTTAAAACGCGCGTTGGCGAGCCTTTAAGCCCGCAAAGCGAAATATCGGCGTTAATATCGTTTGCCGAAAGTGTTTCAACCGGTTTGATTTTAGAGCGAATACTCGGCAGCCGCAGCTTTCGGCTTTTTTCAAGCGTTATAACCGCAGGCGCGGATATATTACCGCCGTTTCCCAAACGGTCGGTATAAAAAAGACCGTTTTCCGTACTTTTAAGCGACATAACGTTTGTTACAAGCGAAAATTCCAGCCGCACCGCAAGGGACGGACCTACCTGCCCCGTATCGCCGTCTACCGACTGCCTGCCGCAAAAAACAAAATCGGGGCAGAGCCTTTTTATCGCAAGGGAAAGCGCATATGATGTTGCAAGAGTATCCGCTCCAGCAAAGGCGCGGTCGCACAAAAGCACGGCGTTTTTAGCGCCAAGCCGCGTTAAGCTTTCAAGAAACGGCGCGGTTTTTTCGGGTCCCATACTTAAAAGCGTTATCTCCGCCCCGTCTATACCGAGCGCGGTTTCGTAAGCGCTTGCGTCAAACGGGTTAATTTCGCCGTCGGCAGACTGCTTTACACAAACAACAATTTTCATTTTCTACCTCGCGTCGTATATCGGGGCAAGCACGTCGTGTATCTTTTTATATTCTAAGAATACCTTGCGGTATTTTTCGGTGTTTTCGGGGTTCGGCACGGTTACGGATTTCGGCTTAACACACTTTGCCACCGCGTCTAAAGGGTTCTTAAATACGCCCGCGGCAATTCCCGCAAGCATTGCAGAGCCTAAAGATGAATCACTGCTCTCGGCTGTTTTAAGAGTTATTCCCAAAACGTCCGCCGTCATCTGCCGCCAAAGCTCGCCCTTTGTGCCGCCGCCTATCGCCGCGGCAACAGAGCCGTATTCAATACCTAATTTATCAAGCACCGCCTTTGAATCAAGCAGCGAATAGCACACGCCCTCAAGCACCGCGCGGGTAAAGTGCGCCCTTGTATGGGTTGCGCGGATACCCGTAAAGCTACCGCAGAGCATAGGGTCGGCATAGGGTGATAATTCGCCGTTAAGATAGGGGTGGTATATCATACCCTCGCAGCCTATCGGGATTTTTGCGGCGGTGGCGTCTAATTCCTTATAATCCCCGCCGAAGGTATCTCTGTACCAGCGGTAAGAGGCGGCGCACGCCTTTGTTGCCGTACCGGGGTACCAAAGCCCTTTTGCTATATGCGAATAGTTTACAAGGTCGCGGTCGGGGTAAGGCTTATCGGTAATAACGCAAATGCGCCCCGCCGTTGCAAGCTTAACGGTAATATCCCCTTTTTGGGTAGCACCCGAAGCGAAAACCTCCATACAGGTGTCGGTTGTGCCGCAAATAACGGGCGTACCTGCTTTAAGTCCCGTTTTTTGGGCAGCGCTTTCCTGTATTTTTCCTATAACATCGGTGGGCGCCACAATAGGCGGCAAAACCGAAATATCAATTCCGCAGAGGGCGCACAGCTCGTCTGACCATTTTTGAGAAACGCAGTCATAAAGCATACTGCCCTGCGCCTCAATATAATCGGTGCAGAACACGCCCGTTAAAAAGTAGCGGATATAGTCCTTTTCA
>OGNF01002215.1_pt1 | contig 15282 bp, 15 predicted proteins | sample 1573321 | NCBI WGS metagenome assembly OGNF01 (sample SAMEA2581911, study PRJEB24529) | metagenome | biome: Human gut stool | place: China | collected 2011
CTATTGCTGACATACCTCCGTATTCCGAGGCGCAGTATGAGGAGCGCGTCACTTCGCTCATCCGCGCCCGCTATTCGGTGTCCGCCGAATTGGCCGTGCTCCGGCAGCGAGACACAAAGCCGGAGGAGTTTGCCGAATACAATGCCTTCGCCGAGGAGTGCAAGGCGCAGGCAAAGGTGCTCCTCGAGGAAGCAACATCACAAAACGATTAAAGATACAACGCCATGAATGAATTGAGCACGATATTGGTGAGCGTGATAGGCACGCTCGTGCCGCTGATCGGAGGAGGCGCGTTCCTCTTCCGCAAGCAGCAGAAACGAATCAAGGAAGCCGAGGCCCGTTTGGCCGAGGTCAGCGTGGACAAGGCCAAGGTGGAGACCCGCACCGATGAATGGCACCTCTGGAAGGAGCAGTCGGACGCCATGCACAATGTGATCGAGACACTCAGCGCCCAACTTCTCGAAAAGACCAAAGAGTGCGACCGCAAGGAGGATATCATCTCCGACAAGACACGCCGCATTCGCGAGAAGGAGGAGCAGAACCTGGAGCTCTACACCAGACTTCTCCACTGCGAGCAGCGCATCGCCTCCATGCAGCGCTTTATTGACTGGCTTAAGAATTGGCATTGCGCCCGGGAATGGGGACGGGGCAAGGATGATTGTATGCGCCGCAAGCCGGAGCAGAAGGTCAAGATGACATACGACCCGCCCATAGAGATGGGTGAGGAGGATGCTCCCGACGACATGATCGAGGAGAAGGTGGAGATATCCGCCACCGCCGAGGTGGCCACCGGAATAATCACCGAAATCAACGCCACCACCAAAGCAAAGGAGGATTGACTATGGATATAGATTTGAGAAGAATCGCACGTAAGCCGTCGTACACCATCGGGCGGCTCTACATTGATGGGAAATATTTCTGCGACACCATCGAGGACCGCGACCGCGATGCGAACCGCAATGGCCGCTTCGACAACGGCGAGCAGAAGGTCTACGCGCAGACGGCAATTCCCAACGGCCGATACGAGATTACGATGCGGGTGCAGTCGCCCAAATTCAGCCGGCGCCCGGAATACAACTGGTGGCACCCGAACGGGCGCTACGGCATGCTGCCGCGCCTGCTCAACGTCCCCCACTTCGAGGGGATCCTTATGCACGCCGGAAGCACCGAGCGCTCATCAGCCGGCTGCATCATCCTGGGAAGGAACACCGTGGTGGGGCGCGTCACCGACAGCATGGCCACATGCAAGCGCCTCTACCCTCTGCTGTGGCAGACGGCGCTCAGAGGGGAAAGAATATGGATTAACGTGCATTGACCATGGACCGACAGACTAGGAAGGAAATACACAACGGGCTGTGGGGACTCGCCCTCACGGCCTTCATCACGCTCTCAATAGTGCTGTTGCTGCTGGCTTGTGCCGGTTGTTCGCCGAGGATAGTGACGCGTGAGCGGACGGTGACGGCCACCGACACCGTGACCGAATACATCGCCGTCACCGACACCCTCCGGCTAACGGAGCGCGTATATGAATCGGATTTTAGGTACGACTCCATCGCGCCGATACTTGACTCGTTGAACCGAGTGGTCGGCTGGGACAGGTGGCATTTCCGTGAGCTCACGAAAAAGGATGAGCGGGAGATGGCCCGGCTGAGGGCGGTGGTCGACTCGCTATATCGGTCAAGCCGCGACACTGTGAAGGAATTGGAGCCGCAGCCTTATCCGGTAGAAAAGATTGTTAAGGTTGAAAAGCCTCGACCATGGTGGCTTATTGGGTTGGCCGCCATAGGAGGAATTACGCTCATATGTATTGTTGCATATTTTGGTTTTAGGATTAAACGTTGAGAAAAGACAAGTCCCGACTGAGAAGCCGGGACTTGTTGCATAGATGAAGATAAATTTCACAGGATGTCGTCGAAAGCGGCGACGCCCGCGATGCGGCTATCCTTCATGATATGGGCATATATCATGGTGGTGCTGATTTTTGTGTGGCCGAGGAGTTTTGAGAGGGTGCCGATGTCGCCGGCATTCTTCTTATAGTAGAGGGTGGCGAATGTGTGGCGTCCTGTCTTGGCGCTCACATTCTTGGTGATTCCGGCATTAATGCAGATGCGCTTGAGGATGCGGTTGAATCCCTGGTCGGACGGAAGATTCTCGATGAGAAGTCCCCGATGACGGCCACCCTTGTAGAAATCCACAAGTTTGGCGGCGCTCGTGCTCAGAGGCATGTCGACCTTCGTACCGGTTTTCTTCCTCTTGTAGTGGATCTCATTGCCGAAAATCTGCTCGATATGCAGGGCGCGGGCATCGGAGATGTGCATGGCCGTGAAGGTCATGAAGAGGAAAAATCGGAGCACTGTCTGCTCGAGGTCGTCGAGAGTCTTGCGGCGGTAGAGCGCGGACAGTGTGTTAAGTTCCTCTTCATTAAGGTATACAATTGCAGGCTCCGCCTGTGGCATCCTATACCCGTCGAATGGGTTGTTATTTAGCAGACCCTCCTTGATGGCAGAGTTGGTGTATATGCGGATTATGCTGAGGTTTTTGGCCACAGTGTTGGGAGCGTTCCGGCAGTCGTCGCGAAGGTGGGCGGCATAGATGCGGAGCCAGTCGGTGGTGATGTCCTCGAACTTGAGGCCTTTCTGATACTGGTCAAGTTTATCGAAGACACACAGGTGGTGTCTGATGGTTTCATAGGCCAGCGCCTTGCTGAGTTTGTTGAGCCGTTTGCGCGCATATTCCACGAAATCAAGTTTTTCCGTCTTGGCTTGCCAGAGGTGTAGGAATTTCTGCTTGCTTAGTTTTTCGCCCTGGAGGCGTGCTCTCACGAAGATGTCGGAGATGCGGGCCACGATGTTTGAGATGATGAGGTTCTTGTCATGGGCCTCCTTCGAGCGGCCCTTCACGACTTGCTTCTCTGCGTCCCATTCCTCGGCGGAGACGGTAAGCCCCACGGGGATGCGGATCTTTGAGTTGTCGAGGTAGAACACGGCATAGAGTGCTGCCGTACCGTCGGCGCGGGGATTTTCGTCGCGCCTCTTGACTGAAATTTTCGCCATAGTTGTGTCTGAGTTGTGTCGGCGCCAATCGTAACTCATTGGGGCTGAGCCTGGATTGTGCCGGCGGGATTAAACAAATCAGAACTACCAACGGGCGTAAGTAAAACGCTGATGTTCCGGTATTTATGACGAAAGCCCGCGGATGGTGCGGGCTTTCTGGAGGTTCCAACCAGACTCGAACTGGTGTAAACGGTTTTGCAGACCGGTACCTAACCACTCGGACATGGAACCCTTTCGTTTTCGAATGCAAAGTTAATAACTATTTTTTAATCTGCAAAATTTCCCGGCTGTTTTTTATCGCTTTTTTCTTCTCGGCCGGCACTCTCGCTTCAAATAAGGTGAGCGGTTTATTTGATTAATAGATTGATATGTGTTAATTTTGTGGAGAATTTGGACAGTTCCGAATTGTGACGAACACAGAGATATTATGACTTTTCAGATTTTGATACCGGCGCGCTACAGCAGTTCGCGCTTCCCGGGTAAGCCGCTTGCCAAGATTTGCGGCGTCGAGATGATTGTAAGAGTTTGCCAACAGGTGGCCAAGACCGGTATTCCATTGGCCGTGGCTACAGATGACGAGCGCATCGCCTCGTGCGTTGAGGCAGCAGGTTTTCAGGCCGTTATGACGGCTTCCGACCTGCGCAGTGGTACAGAGCGTTGCGCTGCCGCCTATAAGGCGATGGGGAGCAAAGCCGATGTGGTGATCAATGTCCAGGGCGACGAACCCTTTATCCTTCCCGAACAGATTTGCTGTCTGGCCGACATCTTCAGTCAGTATCCCGACACGCGGATTGCCACCCTTGCCAAGCCGTTTGACCCCGCCGACGGATTTGACGCACTCTTCGACCCCAATCTGGTGAAACTTACCTTCTCAGAGCAGAATGAGGCCCTCTATTTCTCACGTTCCATCATCCCTTATGTGAGAAGCACGGACTGGAAAAACTGGTTGAAAGTAGTAAAATTCTTCACTCATATAGGCATTTACGCATATCGTGCCGATACATTGGCCGAAATTGTGGCGCTCCCTGAGTCAACACTCGAAAAGGCAGAGAGTCTTGAGCAATTGCGATGGCTGCAGAATGGCATTCCTGTGCGTGTGGGAATTTCGCAGCAGCAGACCATCGGCATCGACACACCCGCAGATTTGGAAAGGGCAGAGCAATTTTTTTTGAAAGAGATGCACGATTAGTGGCGAATTTTTAGTAATTTTGCGTCTGAATTGTATCAGATCAGATCTAAACGGTAATAATCAATAATGAAAAAGAGTGCTCTTCAGAGAGTTAGAGCTGAATATCAGCCAAAACTCCCCAAGACCCTGCAGGGAGATGTAAAGGTAAAATTAGGTAAGGCCACTGAGTCGGTGGCCAATCAGGCAGAAATCAAGGAACTTTTCCCTCACACCTACGGCATGCCTGTGGTGGAATTTGTGGAAGATGAGAACCCTGCACGCGTTGAGGAACCCTTCAACGTGGGCATCATTCTCTCCGGAGGTCAGGCTCCCGGCGGCCACAATGTGGTGAGCGGAATCTTCGACGGCCTCAAGAAGCTCAACAAGGAGAACCGTCTTTACGGCTTCCTGATGGGTCCCGCCGGATTCATCAATCATCAGTATATGGAGCTTACTGCCGGCATAATCAAGGATTATCGCAACACGGGCGGTTTCGACATCATCGGCTCCGGACGTACAAAACTTGAGAAACCGGAACAGTTTGACGCCGGTCTCAAGATTCTCAAAGAACTCAACATCAAGGCTCTTGTGATTATCGGAGGCGACGACTCCAACACAAATGCCGCAGTGCTCGCCGAGTATTACAAGAATATTGGCGCAGACGTGCAGGTGATAGGTGTGCCCAAGACCATCGACGGTGACCTCAAAAATGAATGGATCGAGACATCCTTCGGTTTTGACACGGCCTGCAAGGTATATAGCGAGGTGATCGGCAACATCCAGCGCGACTGCAACTCAGCCAAGAAATACTATCACTTCATCAAGCTGATGGGTCGCTCGGCATCGCACATCGCCCTCGAGTGCGCCCTCGAAACTCAGCCGAACATCTGCATCATCTCCGAGGAGGTGCAGGCAAAGCGCATGACTCTCGACAATATCGTGAGCTACATCTGCTACGTGATTTCAGAGCGTGCAAAACTCGGCTGGAACTTCGGCACGGTGCTTATCCCCGAAGGCCTTATCGAGTTTATCCCCTCCGTAAAGGCGCTTATCAGTGAGCTCAACGACGTGATTGAGGTTCATTCCGACGATCTCACGGACCTTGACGAAATCGAGCGACTCCAGCTCATCCACAGTTATCTCTCGCCGGCCAATGCAGAACTTTACAAGAGTCTTCCCAAGAACATAGCGCTTCAACTCAGCCTTGAGCGTGATGCCCACGGCAATGTGCCTGTCTCCCTCATAGAGACAGAAAGCCTCATCAGCGAGATGGTGGCCAAACGTCTTGACGAGATGGCAAAGGATGGTGAATACTCTGGTAAGTTTGCCGCCCAGCACCATTTCTTCGGCTATGAAGGTCGTTGCGCCGACCCTACTAACTTCGATGCAGACTACACATATGCACTCGGCTATAACGCAGCCATGCTCATTAACGCTGGCCTCACAGGCTATATGTCGAGCGTTCGCAATCTGACAGACGCCCCCGAGAACTGGATTGCAGGTGGAATTCCTATCACTATGATGATGAATATGGAACGCCGCAAGGGTGAGATGAAACCGGTGATTCAGAAGGCACTCGTCAACCTCAACGGTCGTCCCTACCTTAAGTTCGCATCGATGCGTGAAACGCTCGCGCTCAACACTCTCTATCAGTATCCCGGCCCGATCCAGTATTTCGGTCCTTCTGAGGTGTGCGACCGTCCTTCGATGACCCTGCTCCTCGAACACAATAAGGAGATTTAAGACCCCAAATGGAGAATTATTCGATAATAATCTTCTAAAATATAGAAGCCCGTCAAATTTTGACGGGCTTTTTCCGTTAGAGATAAGGAGAGTGATCCCCTATATAAATTTGCGCAAAATTGATAATTTGAATTATGAGAAAGATTTTAATTATTGCTGTGGCATCCCTGTCTATGCTTGCAGTGTCGTGCGGCACAGATAAAAGTCAGAAATCGACGCAAGGAGAACGCATTGATACAGTGATTTCCGAGGAAAGCATCACAGTAGAAGGTCAGGGAGTGTCGGAAGCAGTGGCAGCATCCGGCCAGACAATTGATTCCCAACTTCCCACAGTAGTTGACTTTTACGCCACATGGTGTGGCCCATGCCGTCAGATATCGCCTCTGGTGGAACAACTTGCCGTGAAATACAGCGGCAAGGTAAATTTTATCAAGGTAGATGTGGACCAGGCTCCCGACTGCGCCAGCCATTATGCTATCCAGGCAATGCCGACATTCCTATTCTTCTCGGCGGAAGGAAGAGAGGTTGATCGTATGGTAGGTGCTGATCCTGAGGTACTTCAGCGGAAGGTGGCAAGTCTTATGGAAGACTAATGGAAAGATCCTGAGTCAACTTTTCAGGGTCACACTGACTTATCAGACTAATCTAATATCAACTCATATGACAACACATTCCTCGACAGCAGGAGTCAAGATCGAGCTCCTGAGAGACAAGGCGTGGGCGCGTTGGCTTGCCCTCGGCCTGCTTGCATTCGCGATGTTCTGTTCCTACATCTTCATGGACATTCTTTCTCCTATCAAGGACCTTCTTCAGTCGGAGAAGGGATGGGATTCCACCGCCTTCGGCACGATGCAGGGTTCGGAAACATTCCTCAACGTATTTATCTTCTTCCTTATCTTCGCCGGTATCATTCTCGACAAGATGGGCGTGCGCTTCACGGCCGTGCTTTCCGGCTCGGTGATGCTTGTGGGCGCAGTGATCAACTGGTATGCGCTTACCGATGCTTTCGACCATAGCTCTCTGAGCGTATGGTTCACCAATCATCTCAACTATATCCCCGGCTTTCAGGAACTCGGCATCGCTCCCTTCTATGAGGGTATGCCTGCAAGCGCCAAACTTTCTGCCGTAGGTTTCATGATCTTCGGTTGCGGCGTGGAGATGGCCGGCATCACAGTTTCGCGTGGTATAGTGAAATGGTTCAAGGGTCGCGAAATGGCTATGGCCATGGGTTCCGAGATGGCTCTCGCCCGTCTTGGCGTCGGCACCTGTATGATTTTCTCACCGCTCGTGGCCAACTTCGGCGGCGACATCAGCGTTTCCCGTTCGGTGGCATTCGGCGTAATCCTCCTCATGGTGGCTCTCATCATGTTCATCGTGTATTTCTTCATGGACAAGAAACTCGATGCTCAGACAGGCGAGGCAGAGGAGAAGGATGACCCCTTCCGCATCTCCGACCTGGGCAAGATCCTTTCGAGCTGGGCATTCTGGCTTGTGGCTCTCCTCTGCGTGCTCTATTATTCCGCCATCTTCCCCTTCCAGAAATATGCAGTGAATATGCTGCAGTGCAACCTCACCCTCAATCCTGACGGAGTGTCGGAATTCTGGAAGAGCGATCTCGCCACATATATCCAGTATGTGATCATGCTCATCGTGGCTATGGGTGCATTCGCATTCAGTTTCTCGAAGAAGAAGAGCGTGAAAATGCCTTCGCTCTGCGTAGCCATCATCGCGCTTGTAGGATATTGCCTTATGGGCTATATGCGTCAGAGCGCCGCTGCCATCTTCGCAGTGTTCCCGCTGCTCGCAGTGGGTATCACCCCCGTGCTCGGCAATTATGTCGACTATAAGGGAAAGGCCGCCTCGATGCTCGTGTTCGGTGCGCTTCTGCTCATCATCTGCCACCTCACGTTCGCTTTCGTGCTGCCTCTCTTCAAGGGCAACGACCTCAGCGGTGTGGTGCTTGCTTACGTCACGATTCTCGTGCTCGGCGCCAGCTTCTCGCTCGTGCCTGCATCGCTCTGGCCATCTGTGCCCAAACTCGTTGACGCAAAGATCATCGGTTCGGCTTATGCTCTCATCTTCTGGATTCAGAACATCGGTCTCTGGCTTTTCCCGCTTCTTATCGGAAAAGTGCTTGACGCCACCAACAGCGACATAGTGGAGAAGGTTAACGCTGGTCTGCTCACTCCCGAACAGGCAGCAGTAAGTTATGACTACACCTGGCCTCTCGTGATGCTTGCCTGCCTCGGGGTGGCCGCGCTGATTCTCGGCATCGTGCTCAAGGGCGTCGACAAGAAAAAGCATATCGGCCTTGAACTTCCCAACATCCAGAATGTTAAAGAGGAAGTAGAACCCGAGGTTGAGATGGCCGAAGGCTAAATTGGATTAATGATAAATTAAAGAAGGATTGAAATTATTCGCAAAAATATGTGTTTCAGCAGTGGCGGTGATGGCTTGTGCCATCACCGCTCCGGCTGAGATTGTGTCGCAGAAGCATGCTGCCCACCTCGCGGAAGTCTTCTTCAATGCCGCATACGGCCAGAAGATGGCCAAGCCGAAACTGGTATGGAACGGGCGTCAGCTTACCACTGACCGTCTCTTTTCTCCATTCTATGTCTACAACCATCCTAAGGGTGGGTTTGTGATAATGGCGGCAGATAATAAGGCATTTCCAATTCTTGCGTACAGCATCACGCAACACTTTAAGCGTGAGCAACTTGGTGAGATTGAGAATGACCTTTTGAAAAAATATGCCCGTGAGATAGAACTGGTAAGATACGACACCCGCGACACTCCCCGCGCTGTGGAGGCGTGGCGAGATATCCCGGGATATGTGACGCGTATGCTTTCTAATCCTTATTCCACACCAGAGTATGATGCCTTGACGCCCGATGATAAGGAGGCAATTGAGGAGATCGACAGGCGCAACGGCTGGATTGCCATGCCCGGTGCGCTGGAATATGAGATTTATAATCCCCGCGACTATCGTGACATCACGCTCGATGACGTCACTGCCGAGCAGCAGGAGGAATATGTTCCTTTCAGTTTCTTTGAGGAATTTATCAAAGAGATACGAGAGGAGGAACTTGCGCGTGAGGGTGCCTTGGAAGAGATTCTTGCGCCCACGCGGCCAGTGGTGGAATCGCTTGGTGGGGCGCATTTCAGCATCCGTTTCCCGGAAACGCTGAGGATGATGCGTGTCTATTCGCTCGACGGCGCCCGCAAGATAGAGAAATATTATAAGGATAGTGACACAGTCAATGTAGACCTCTCGGCTCTGCCGCCGGGTTTCTATGCGGCGATGTTCCTTACCGATGCCGGAAAGGTTTACGGCGTGAAATTATATCGATAAATCGGCTGAGATGGTGTTAGCAAAATAGCTTTGCCGATAAATCAAATAAAATCAATAGCGGATATTTACTTAGATATGACAGGACTTGTAAAATCCAGAATCACGGCGTGGCTTGCGCTGGCAATTGTAATTGCAGTATTGGTATTGACATTCAATATGCGTGGCGCATGGTGGGAATATATCGACATCTTTTTCGCTTTCCTGATGACATTCACGCATCTTCTTGCCGTATATTTCCAAAAGCTCACAGGCATAAGCCGTCAGCTCGATATGACCGCCCTCGTGTGCGGCCTGCTGATGATCATCTCCCTGATAGTGGAGTTCTTACTGATGTAAACACTTTGTGAATCGGCGGATTGTATGGGGTCAGAGGTCGATGGGGGATTTGCCTTCGCGGGTCACTGCGGGCGTGTCGGAAGTGCAGTCTACTATTGTTGAAACATCGGTGCTTCCCTGCCCTCCTTCCACCATTAGTTCGGCGCGGTCGTAATATGCCTCAGCAATCAGTTCGGGGTTGATGGCATAATCTTCGGCGGCATATTCTATTGAGGTAACAATCAGAGGATTTCCTAATGTCTCTGCGATTTTCCGGGCCACATTGCAAGCCGGAATCCTGACACCAACTACTTTCCTTCCCTTGAATGTGCGGGGGAGCGTGCCGGCAGTGCGGAAGAGAAATGTGAAAGCCCCCGGGGTGTTGTCGCGCAAAAGGCGGAAACCTTTGTTGTCAATGCGGGCATATTCTGATGCCATCGAAATATCACTGCAAAGAATCGAGAGATTCGACTTCTCCGGATTTATCCCTTTAAGACGGCAAACGCGGTCGACAGCCTTGACATCCAGCGCATTGGCTGCTATCGCATAGCAAGTGTCAGTGGGTATCACTGCAAGATGGCCTTCACGCAATGCTGCTGCAATATCAGTGAGCTGTCGTTCTGAAGGGGTGTCGTTCCAGATTTTGATTGTATTCATGGATGATAGGATTAAGCAAAGGATTTAGTCCACAAAGTAAGTAAAAATTCGAGAAAAAGCACTAATTTTGTGGGAGAAAATTGGCGCCGTCAGAAAAAACAGGTGAAAAATCCGTTATAATCAGCGCCTAACAATGAAAATCAAATGAAGATAGCGATAATTGTAGCGATGCAGAAGGAACTTGCCCTCATGCATCAGCTGATGGAAAAATATGGTTCGATACAAGAGATAGATCACGAATTCCTTACCGCTTATGAGGGTAAAGTAGGCAGCAACGATGTGATTCTGATGCAGTGTGGCATAGGGAAGGTTAACGCGGCGCTTCGCACATACGCTCTGATAGAGACATATCATCCCGACATAGTGGTGAATAGCGGAGTGGCCGGTGGTCTCGACGAAAGCATGGGCATTGGAAGTGTGCTTGTGGCCGATGGAGTGGCTTACCATGATGTGTGGTGCGGCCCCGGCACTGAATATGGTGCCGCCGACGGTTGCCTGCAGATACTCGCTCCGGATGCAAATGCCCTCCAACTCATGCGCGGAATCAATGCCGGGCAAGACTGTGGCTGGCATTTCGGCCTCATCTGCAGTGGCGACAAATTTATATCCACACCCGATGAGGTACAGGAAATTAAGAGCCACTTCCCGCATGGGCTTGCCTGCGACATGGAGTCGGCAGCCATCGCGCAGACCTGCTCGATGTGCGGAGTGCCCTTCATGGTAGTAAGGGTGCTCAGCGATCGCCCCGGTGGCGGGGAAAACATATCCGAATATCAGAATTTCTGGAACGAAGCACCGCGCCTCACATTCAAGGCTGTGGCATCGCTTGTGGAAAATCTGCATAAATAAATTTGCAAATTTCGAGGAAAGGAAAGAGGCAAAAAGAAATGCATGTTTCGCGTCAACAGTTAAAGAGCTCAATGTTGCCGGTGGCGATAATGACCGGCGCTCTCTTTTACAAGTGGATGGGGTATCTGTCGTTTCTATCTCCCTATCTGATCTTTCTGATGCTCTTCATCACCTATTGCAAACTTGATGTGCGTCAGATACGTCCCACCCGGGGACATCTGCTTCTGCTTGTGGCTCAGTTCGCTCTCTCGGCAGCCTTTTATCTGCTGTCATACCCATTGGGCGGCGATGTGGCCGAAGGTCTTTTCATATGTGTGTTTATGCCCACCGCCACAGCGGCGCCCGTGATTACAGCGATGCTTGGGGGAAGCATATCATATGTAGCCACATATTCCTTGACTGTAAATATGGTGGTGGCAATATTCGGTCCGGCGATACTTGCAGCCGTGGGAGAGGCCACAGATCTCACTTTCATGCAGTCGATGCTGCTGATTCTCTCGAAGGTGTTCCCTTTGCTGATTGCCCCGCTGCTGCTTGCCTTGATACTCGGAAAGGTTACACCCAAGGTTCATAAGGCAATTAAAGAGCAACAGCAGCTCTCGTTTTATATCTGGGCTGTTGCACTCGTGATAGTGGTAGGCAACTGCGTGAGCTTCATGATCAACCATTGGGATGAGAACCGCCTTACATCGATAATCTGGATGGCTGCAGGTGCCGGCGTGGCTTGCCTTGTGCAATTCTGGACAGGTAGGCACATCGGCAAACGCCTTGAGGACAATATGCAGAGAGATGGATATAAGGCAGGCGTAAGCAAGGGGGAGAAATTCACCGTGTCGTGTGCGCAGTCGCTGATGCAGAAGAATACGGTGCTTGGCGTGTGGCTCGCGATGACCTATATGCAGCCGATGGCTTCCGTGGCGCCCGCCGCTTATATTATCTGGCATAATGTGGTGAATTCCTGGCAGATCGCAAAGAAGAAATAATTGCGGACCGAATGCACTATTAATAATTCAAAATTAAAAATTATCAAAGATGCATAGCAAAGAAGAAAAACTTAAGGCTTTTGGGGATTTCCTCGACGTGCTGGATACGCTGCGCGTGAAATGCCCATGGGATCGCAAGCAGACCAATGAGTCGCTCCGTCCAAATACGGTGGAAGAGGTGTATGAGCTTGTGGATGCACTGATGGCCGACGACAATAATAATATCTGCAAGGAACTCGGCGACGTGCTCCTTCATGTGGCTTTCTATGCAAAGATAGGAGAGGAGAAGGGCGAGTTTGACTTTGCCGATGTCTGCAACCGCCTGCGCGAAAAACTCATTTTCCGCCATCCGCATATCTATGGCAATGTGCAGGCCGATTCACCTGAGGCTGTGGCGGAAAACTGGGAGAAAATCAAACTCCGCGAGAAGGATGGCAATAAGAGCACCCTTTCCGGAGTACCCTCCGCTCTTCCTGCGATGATAAAGGCATACCGCATCCAGGATAAGGCCCGTAATGTCGGTTTCGACTGGGAAGAACGAGATCAGGTTTGGGAAAAGGTCCGCGAGGAGATGGCTGAGGTGGAGGCTGAGATGAAATCCGGCAATCACGACAACCTCGATGCAGAATTCGGCGACTTGCTTTTCTCGGTGATCAATGCCGCCCGTCTCTATGGCGTCAACCCGGAGAATGCCCTTGAGCACACCAACCGCAAGTTTATCTCGCGTTTCAATTATGTGGAGGGCAAGGCATTGGAACAGGGTCACCGGTTGGCCGACCTATCGTTGCCGGAAATGGATGTTCTCTGGAACGAAGCCAAGGAATTGGGCAAGGAAAATAAATGATTAGCTGCATCCCGAATCTGATATAAGGATATAATGATAGTCTGCATCACAGAGAAACCCAGTGTCGGGCGCGACATAGCGCGAATCCTCGGAGCCAATACCAACAAAGGTGGCTATTTCGAGGGCAACGGCTATTGCGTCACCTGGACCTATGGCCATTTGTGCACGCTCAAGGAGCCTGCCGACTATACGCCTGGCTGGAAATCCTGGTCGCTCGGTCAGTTGCCGATGATTCCGCCGCGTTTCGGCATCAAACTTATCGACCAGCCCTCCATCAAGAAGCAATTCGAGGTGATAAAGGATCTGATAGAGCGTTGCGACTCGGTGATAAATTGCGGCGATGCCGGCCAGGAGGGTGAACTTATACAGCGCTGGGTGATGCAGAAGGCCGGATGCCACAAGCCGGTGAAAAGGCTTTGGGTGAGTTCGCTTACGGATGAAGCCGTGCGCGAAGGATTTGCCCGTCTCAAAGAGGACAAGGAGGTGGAACCCCTTTATACGGCCGGCCTTTGCCGTGCGATTGGCGACTGGATTCTCGGTATAAATGCCACCCGGCTCTACACGCTGAAATACCGCACCAATGTTCCCGACCGCCGTAACTCGGTGCTCTCAATCGGCAGGGTGCAGACCCCTACGCTCGCTTTGGTGGTAAACAGGCAATTGGAGATTGAAAATTTCAAACCGCAGGACTATTGGGAATTGAAGACTCTCTATCGCAACACCCTTTTCTCGGCACAGAACAAGGGCTTCGACAAGGAGGAGGACGGCCAGAAACTTCTTGATTCCATCAAGGACCTTCCCCTGGAGATTACCGGCGTGGAGAAAAAGAAGGGGAAGGAGTCGCCGCCGCGACTCTTCGACCTCACTTCGCTGCAGGTGGAGTGTAACAAGAAATTCGGCCTGAGCGCAGATGAGACGCTGAAGACCATCCAGAGTCTCTATGAGAAGAAACTTACCACATATCCGCGTGTAGACACCACATATCTTACCGATGATATCTATCCTAAGTGTAAGGGTATTCTCAACAGTCTGCAAGGGGCGTATGGGGAATTGCTGCAGGAGATACGCGGGCAGAAATTGCGCAAGAGCAAGAAGGTGTTCGACAACTCGAAGGTCACCGATCACCACGCTATAATTCCGACCGGACAACCGCTGCCCGACAGTCTTTCGAAGCCGGAGAAGCAGGTGTTTCATACAATAGCACTTCGTTTCATTGCTGCGTTTTTCCCCGACTGCTCGTTTGAGCAGACTGTGGTTAAGGCCAAAGCCGGAAGGGTGGCCTTCAAGGCCACGGGCAAAGTGATTACGGATCCGGGCTGGAAGAAGGTGTATGAATGGCGAAAGAATGCAGGCAAGTCGGCCGAAGATGATGACAGCAGCCAGAAAGATGACTCAGGAGAGAATCTGTTGCCCATGTTTACGGTAGGGGAGAGCGGACCGCACAAGCCGCGTCTTGTTAAAAAGACCACACAGCCGCCGAAATATTTCACGGAAGGCACCCTGCTCAAAGCAATGGAAACGGCGGGTCAGCTTGTTGACGACGATGACCTCCGCGATGCCTTGAAGGCCAATGGAATCGGACGCCCATCCACACGCGCCGCCATCATAGAGATTCTGTATAAGAGAGAATATATAAGGAAGGAACGCAAGTCAATCCGGGCCACTCAGGCAGGCATCGACCTTATCTCCCTTATTCAGGAGGACTTGCTGAAGAGTGCAAAACTTACCGGCATCTGGGAAAACCGTCTGCGTCGCATAGAGCGTGGCGACTATTCGGCCGAGGAATTCATCAGCCAGTTAAAATCTATGGTGCAAGGGATTACACTTTCTGTGCTTCGCGACAATTCCAACCGCAAAGTTGGAGATCACGCTGAACAAAATTGACCTTAGAAGCGTAATTAAGGGAAAAAATTAGAAAATAATCAATCCTGTTGCGGGACTCCTGCACAAATTAAAGAATAGCCCAAAATAATCAATGGACTGGCAGACAATCATAGTATTTTTAATATTAGCGGCGATAATCGTATGGATAATCGTCAAACTCATCACCGGTCGAAAAAAAGGGCGGAAGTCGTGTTGTGGCTGTTCCTTTGCCGATTCCTGTTATTCAAAAGAGAATGACAAAAAGGCTGAGCGTCATTGCAAACACGGCGAATAACACTTCCCTGCGACTTGTCGGATGTGTGTTGAAATATTTTTTTACAAAAAATTGGATTAGACGTTTGCTTTTTAGAAATTTTTTTTAAATTTGCAATGTGAATCTCAATTAAGACCCCATCCCACAAAAAATGTTAACGCAGGGGTCGCAGATGTGCCTC
>OGNF01002216.1_pt1 | contig 15280 bp, 10 predicted proteins | sample 1573321 | NCBI WGS metagenome assembly OGNF01 (sample SAMEA2581911, study PRJEB24529) | metagenome | biome: Human gut stool | place: China | collected 2011
AGCAGGTCATGAAGAGCGGCAACTACGCTCTGGCTGGCCGCCGCATGAAGAAGCGTCAGTTCCGCAACCTGTGGATCTGCCGCATCAACAACGCAGTTCGTCCTCTGGGCATGAACTACTCCACCTTCATGGCTGGTCTGAAGAAGGCTGGCATCGAGCTGAACCGCAAGATGCTGTCTGAGATGGCTATTAACGATCCCAAGAGCTTTGCAGCTCTGGTCGAGACCGTCAAGAACGCCTGATTAGGAACTTGAATCGTGACGCCCGCGCGTATACGCGGGCGTCCGTTTTGTATCCGGGGTTCTTACGGCAGGGGAACATGTTTTTCAGGGCAGCGCCCTGCCGCAGGAACGCTTTGTGGCAGACGCTGCCCTTTTTGCATTTTTTGAACAAGACGGCAGACTACTTTTTGAACGACAGTACAGCGAAAGGTTGAATACACACGATGGACGAAAAAATCACCAGCCGGGAAAACGCAAAGATCAAATACGCCTGCCGCCTTTCTTCCAGCGCGGCATTCCGCCGCAGCGAGGGCCGCTTTCTGGCCGAGGGCCGCAAGCTCTGCCCGGAGCTTGCTCGCGGTGCGCAGCTGGAGACCTTATTTTATACGGAAAGCGCTATGGCAAAGTGCCCGGAGCTTGCCGGGCTGCCCGGTGAACACTACCTTGTGGAAGACCATGTGGCCGATAAGCTGGCCGATGTGGGCACTCATCAGGGAGTGTTCGGCGTGTTCCGCACCCCGGTGCACACACTGGACGAAGTGAAGGCCGGCGGGCGGTATCTGGCGCTGGAACGGGTGCAGGACCCCGGTAATGTGGGCACCCTGCTGCGCTCTGCTGCGGCCTTTGGCTTTGACGGTGTGATCCTGAGCGACGGCTGTGCCAGTGTGTATGCCCCCAAGACCCTGCGCGCTTCCATGGGTGCGGCAGTACGCATCCCGGTGATCGAAGCCGGTGCCATGCCCGATGCCATCACCCAGCTGCGCGCAAAGGGTATCACCTGCCTTGCTGCCGCGCTGTACAAGTCTCAGCCGCTGAGCGCGGCGCAGGCAAGCTGCCCCGGCGGCATCTGCGTCGTCATTGGCAGCGAGGGTCAGGGCCTGACCGATGAGACCATTGCTGCCTGCAGCAGCACGGTGCGCATCCCCATGACCGACCGGGTGGAAAGCCTGAACGCCGGCATTGCGGGCAGCATCCTGCTGTGGCATTTCCGGGAGGAAAGCCTATGAGCGGCCTTGCAGGGCAGACCAGCCTTTTCCCGCCGGAGCCTGCCCCGGATCCGCTGCTGTGCTGGCTGTGGCTGGCCCATGTGCTTGGCCCGGCCAGCGTTCACGCGGGCCGTGTGCTGGATGCCTTTGGCGGTGCACAGGAAGCATGGGAAGCCCGCGATACGGCAGAATTTCGTCTTGCAGCAGGAGAGGCAGCAGCTCTGCGGGCGCAGCAGCTGGCCCCGGAACAGTACCACCCGCTGGTGATGCGGTGCGATGATCTGGGTGTGCGCATCCTGCCGTTTGACGACCCGGACTATCCGCTGGCGTTTTCCCGCATCCCGGATATGCCGCTGGTGCTCTACTGCACCGGCGATCCGCTCTGGCTCAACGAGCCGGGCGCGGTGGGCATCGTGGGCAGCCGCAAGCCTACCGAATACGGCCTGAACGCAGCGGCGGACATTGGCGGGGAACTGGCCCAAAGCGGCGCTTTGATCGTCAGCGGCCTTGCGGACGGGCTGGACAGCGCCGGGCACCGCGCTGCTGTCAAAAACAACTGCCCTACCATTGCTGTGATGGGCGTGCCCATCGACCGCACCTATCCTGCGGCCAATGTGGTGCTGCGGCACAAGATCGAGCAGAAGGGCTGCGTGATCAGTGAGTACCCGCCCCGCAGTGAGGGCGTTGGCCCAAATGGATTTTTGCAGCGCAACCGGCTCATTGCGGCGCTCAGCTCTGCATTGCTGGTGGTGGAAGCGCAGGAAAAAAGCGGCACCATGTCCACCGTGTCTCACGCCGAACGCTATGGCAAGCCGGTGTTCGCGGTGCCAGGCAGCATCTACTCGCCCAATTCCGCAGGCACAAACGGCCTTTTGCGGGACGGCAGAGCGCGTGCCGTGTGTTCTGCTGCGGACCTGCTTGGCCCGCTGGGCCTGCGCCGGCAGAGCGCAGCGGCGGTGACGGCAAAGCAGCCGGAGCCTCTGAGCGAGAACGAGCGGAAGGTGCTTTCCTGCATTGGGCCGCAGCCCCTTGGCATTGAGGAACTTTGCGTGCGCAGCGGCCTGCCCACAGCGGTGCTGCTGGGCACCCTGATGAAGCTGGAGCTTTCCGGCCGGGTGCTGTGCATGCCGGGCAAGCGGTATGTGATAAAATAGTATAATTTCTGCTGGCGCAGCACACAACAGCTGTGGTATGATATAAAAATAGAGAATCCCGTACTGTGCAGTTGCACGGTGCGTTCCTGATAGAGAAGAAAGAAAATTTGAAATGGGAGTAAACTCGAATGGCGAAACTGGTTATCGTGGAGTCGCCTGCTAAGGCGAAAACCATTGGCAAGTATCTGGGCGATGATTACGAGGTCACCGCAAGCATGGGCCATATCCGTGACCTGCCCGCTTCCCAGCTGGGCATCGATGTGGAGCACGGCTATGCCCCACAGTACATCAGCATCAAAGGCAAGGAAAAGCTCATCAAGGAATTGAAGAGCAAGGCCAAACACGCAGACGGCGTGCTGCTGGCAACCGACCCGGACCGTGAGGGCGAAGCCATCAGCTGGCATCTGGCAAACATTCTGGGGCTGGACCCCCACGAGCCGAACCGCGTGACCTTTGACGAGATCACCAAAAAGGGCGTGAAGGAGGGCATGGCCCATCCCCGCGCCATCGACGAAGATCTGTTCAACGCACAGCAGGCCCGCCGTGTGCTGGACCGTCTGGTGGGCTACAAGCTCAGCCCGTTCCTCTGGCGCAAGGTGCGCCGGGGACTTTCCGCAGGCCGCGTGCAGAGCGTGGCCGTGCGCCTGATCGATGACCGCGAAAAGGAGATCGAGAGCTTCAAGCCCGACGAATACTGGAACGTGGATGCCACCCTCGGCGCAGGCCACAAGAGCTTTACCGCCCGGCTGGCCACCGATGCCAGCGGCAAAAAGCTGCTGCCCAAAAACGAAGCCGAGGCCCGCGCCATTGAAAAGGGTCTGGAAGGGGCCGAGTACGTGGTGGCAGAGCTGAAAAAGGGCAAGCGGGCAAAGCAGCCCACTCCGGCTTTTATCACCAGTACCCTGCAGCAGGAGGCTTCCCGCCGCTTGGGCTTTACGGCCACCCGCACGATGCGCGCTGCCCAGACCCTGTACGAAGGCGTGGACATTGCGGGCCACGGCACCATGGGTCTGATCACCTACATGCGTACCGACAGCCTGCGCATCTCGGATGAAGCCGTTGCCGCCGCAAAGGAATATATCGCAGGGGCCTACGGTGAAGCCTATATCTGCCCCTACAAGCGCACATGGAAGACCAAGAGCGCCACTGCCGCACAGGATGCCCACGAGGCCATCCGTCCCTCGGTGCCGTCCCTGACACCGGACGAGGTGGACAAGAGCATCAGCGGCGACACAGCAAAGCTCTACCGCATGATCTGGAGCCGCTTCATGGCCAGCCAGATGGCAGACTGCCAGCAGGACACCGTGTCCGTCACGGTCAGCGCGGCGGACTACCGTTTCAAGGCCAGCGGCTATACCGTTACCTTTGACGGCTTCACCGTCCTGTACGAGGAAGCCACCGACGAAAAGGAAAAGAAGGAGACCGCCCTGCCTCCGCTGGAGCAGGGTCAGGTGCTGAAGCTGCGCGACCTGAAGAGCGAGCAGAAGTTCACCCAGCCGCCCGCCCGCTACACCGAAGCGACCCTCATCAAGGCACTGGAAGAAAACGGCATCGGTCGTCCTTCCACCTACGCACCCATTATCACCACCATCATCGACCGCGGCTATGTGGAGCGCGACCAGAAAAAGCTCAAGCCCACCCTGCTGGGCCGGGCGGTGGATGGCCTGATGCTGGAACAGTTCCCCCACATCGTGGATGTGGACTTCTCCGCCCAGATGGAAAAGAATCTGGATAAGATCGAGAGCGGCAAGGCTGACTGGCACAAGACGGTGGACGACTTCTATCAGGGCTTTGCGGCAAGCCTCGAGCAGGCCGAAAAGAACATGGAAGGCAAAAAGGTAAAGGTGCCGGACGAGCCTTCCAGTGAGGTGTGCGACCTGTGCGGCCGGCCCATGGTCATCAAGGTGGGCAAGTACGGCAAGTTTTTGGCCTGCAGCGGCTTCCCGGAGTGCCGGGGCACAAAGCGGCTGGTCAAGGATACCGGCGGCATCTGCCCCAAGTGCGGCAAGGGCCGTATGCTGGAGCGCAAAAGCTCCAAGGGCCGCATCTATTATGGCTGCGAGCGCTACCCGGACTGCGACTTTATGACATGGGACATGCCGGTGCCCACCAAGTGCCCCAAGTGCGGCAACACCATGTTCCGCAAAGGCTCCAAGCTGTATTGCGCAAAGGAAGGCTGCGGCTATGAGATGCCGGTGCCGAAAAAGGACTAAAAGGATAAAACTATGAGCTATAAAGTAACCGTGCTGGGCGCTGGTCTTGCGGGCTGTGAAGCCGCCCTCTGGCTGGCTGGCAAGGGCGTGCAGGTAGACCTGTACGAACAGAAGCCCGTGCATTTTTCGCCCGCACACAAAAGCGCAGGCTTTGCAGAGCTGATCTGCTCCAACAGCCTGAAAGCGGAACGGCTGGACTCTGCTTCCGGCCTGCTGAAGGAAGAGATGCGCCGGATGGGCAGCCAGCTGCTGAACGCCGCCGAGACGGCCCGCGTGGCCGCTGGCGGTGCGCTGGCGGTGGACCGCGATGCATTCAGCGCCGAAGTGACCCGCATGGTGGAAAGCTGTGAGAATATCACCGTCCACCGGGAGCAGGTGGAGCACATTGACGAGACTGCCCCCATTCTGGTGGCCACCGGCCCCCTGACCGACGGCGCACTGGCCGATGAGATCGGGGCCTTGACCGGTGACGAGCGGCTGCACTTCTACGATGCCGTGGCCCCCATCGTCACCGCTGAAAGTCTGGACTACAACAAGGTGTTTGCCGCCTCCCGCTATGACCGGGGCGAGGCCGACTACCTGAACTGCCCTTTCAACAAGGAAGAGTACGAGAAATTCCACGCGGCTCTCGCTTCGGCAGAGCGCGCACCGCTGCACGACTTTGACACCGGGGCCGAGCAGTCTGCTCAGCCCGACCCGGATGCCCACGGCAAAAAGGCCGACACCGTCACGGTCTACGAGGGCTGTATGCCCATCGAGATCATGGCCGCCCGGGGTGCCGACACCATGCGGTTCGGCCCCCTGCGCCCGGTGGGCCTTGTGAATCCCAACACCGGACACCGTCCATGGGCCAATGTCCAGCTGCGGGCCGAAAATAAGGAACGCACCCTGTACAACATCGTGGGCTTCCAGACCAACCTCAAGTGGGGAGAGCAAAAGCGGGTGTTCAGCATGATCCCCGGGCTGGAAAATGCCGAGTTTGTGCGGTACGGTGTCATGCACCGCAACACCTTCCTCGATGCGCCCCGGGTGCTCAGCGCCCAGCTGTGCCTGAAAGAACACCCCAATGTGTTCTTTGCGGGCCAGATCACTGGCTTTGAGGGCTATATGGAAAGCGCTGCCTGCGGCCTGCTGGCGGCCCGCAGCCTGTATGCCCGGCTGGAAGGAAAGGAACTGCCCGCCCCGCCTGCCGACACCATGTGCGGCGCACTGGTGCAGTACCTGACTACCGAGAACAAGCACTTCCAGCCCATGGGCGCGAATATGGGCATCCTTCCTCCGCTGCCGGAGGAGAGCCGCCCGCGGGACAAGCGCCTGCGTTACATGGCACAGGCCCAGCGCGCTGTTGCCAGCTTCCAGCACTGGCTGGATGAAACTTCTCTTTAAGAAGGGAGAAAAGCTATGAAGATTATCGTGGATATGATGGGCGGCGACAACGCCCCTCTGGCTGTGCTGGAGGGTGCCGCACAGGCCGTGAAAGAGTACGGCATCACCGTCGTAGGTGTGGGCGACGAAGCGCTGGTGCGCAGGACCGCACAGGAGAACAGCATCCCGCTGGACGGCATTGAGCTGGTGAACTGCACCGAGGTCATCGACATGTGCGATGAGCCTGCCCGCGCCATCCGCCAGAAGAAGGATTCCTCCATCGTGGTGGGCTTGAACATGCTGAAAGACGGCAAGGGCGATGCCTTTGTTTCCGCCGGCAGCACCGGTGCGCTGCATGTGGGCGCAAGTCTCATCGTGCGCACCCTCAAGGGTGTCAAGCGCCCGGCTCTGGCTACCATGGTGCCCGCCAAAAAGCAGGCTTATCTGCTGCTGGACTGTGGTGCCAATGTGGAGTGCCGCCCCGAGATGCTGGCAGCTTTTGCCGTGATGGGCAGCTGCTATGTGAACAAGGTGGAGGGCCGCCGCAGCCCCAGCGTGGCGCTGGCCAACAACGGTGCGGAGGAGAGCAAGGGCACCCCCATGCTCAAGGAAGCACACCAGCTGCTCAAGACCACCCCCGGCGTCCGCTTTGTGGGCAACATCGAGCCCCGCGATGTGCCGGGTGGCGAGGTGGACGTGGTGGTGTGCGATGGCTTCACCGGCAATGTGATCCTCAAGCTGACCGAGGGCGTGGCGAAAATGCTGCTGGGCATGCTGAAACAAATGTTCCTCGCAAACCTCGGCGGCAAGCTGGCCTATCTGCTGCTCAAGGGCAGCGTAGCAGACCTGAAGCACCAGATGGACAGCGAGGAGTACGGCGGCGCACCTTTCCTGGGGGCCAAGCAGCCGGTCATCAAGGCCCACGGCTCTTCCAAGGCCAAGGGCATCAAGAACGCCATCCGTCAGGCAAAGATCTGCGTGGAGAACGATCTGTGCGGCACCATGCAGTCTGCGCTGTGTAAAGGAAAACGGTCGGGTGAGCGTGACGGGTGCGCACAGCCTTTGCACGGCTGTGCTGTATGTGACGGGGATATCTGTGCTGTTCGGCGTTTCGGCAGGGACTTTCTCGCTCGGGCGGGCTGTGGGGATATTTGTTATCCTTGCGGCAGGCGGACGCTTCGGCGGTGCAGGAGGCGCAATAATGGGCGTTCTGACCTCGCTCGGCGCAATTCTCGGCTGTTCGGGCGGCGAAGAGATATCCGAGCTTTCGCGGAGCATGGCGGTCATAGGCTGTGCAGGGCTTATCGGGGGGCTTTTCTCCAAGCGCGGCAAGATATTTTCCGCTGTGGGCTTCACGGTGGTTTCGCTTTTTCTGACACTTTTTATGGGAAAGCTTTCGTGGGCGGCGGCGCTTATGACGGACACGCTCACCGCTGCGGCACTCTACACGCTCATACCAGACAAAATTTATATGAAGGCTGTCAATACCGCCATTGAGAGCCGTTCTGCGGTGACGGATTATCTCGCGCAAAGGATCTCATTCGGCGCGGAATGTTTCGCAAAGATAGGCGACAGCACCGACAGAGCCTCCGAGCTTCTTGCCGAAAAAAACAGCTCCCGAATCGACATAAGCGAAACCGTCTGCAGGAAGATATGCGGAGAATGCCGCAACCGTGATTTTTGCTGCAAAAGCGACGAGAACCGTATCCGTGCGGCGTTCGTCCCATGCGAAAAGCTTCTCCTCGGAAAAGGCTTCATCACCGTTCCCGAGCTGCCGAGGTGTATCGAAAGCTGCACGAAAAAAGCTGAGATCGCCGAGCTTATGAACAGGCTTTTCTCGCAGAACGCTTCACTTATGCGCAAAAGCGAGAACCACAGCCGTGCGCACGAAATATTCAGTGAACAGCTTTCCGCTTCGGTTAAATTTATGGACGAACTCGGGGATCTTTATTCGGGCGGCAGGATATATGACGGGAAGCTTTCCGAGCGCGCAGGCGAGATCATACGAAGATTCGGCGGAAAAGACCCGAAAGCGGCTGTTTTCTTCGATAAGGGCGGCAACCTTTTTATCTCCTGCTTCTATGACGGAAAGCTTGAAGTTCCGCCCGAAGATGTGACGGAAAAACTCTCCGCGCTGACTGACCGCGAGCTTGAACAGCCTGAATTTTTCAGTGAAGCTGAGCATATCCACGCCTGCTGGCACGAACCTGCGGCGTTTGAGATAGAGGTGGGAAAGGCGGTATTGTGCGGCCGCGAAAGCGTGAGCGGTGACAGCTCGGTGCAGTTCACGGACGGCTTGGGCGGCGTTTACTTCCTCATTGCGGACGGAATGGGCAGCGGCAGCCGTGCCGCGCTCGAAAGCAGTATGGCTTGCTCGCTCATATCGAAGCTTATCCGTGCAGGTTCGGACGGGGCGACCGCGTTTCGGATAGTCAATTCGCTTCTCATTTCGAAGTCTGCGGACGAGGTTTTCACAACCGCCGATATGCTCCGCATCGACCTTTTCACGGGGAAAGCCGACTTTTTCAAGGCAGGCGCGGCACAAAGCTTTGTTCGGACGGGCGGAACTGTCAGTGCAGTCGAGAATTCCGCTTTTCCGCTCGGGATAATCCCTACGGCAGAACCAAAGCCGTTTTCGATACGCCTTTCGGACGGCGACAGCACTGCATTATTCAGTGACGGCATACCCGAAACGAGCTTTCCGAAGCTCCGTGAGCTGCTCCTTTCGGACGGATATTCGCCATCACGCTGTGCCGACACTGTAATTGAGCTTGACAGACCCGAAAAGTGTGCTTTCAGTGATTTTTCCGATGACAGAACAATTATTGTATTAAAGCTGCATAAATTGTAAAAATGTAACTTTATTACATTGTTGAAAATGCATAAAAATGTGGAAAAATATGTACATTTTGATACAAAGTTTCGTTCAACTGAGTTTTGACTTCCTTGTAGGTGGAAAAAAATTGTACAATTTACACAACCTTTACCCGATTTTTACGTTTAACATATAAAAATATTACAAAAACACTTGCAATGTGATACATAATCTGTTAAAATATATATAGAATTAATAGTGTGGCTATGAGCGTTCAAAGCACTGTGCAGGTGCGTTGTTTCTCCCGAATGCCCGCTAAGAAGGAGTATGAAATTATGCCGAACAGCAGAAAGAAAACTGCAGTATCCGAAGAGATCGACTGCCGTTTCCCTCTCCATATCTTCCACGAGGGAACTTCGGTCGAGGCTTATGATTTCTTCGGTGCCCATAAGGGTACAAAGGACGGCAAAAAAGGCGTTTATTTCCGAGTTTGGGCGCCTCATGCCGCATCTGTGTCCCTTGTTGGTGATTTCAACGATTGGGACAGGCGCAAAAACCCGATGACAAAGCTCGTCGATGACGAAACCTGGGTATGCTTTGTCGAAAACGTTGAACAGTATTTTACATATAAATACAGCATCGAAACCCGGCATCAGAGCATTCTGCTCAAATCCGATCCTTACGGAACCCACATGGAAACACGTCCTGCAACGGCTACGAAATATTTCGATATTGACGGCTTCAAATGGACAGACAAGGCTTGGTACGATACAAAAGCCAAGACGAACGTGTATAAAAGTCCGATGAACATTTACGAGGTCCATCTCGGCTCATGGAAGACCTACGAGGACGGCGAGCCTTTCAGCTATGTCAAATTCGCCGAGGAGATCGTTCCTTACCTCAAGGATATGAGCTATACACATATCGAGCTTATGCCGCTTGCGGAGTATCCTTATGACGGCTCATGGGGCTATCAGATAATCGGCTACTATGCGCCGACTTCACGTTACGGAACACCGTTCGATTTTATGAAGATGATCGACATTTTCCATAAAAACAACATCGGCGTTATCCTCGACTGGGTGCCTGCACACTTTCCGAAAGATGCGGCAGGACTTTTCGAGTTTGACGGTGACTGCTGTTACGAATATTCCGATCCGCTCAAAAAGGAGCATACATCATGGGGAACAAGAGTTTTCGACTTCGGCAAGAACGAAGTGCGCTCCTTCCTCATTTCCAACGCTTTGTACTGGATAGAAAAATTCCACGTTGACGGTCTGCGTGTTGATGCAGTTGCTTCGATGCTCTATCTCGATTACGACAGACGTGACGGTGAATGGCGACCCAACAAGGACGGCGGACGTGAGAATTACGAAGCCGTTGAATTCCTGCGCACCCTTAACACGGCTGTATTCGGACGAAATCCTAACACGCTTATGATCGCAGAGGAATCCACCGCCTGGCCGCTCGTTACGAAGCCTGCCGATGTAGGCGGACTCGGCTTCAACTTCAAGTGGAATATGGGCTGGATGAACGACAGCCTTGACTATATGAAGCTTGACCCTATCTACCGTGCAAACAATCACGGCAAGCTCACCTTCTCATTCTTCTACTGCTTCAGCGAAAACTACATTCTCCCGATCTCGCACGATGAGGTCGTTCACGGAAAATGTTCGCTCTGGCGCAAGATGAGCGGTGCTTACAATACAGATAAGTTCTCCACGCTGCGCACATTTATGACATATATGGCGATGCACCCCGGCAAGAAGCTCTCATTTATGGGCAACGAGTTCGGTCAGGAGAACGAATGGAACTATGAAAAGGCTCTCGACTGGTATCTGCTCGATACGCCGGAACACGCACAGATCGAACAGTTCAGCAAAGACATCAACAGGTTCTACCTCGAAAACCCTCCGCTCTGGCAGCATGACGATGACTGGAACGGCTTCGCCTGGATATGCCACGATGACTATCTCCAGAGCGTTATCTCGTTCCGAAGAATAGATGATGAGGGAAATGAAGTTATCATCGTCTGCAACTTCGTACCTGTCAAGCGTGAAAACTACCGCATAGGCGTTCCGCGCGAGGGCTGCTGGCAGCAGGTGCTTTCAACCGATGAAGCAAAATACGGCGGATCGGGAACTGTCAACAACAAAAAGAAGAAAACCGAGGATTATTCAATGCATGGTTGCGAACAGTCGATCGTAATTGATATCGCTCCGCTTTCCGCAATGCTGTTCAAGTTCGTTCCTGCCAAAAAGCGCACACCGAAAGAGGAAAAAGCGCCTGCAAAGGCGACCAAGACCGCAAAGGCTTCAAAAACCTTGAAAAAGGCAGAAATGCCTGCGGCAAAGACAGCTGTTTCGGAAGAGCCTGAACCGAAAACGGCAAAACCAAAGACGAGTGCAGCAGGGGCAAAGAGCAGCACAGCTAAGGCATCAGCAAAAACGGTCACAAAGTCCCCTGAAAAAATAAAAAAGTAAATCCATGGGAGGAATAACGAATGTACACTAAAAAAGAATGCGTTGCAATGCTCCTTGCAGGAGGTCAGGGCAGCCGCTTATACGCTCTCACTCACGATATGGCAAAGCCTGCCGTTCCTTACGGCGGCAAATACAGGATCATCGATTTTCCGCTTTCCAACTGCGTAAACTCGGGTATCGACACGGTCGGCGTTCTCACACAGTATCAGCCGCTCGTTCTTCACGATTATATCGGCAACGGTCAGCCTTGGGATCTTGACAAGCAGTACGGCGGCGCACACTGTCTGCCTCCTTACCAGACAGCTCTCGGTGCTGAATGGTATAAGGGCACAGCAAACGCAATTTACCAGAACATCTCTTTCGTTGACAGATATGACCCCGAATACGTTGTTATCCTTTCGGGCGACCATATCTACAAGATGGATTATAATGATATGCTCGAACACCATAAGAAAAAGAATGCCGATGCAACTATCGCTGTTCTTGATGTTCCTATGGAGGAAGCTTCACGTTTCGGCATTATGATAACAAACGATGAGGGCGATATCGTCGACTTTGAGGAAAAACCGAAGCACCCACGCTCCACGCTTGCTTCAATGGGTATCTACATATTCACATGGTCGAAGCTCAAGAAATACCTCATCGAAAATGAAAACAACGAGGCTGAGGATAAGGATTTCGGCAAGGCTATCATTCCTAATATGATGAAAGCAGGCGAGAAGCTCGTTGCTTACGCATTCGACGGCTACTGGAAGGACGTTGGAACGCTTGATTCCCTCTGGGAAGCAAATATGGATCTTCTCAATCCGAACATTCCTATCGACCTTTACGATCCCGACTGGAAGATGTATTCCAGAAACCCCGTTCTTCCTCCTCAGTATATCGGCGAGAATGCAGTTGTTGAGAACTCCATGATAACCGACGGCTGCGACGTTGAGGGAACAGTTGATTTCTCCGTTATTTTCGAGGGCGTTAAGATCGAACCGGGTGCAACGGTTACTGATTCGATCATTATGCCGGGTTCGGTCATCAAGTCTGGCGCAGTTGTTGAGTACGCTATCGTCGGCGAGAACTGCGTTGTAGGCGAGGGCGCACAGATCGGTGCAAGACCCGAGACCTTCGACAACAGAGATGACTGGGGCATTGCAGTCGTAGGTCACAACATTACGATATCCGAAAATGCAAAGGTTCTTCCGAAGCAGATCATTTCGGAAAATGTTTAAAATAAGGAGGAACTTTTACAATGAGCAGAAATAAAAAGGTTTTGGGACTTATTTTCTCAAATATGCATGACAATTCGATCTCCGATCTTACAAAAGAAAGAACGATGGGCAGTGTTCTTTTCGGCGGACGCTACAGATTCATTGATTTTCCTCTTTCCAACATGGTGAACAGCGGAATCGATGAAGTCGGCGTTATCACAAAGTCAAATTATCAGTCACTTCTCGATCACCTCGGCTCGGGACGTGAATGGGATCTCGCAAGCAAGAACGGCGGACTTCACCTCCTCCCTCCTTTCAGCCACGTTTCAAGCGGTATGTACAGAGGCAGACTTGAAGCTCTCTACGGTGTCTGGGATTTCATCAAGACTTCCGATGCCGATTACGTGGTTCTTTCCGACTGCGACGTTGTTGCAAACGTTGATTTCAGTTCTATCGTTGATTCCCACATCTCTTCCGGCGCAGACATCACAGCAGTTTATGCGAACGATGTTGTTACCGTTGAGCAGGCTCAGAAAGCTACCGTTTTCGGCATCAATGACGATGGCAGAGTAGTTGACGTTCTCACAAACCCATACATCAGCGGTGCCTGCAACGTTTCACTCAATATGTTCGTTCTCTCCAAGGAATTTTTGAAGAACCTCGTCCTTGAAGCAAATTCAAGAGGTCTTGTAAGCTTTGAAAAGGATATTCTCCAGGCAAGAACACATGACTACAAGATCATGGGCTATCGTTTTGACGGCTACTTCAGCAAGATCACCTCGATGGATACCTTCTACAAGGCAAATATGAACCTTCTCAATACAGAAAACAGAAACAAGCTCTTTATCGCAAACCGTCCTATCTACACAAAGGTTAGAGATAATCCTCCTGCAAAGTTCGGCATCGGTGCAAAGGTAAAGAACTCTCTCATCGGTGACGGCTGCATCATCGAGGGTACAGTTGAAAACTGCGTTCTCTTCCGAGGCGTTAAGGTAGGCAAGGGCGCAGTTGTCAAGAATTGTATTCTTATGCAGGACACACACGTTGGCGCAAAGTGCGAGGTTTCCTGCGTAATTTCCGACAAGAACGTAAAGATCGGCGATATGCGTATGCTCACAGGTTCTGAGAACTATCCTCTTTACCTCGGCAAGGGTGCAGAAATATAATCGTAACATAAGATCATGACTTATTTTTGCCGCGTGAAGACCGATAGGGTTTTCACGCGGCGAAAATGCAGTTTTATTATCAATTTCATATCGAAAGGAAGTCTTTTTATGAAGATATTATATGCAGCTTCCGAAGCGCTCCCTTATGCGGCTTCGGGTGGACTTGCAGACGTTGCAGGTTCACTTCCTGCCGCTTTCGTCAAGGCAGGTCACGATGCAAGAGTTGTTCTTCCCCTTTATAAAAACGTTAAGCCTGAGCTTCGCAGCCAGCTCGAATTCATCACGAACTTCACCGTTGATGTAGGCTGGAGAAAGCAGTACTGCGGCGTTTTCAAGGGCAATGTCAACGGCGTTACATACTATCTCCTCGACAACGAATACTACTTCGGCAGAGATGGACTTTACGGCTTCTATGATGACTGCGAGCGTTTCGTATTCCTCTCCAGAGCAATTATGGAAATGCTCAAATATATCGGCTGGAAGCCTGATGTTATCAATTGCAATGACTGGCAGACAGCTCTCGTTCCCGTTTATTACAACATTTTCTATAAGTATCAGTACGGTTTCGACAATATCAAGACCGTGTTCACTATCCACAATATCCAGTATCAGGGCAAGTACGGCATGGAGGTTATCAACGAAGTGCTTGGTATCCCGATGTATCATACAAAGCTGCTCGAATATGACGGCTGCGTAAACCTTATGAAAGCCGCATTTGAAACATCAGACAAGATCACTACCGTTTCACCGAGCTACGCTTGGGAGATTCTTGATCCGTGGTATTCTCACGGACTTGACAGAGCACTCGCAGATAAGCAGTATAAGCTCTGCGGCTTCCTCAACGGAATCGATACAGCTCTCTATAACCCGGAAACCGATCCGCTTATCCCGAAGAATTTCAGCGTCAAGAACACAAAGGGCAAGGAAGAATGTAAGAAAGCACTTCTTTCCGAGCTTAATCTTCAGGACGGCGACGAGCCCGTTATCGGTATTGTTACTCGTTTCGTTTCCCACAAGGGCATCGACCTTATCAAGTATGTTTTTGAGGATATGCTGAACCTCGGCTACAAGTTTGCTATTGTTGGTTCGGGCGAAAAGATCTATGAAGATTTCTTTAAGGAAATGGCTTGGAGACACCCTGATAAGGTAAGCGCAACTATCGGCTTTATCCCTGCACTCGCAAGAAGAGTTTATGCAGGCGTTGATATGTTCCTTATGCCATCACAGAGCGAACCCTGCGGACTTGCACAGATGATCTCGCTCCGCTACGGTACTATCCCGATAGTCCGTGAAACGGGCGGTCTGCGCGACAGCATCAAGGACGCAGGCGATGAGGACGGCAACGGCTTTACATTCAAGACCTACAACGCACACGATATGCTCGATGCAACAAGACGTGCAAGAGAAGCATACAATGATAAGAAGCGTTGGAAGTACATTATGCACACTGCAATGACTACCGACTGCAGCTGGGATACCTCGGCTGAACTCTACCTCGGACTTTACCGTGAGCTTGTCGGAGAGTAATTTTTAATGCGTAATTCGTAATTCGTAATGCGTAATTATTTGCATAGCTCAACTTTGTTTCGGCGTTGCGAAGCCAAGCAGCTGGTCATGCTAAATTTAGCACGCTGAGCACAGCTCGTCAGGTGTCCAGAGGGCGGAAGCCCTTGGT
>OGNF01002224.1_pt1 | contig 15240 bp, 10 predicted proteins | sample 1573321 | NCBI WGS metagenome assembly OGNF01 (sample SAMEA2581911, study PRJEB24529) | metagenome | biome: Human gut stool | place: China | collected 2011
TTCTGGCCGAGCTGCGCCAGACCTTCCGCCCGGAGTTCCTGAACCGGATCGACGATATCATCGTGTTCCGTGCTCTGACTGAGCAGAACATTGAGGAGGTTGCCCGCCGGATGCTCAAGACCGTGGCGGACCGTATGGAGACCATGGACATCCATCTGGACGCTTCCGACGAGGCGGTGAAGGAACTGGCCAAGGAGGGCTTCGACCCCAAGTACGGTGCCCGTCCCCTGCGCCGGGCCATCCAGAGCAAGGTGGAGGACGCTGTGGCCGAGAAGATGCTGGACGGCACCCTCAAGACCGGCGACACCGCCAAGCTGGCTGTGGAGGACGACAAGCTGGTCGTCACCAAGTAACGGCCCTTCCAATAAAATCAAGGTCCCTCTGCCGCGTTCGGCGGCAGAGGGGCCTTTTGGCTCAACGCCGGCGTGTGGCCTTGATTTGTTCATACTTTTCCGGTATGATAAATCTGTATCAGTTTTGATAACTTTTGGAAAGGAAGGCAAACCCTATGCCCTTTACCTTCAATTTCGGCGGCTTCAACCCCGGAGATTTCGGACAGGGGGGCGAGCGCCCTCAGCGGGAGCGTAAGCCCCGGAAGCCCATCGGCACTCCCGTGACCCGCACCCTCATCAACATCGCCGTGACGGCACTGGTGGGGCTGGTGTACTTCTATGTGGAGCTGCCCGCCCTGAACCCCCATGCGGAGGAATTTTACTTCTTTGTGTTCCTGCTGTGCGCCGTGTACTGCGGCTGCGCTGTCCTGACCTCCGGATTCCAGGGCACCGGTGCGAGAGGGTATCTCGGCTTTGTGAAAAAGCAGTGCACCATACCCTTCTTCGTGGTGATCGCCATGATCGCAGCCATCGCCATTGGCTCCCTTTCCTCTTGGGTGGTGCTGCGGGCTGGGGCATACAGCAAGCTGCTGCCCTTGACCACCGGTGACTTCGTCACGGAGGTGGAGGAGATCCGCTATGACCAGATCCCCATGCTGGACAGCGACTCCGCCGCCCGATTGGGCAGCCGGAAGCTGGGTGAGCTGGCGGATATGGTGTCTCAGTTTGAGATCCTGCCCAACTACACCCAGATCAACTATAAGGGCCGCCCCGTGCGGGTCACGAGCCTTGCCTACGGGGATCTCATCAAGTGGTTCACCAACCGCTCCAACGGCCTGCCTGCCTATATCGTCATCGACATGGTGACCCAGGAGGCGGAGGTGGTCCGGCTGGACGAGGGCATGAAGTATACCACGGCGGAGCACTTCTCCCGGAACCTCTACCGCCACCTGCGGTTCCAGTATCCCACCATGATGTTCGACGAGCCGGTGTTTGAGATCGACGAGGAGGGCACCCCCTACTGGGTCTGCTCCCGGATCGTCAAGCGCATCGGGCTTTTCGGCGGTACGGACGTGAAGGGCGCCGTGCTGGTGAACGCCGTCAGCGGCGAGAGCCAGTATTACGAGGACGTGCCCACCTGGGTGGACCGGCTGTACTCCTCCGACATCATCATGGATCAGTATGACTACTACGGCCAGTTCCACAACGGCTTTCTGAACGCCTACTTCGGCCAGCGGGACGTGACGCTGACCACGGACGGCTGGAACTATATCGCCATCAACGACGATGTGTATATGTACACCGGCGTGACCTCCGTTACCAGCGACCAGTCCAACATCGGCTTTATCCTCACCAACCAGCGCACCAAGGAGACCCGGTTCTACCCCTGCGCCGGTGCGACGGAGACCTCTGCCCAAAGCTCCGCCCAGAGCCAGGTCCAGCAGATGCGCTATTCCGCCACCTTCCCGCTGTTGCTGAATATCGCCGACCAGCCCACCTACTTCATGGCTTTGAAGGGCGAGGACGGTCTGGTGAAGATGTATGCCATGGTGAACGTCCAACAGTACAATATTGTGGAGACGGGGCAGACCGTGGCCCAGTGTGAGGAGAATTACCGGAAAACGCTGCTGAATAACGGCATCATCGACCAGGCCGATGCGGAGGTGCCCACAGAGGATCAGACGCTCCAGGAGACAAAGGGCACCATCGCCGAGATCCGCAGCGCCGTCATTGAGGGGACCAGCGTCTATTACCTCCGCTTTGAGGGGGAGAGCGGCTTCTCCGTGTATGTCAGCGCCGCCCAGGTGCCGGAGGCCCCGCTGCTGAACGTGGGAGATACCGTCACCGTCTATTGGAATGATGGTGCACAGTGGATCACCGCACGGAAGATCACAGTGGAGAACCGGGCCGTGTCCACACCGCCGGAGACGCCGGCTGAGGAGCCTGCGGAGCCGGAAACGGATCTCCTGCCAGACACCGGGACGGAGGAAGGCTCCGGCGGCTGGCAGCAGACGGTCATTTACGGAAAAGCGTGACTTTTCAAGGGAAACCGATCAAAACGAAGAGAACCCGCGGCGGGCAAAATACCCGCTGCGGGTTTCTTGTGGGAACTGTCAAAATCCAAAGGGAAATTTTGGCTGACGCAGGGGCCGCTTTTCGTTGTAAACGTTCACGCGGTATGGTATCTTTGTAACAACAACACAGGAGGGGGACTGCGTATGCTGGCTTTGGACTTTATCAACATAGGCAACGGAGACTGTATTCTCATTCGGGAGATGGAGGGAACGCGGCAGAAGTTTGCCTTGATGGTGGATTTTGGCCATGACTGTCTGGTGCGGGACGATCATCCGGGAGAACTGGATCCCAGGTCTCAGCGGATCTATGCGGGAGATTTTCTCCGGGAGCTGGGCGTGACCCATCTGGACGTGGCTCTGGCTACGCATTTCCACCGGGATCACATCGGCGGTCTTGGCCGGGTGCTGGATGCCGTGACCATCGACCGGTTTTACACCACCTATCTGCCTCCGGAAAATGCCCCGGAGCTGGACCCCTTCCATCCGGATAACAACTTGCCCAAGGCTGCGAGAAGCGCCCTTCTCTGCCTCCAGATCTTTACCGAGGCGCTGCAAAGCCACCCCGGCCGTATCAAGCAGTTTGAATTGGTGCCGGGGACGGAAACGATTTCCCTCCAGCTGACGCCGGACCTGAAAATGGATATCCTCTGTGGCGAACCGGCCCTGTACCGGCGGCAGAAGGAGATCTATGACGCGGCCTTCAACGGAGAGCGGAACGGTTATGAACTGGTGCGCTGGGCCAAATCCATGAACGTGTGCTCTTTGCGCCAGCGGCTGTATTACCACGGCAAGGAGATCGTTCTGGGCGGAGACGCCTATGCCCATGTGTGGGAGACCGTGAATCTGACCCCCTGTGACATTCTGAAGGTGCCCCACCATGCCTCCTTCGATTCCACCTCCCGGAAGCTGCTGGAAAAGCTCCAGCCCAAAACGGCGGTGGTGACGGTGGCGGCCCGGCGGCCTGACGAACGGCCCCATCCCTATGTGGTGTCCCTGCTGCAGGAGTACGTCGAGAATCTGTATTTTACCGACGCGGTGGAGATCCCCGGCTTGGTGGAGCCTCAGTTTCATAAGTCCGTTCACTTAGAAGTGGAGTGAGGAAGCTGTTTGAACGCTGAACCGCGTTTGTATCGAAAAAGCAAAAGCGCCGGAGAAAACTCCGGCACTTGCGAAAAAGCATAAAACACGGAGCCTGACCAATGGTCAGGCTCCGTGTTTTATATTGGATGGGGTGAGATTACTTGTACATCTCGGGCTTTTCCATGGTCTCCACCTTCATGAACTGAGAGGTGCCGCGGGAGGCGTTCAGAGCGTCGCCAGCCACGCAGGCCACATAGCCGTCCCAGGAGGAGGGGCCGGTGAGCTTGCCGGCGTGGACAGACTCCACCCACTTGCAGAACTCGATATCATAGGCCTCAATGAAGCGCTCCTTCCAGTCGGTCATGATGGGCATGGACTCGGCGGGCTGGACGCTGTCCCAACCGGCGGGACGAGAGCGGCGGACCACAGCGTAGGGATCGGGCAGCTTCACGGTGCCGTTCTCGCAGACGACCTCGCACTGGATGTCATAGCCGTAGCCGTCAGCAACCTGAACCTCCACGTCGATGAAGCAGCCGTTCTTGGTGCGCATCAGCATGACCTGGGGGTTGTCATAGCCCTTGTTGGAGTTGGAGCTCTGACGGACCTTGACGCACTGCACGTCCTCATACTCGTCGCCCAGCAGCCAGCGGCAGATGTCCAGCTCGTGGATGGCCACGTTGGTGACGCCGTTCTCGGTCTTGAAGCCCGGGCCCTGAGCAACGTTGCGGTGGCAGCACTTGATCAGCAGGGGCTTGCCGATCTCGCCGGAGTCGATGATGCGCTTCATCTCGGCATAGCCGCGGTCATAGTGACGCATGAAGCCCACCTGCACCAGACGCTTGCCGATCTCCTGCTCGCGCTTGATGATGTCCTCGCAGTCAGCGGCGTTCTGGCTCAGGGGCTTCTCGCAGAAGCACCACTTCTCCTCAGCCAGAGTCTTCATGACATAGTCATGATGGGTGGGGTCGATGGAGGTGATGACCACGGCCTCAACCTCGGGATCCTTGATCATGCCGTCGCAGTCATTGCCGTAGGACTTGATGCCGTACTTGGCGGCGGTGTCGTCAGCGGCGGCGGCCACATAGTCGGACACGGCCACAACGGTAGCACCGGGGACGGTCTCAATGATGCGGCGGCAGTGATCCTTGCCGATAGCGCCGCAGCCGATAATGCCGATCTTCAATACCTTTTCCATGTTAATAACCTTCCTTTTTTATAATTTGGATGGGTTTTCGTAAATAAAAATGATCTTAGTACTTCCGGACTTCCTTCAGGTGAGCCTGCAGGTCGGCATAAGCCGCCAGGTTCTCCTTGCGTTCGGACACCTCGGTGTCACCCACGCGCCACCAGGAGGAATAGCCGTCGGTCATGGTCTTGGGCAGGACCTTGATGTCGAAGAGGACGGGGATGTTCTTTACCTTCTTGGCATCCTCGAAGGCGGCCACCAGCTCTTCCATGGTGCGGACGGTGTAGCTCTTGCAGCCGTAAGCCTCCGCCACCTTGGCGTAGTCGATGTTCATGAAGTTGCCGAACAGACCATCCTTATTGCGATAGCGCAGCTCGGTGCACAGCGTAACGTTGCCGTGGCCAACCTGCAGGTTGTTGATGCAGCCGAAGGAGGCGTTGTCGAACAGGCAGATGTTGATCTTCTTGTGCTCCTGGCAGGCGGTGATCAGCTCACCGTGGAGCATATTGAAGCTGCCATCACCGCAGAAGGAATAGACCTCGTGCTTGTCGCCGATGGCCAGCTTCACGCCCAGAGCGCCGGCCACCTCGTAGCCCATGGTGGAATAGCCGTACTCCATGTTGTAGGTGTCAACGCCGGTGGGACGCCACATCCGCTGCATATCGCCGGGCAGAGAGCCGGCGGCGCCAATGGCAACGTCGCCCTCGCTCATCATGGCATTGATGGCGCCCAGAGCGGAGGTCTGGGTCAGCTGGGCATTGACGTCCTGCGCGAAGCGCTTGGCGGAATCGGCGTTGGCGTCATTGATCTCCGGCTTCCAGCTCTTCTTGTCGGAGAAGGTGATGTGATCCAGACGGTTCAGCTCATCGATCCACTTCTCCTTGGCGACCTTGACCTCATCCTTGTAGGCAGGCTGATAGCCCTCCAGCAGCTTTTCCAGACGGGGCAGGGCTTCCTTGGCGTCAGCCACCACGGGGACAGCCTCCATTTTCAGGCTCTGGAACTCAGAGACGTTGATGTTGACGAATTTGCAGGTATCCTTGAACAGCCACTTGGAAGCGGTGGTGAAGTCGGTGTAGCGGGTGCCCACGCCGATGACCAGATCGGCCTTCCGGGCGATCTCGTTGGCTGCGGAGCAGCCGGTGGTGCCCACGCCGCCCAAGTTCAGGGGGTGCAGCCAGTCGGTGGCGGACTTGCCCGCCTGGGTCTCGCCGTAGGGGATGCCGAAGGCCTCGGCAAAGTGCAGGAACTCGGCGTGCGCCTCGGAATAGCGGACGCCGCCGCCGCAGATCATCATGGGGCGCTTGGCCTTGCGGATGGCCTCGGCAGCGTCAGCCAGAGCGGCCTCGGTGGCGGGGCGGCGCTCCAGACGCCAGACGCGCTTGGCGAAGAAGCTCACGGGATAATCATAGGCCTCACCCTCAACGTCCTGGGGCATGGCAACGCAGACCGCACCGGTGTTGGCGGGATCGGTCAGCACCCGGAAGGCGTTGATCATAGCGCTCATCAGCTGCTCGGGGCGGACAACGCGGTCCCAGTAGCGGCACACGGCCTTGAAAGCGTCATTGGTGGTGGTGGCCAGGGAGTTGGTGTGCTCCACCTGCTGCAGAACGGGGTCGGGCTGACGGCAGGCGTAGGTGTCGCCGGGCAGCACCAGCAGGGGGATGTTGTTGGCGGTGGCGGTGCCGCAGGCGGTGACCATGTTGGCGGCGCCGGGGCCCACGGAGGAGGTGGCAACGCAGATCTGCTTACGCTTCATCTGCTTGGCGAAGGCCACGGCGGCCTGGGCCATGCCCTGCTCGTTCTTGCCCTGATAGATCTCCAGGTGCTTGGCCTCCTGGCTCAGCGCCTGACCGAGACCCACCACGTTGCCGTGGCCGGGAATGATGAACACGCCGCGGACGAAGCGGTGCTGGGCACCGTCAACCTCCATGTACTGATTTTCCAGAAAACGGACCAAAGCCTGCGCCATGGTCAAACGGACAGTTTTCATGCTTTTGTTACCTCCGATCAATGATTGGGATAGATGTGGTCATTGGCATCGGGCTTCCACAGCCACTCGTGCTCCTTGTCGTCGATGCGGGTCTTCAGCCAGGGATCGCCCTCCAGATGCCGGATACCCCAGGCGTAGCACATGGCGTAGCCGGGAGCCACCACCTGAGAGTGGAAGCCGTGGTTGATGACGGCGCAGCCGTTCTGCTCGGTCTTGTAAACATCGCCGTTGGCAAAACCGGCGCCGAAGCCGTGAGGATAGTCGAAACGGTAGAAATAGACCTCCGGCTGGGGATGATGATGAGGAGGATAGGAGGACCACTTGCCGGGACGGTTCAGCACCTCACCCAGCACCATGTTGGAGAAGGGGGCGTTGTCATAGTCGAAGAAGGTCTTGATCTCACGCTCCATAGCGCCCATCAGCTCGCCCTTGGAACCGGCGTGCTGGGTCTGGACGGTCTCCGGGGTGTACATGACCGGCTCATAATCCTTCTCGTTCAGGGTGTCCTGCATGTAAAGCTCGCTGTGGCTGTGAGCCGTCAGGGTGATCTTGGTGCCCTTGGGAGCCAGCAGGCAGTAGGCTTCGTGATGGAAGCAGTTGGGGCGGTCGGCCTCAACGGTCTTGCCGGCGTATTCATAGGTGACCTTGCCCTCGAAAAGCAGGATGGCAACCTCGCGGTCGGCGCTTTCGTAGGTATAGGTGTCGCCGTCCTCCATCACCAGCAGGCCCACGTTCATCAGGGTACCCATGTAGTTGGTGGATTCGTCGATATAGGCGTTGTAGCCCCGCTTGAGTTCCTTGTTCTTATTGAAATAAGTCATTGGAAACATCTCCTGTTTGATGTCAAAAAGTGGTATGGAAACGCGGTGGGGAGGACCGGGGCCCTCCCATCGCGCGATTTACAGACCGGTGTGCTCCCGGATGTAGGTACGGCCCTTGATGGCGTATTCCAGAGGATTGGCCTTGGCGGGATCCTGCTCAGCCTCCACCAGCAGCCAGCCCTGATAGCCGGCATCGGAGAGCACCTTGAACACGGGATCGAAGTCCACGTTGCCGTCACCGGGGACGGTGAAAGCGCCATTGCGGACGGACTGCAGGAAGGACCAGTTGTTCTTGCGGGCTTCCTCCACCACGGGCAGACGCATATCCTTCAGATGGACGTGGCCCACGCGGTCCACATACTTCTTCAGCATGGCCAGGGGGTCCTCGCCGGCGAAGGTGAAGTGGCCGGTATCATAGCAGAGGAACACATACCGGGGATCGGTGTTGGACATCATGCGGTCGGTCTCCTCGCTGGTCTGGACCACGGTGCCCATGTGATGATGGAAGCACAGCTTGAAGCCACGCTCGGAAGCGATCTGGCCCAGACGGTTCAGACCCTTGCAGAAGCGATCCCACTCCTCATCGTTCATGACATGCTTGTGGCCGCCGGTGAGGATGGGCACGTCCACCTTGCCCTGGATGGAGTAGCTCTGCTCGGAGACGTTGATGTGATTTGCGCCGACAGCCTCCAGGAAGTCCAGGTTGGCGATGAAGTCCTTCTCCTCTTCCTCCATGGAACGGGTCAGGATGAAGGAAGAATACCAGCGGCTGGCGATGCGCATACCGCGCAGGTCCAGAGCCTTCTTCAGCTCAGCGGGGTCGGTGGGATACTTGTTGCCGATTTCGCAGCCGGTGAAGCCGGCCAGAGCCATCTCGCTGACGGTCTGCTGGAAGGTGTTCTCGGCACCCAGCTCCGGCATATCGTCATTGCACCAGCCGATGGGAGCAATACCCAGGGAAACAGTTTTCGGATCAAACATAAAACGTCCTCCTTATGAATATTTAGGATCATTATTTGGATAAGCGTACAAATAGAAAATGGTTTGCGGGGAAAAGGTTGGCGAAAGCGCAAACGGATTTTTCTGTGTCCGTTAACAGACATGCGGAAACTACATCCGCAAGAAAACGATTTCGCTTGTTATCAAGATAGCACGGTTCCCGAAAAAAATCAACGCTTTCCCACAGCAAAACCAGATTTTTTCCGAAAGTGCCAAAGGTGGGCTGTTTTTTTTATTGCTTTTAGAGAATGGCGGGGGACCGTGTGCTGTTCCGGCGCATAGAATGGAACGCGCAGACGCGCGAATCTGAGCGATTTTAAGGAGGCTTGTTTTATGCCCACATCCTTTCAGAATATGGCGACCCTCACCTATACCGGCGGCACCGTCAATTCCAATATTGTCACCGGGGAGCTGAGGGAGGTCCTGACCGCCGCGAAAACGGCGGTGCGGGAGAATTACGAGCCGGGTGGGACGGTCACGTATGTGGTCAGCCTTACCAACAGCGGCATCACGCCCCTGACGGGCCTGACCATTTCCGACAACCTGGGCGGCTACACCTTTGGCGGAGCGACCCTGTATCCTCTGGCCTATTTGCCGGGCAGCGTTCGGTACTATGTGAACGGCGCACTGCAAGCCGCTCCGGCCGTCAACGCCGGACCGCCCATGACCGTCACCGGCATCACGGTCCCTGCCGGGGGCAGCGCCCTTGTGATCTACGAGACGGAGGTGACCCGCTACGCGCCGCTGGCAGCGGAGTCCAGCGTTGTCAACACCGTCACCGTGACCGGCGGCGGGCTGGCCGCACCTGTGACGGCGGAGGAGACAGTTGGCGCGGTGAGCAGCCCGAGACTGTCCATCACCAAGGGGCTGAATCCCACGGTGGTAGCGGAGAACGGCCGGATCACCTACACCTTTACCATCCAGAACACCGGCAATACCCCCGTCACCGCGACGGACGATGTGATCCTCCGGGATACCTTTGATCCGGTTCTCAACGGTCTCACGGTGACCTACAACGGTGCACCCTGGACTGCCGGTACGCAGTACACCTATGACGGGACCACTGGACTGTTCGCCACAACAGCGGGGCAGATCACCGTCCCCGCGGCCACGTATACCCAGGACCCGGTAACCGGGGCGTGGGCCGTGACCCCCGGCGTCAGCGAGCTGATCGTCACCGGCACGGTGTAAGCACCGGTCAAGGACAAAAGGGAGGGCGAAGGCCCTCCTTTTTGCACCGTGTTCGACAGAAAAATGATTGACAAGCGCGGACGCACATGGTACGATCGATGCTGATTTGTTGAATCAGGTCTTTTTTGAATACAAAATGAGCAAAGGCGTTCATTTTCAGCGGGAGCATGGCTCCCGTTGGAAGTGGACGCCTTTTTTGTTGCAGAACGGGCTGGCGGTTGGAAAAGAATCGCCGCAGAGCGCAAAACAGGACAGGAGACCAGACCAGCAGCCTCCAATGTGTGAGCATGACGGAGAATAAGTCTCGGAAAACCATGATTTTTTCTGTTTTACATATTGTAAATTCATAAAAAGGTGTGCTATAACAGTTGCATCAAAAAATGAGGGGGCCTGGATCGCCGGGCATGCATACGGAAACCATAACGGAAAGGCGGAGACAATATGCAGTATTCGGTTGAGGAGATCAAGCAGTATGCGGCGGAGGAGGACGTGAAGTTCATCCGCATGGCCTTCTGCGACGCGGCGGGCCGCCAGAAAAATATCGCCATTATGCCGGAGGAACTGGACCGGGCCTTCCAGTACGGTATTGCCATCGACGGCTCCGCCATTCCCGGCTTCGGTGGGGAGGTCCACTCTGATCTGCTGCTGCGCCCGGATCCGTCCACCCTCTGTGTGCTGCCCTGGCGGCCGGAGCATGGACGGGTGGTGCGGATGTTCTGCGCCGTGACCCAGCCAGACGGCACCGTCATCGGCGCGGACGCCCGGAGCCTGTTGAAAAAAACGGTAGAGGACGCCAAAAAGGCCGGATTGACCTTTGCCTTCGGAACGGAGATGGAATTCTATCTGTTCCGGCTGGACGAGGACGGCGAGCCTACCAAAATTCCCTATGACCGTGCCGGTTACATGGACATTGCCCCGGCAGACAAGGGGGAGAATGTCCGCCGGGAGGCCTGCCTGACGCTGGAGCGCATGGGCATCCGGCCGGAAAGCTCTCACCATGAGGAGGGCCCCGGCCAGAACGAAATTGATTTCCGCTATGCGGACCCGGTCACTGCGGCGGATAACGCCGTGACCTTCCGGGCGGCTGTGGATACGGTGGCGGCCCGGAACGGGCTGTATGCCGATTTCGGACCCAAGCCTCTGGCAGACAAGGCGGGCAACGGAATGCACATCAACTTCTCCGCTGTCAGCGAGGATAAGCGGGACGTGATGCCCCAGGTCCTTGCCGGGGTGCTGGCCCATGTGGAGGCCATGACGGCGTTCCTGAACCCCACGGAGGAATCCTACCGCCGCTTTGGAAGCTGGAAGGCACCCGGCTATCTTTCCTGGTCCGCTGAGAACCGCTCTCAGCTCATCCGGGTCCCGGCGGCGGTGGGGGAATACCGGCGGGCGGAACTGCGGTCTCCGGACCCGCTGTGCAACCCGTATCTGGCCTTTGTTCTGCTGATTCGGGCGGGAATGGAGGGCGTTGCTCACAACATGCAGCTGCCGCCTGCTGCGGATCTGAACCTTTACACGGCACCGGAGGAGATCCGGGCCCGGTACCGCAGACTGCCGGAGACCTGGGCGGAGGCCAAGGCAGCGGCCGCCGCCAGTGATTTTATCAAAGAACATCTTCCTGCAGCGATCATCCAATACTATACCTGACCGCTCAGAAAGCACGCGGTAAAAAACATAGAAAAGGAGGGGGACAACGATGGAGCTTGGCCATGCGTACAGCGTTCTGGTGGTGTCCGCCTCCGCAAAATTCAATGAATCCGTCCGGGGCCTTCTGCCGGAGCGGTTCTATTGGCCGGTCACGGTGCTGACGGACGCCGCCGGTGCCCGCCGGGAGCTGCTGGAAAACAGCTACGATCTGGTGGTGATCAACACGCCGCTGCCGGATGAGTTCGGCACCCGACTGGCGCAGGATATCTGCCAGCACAGCGCCGCCGGGGTACTGCTGCTGGTGAAGGCAGAGCATTTTCCGGATATTGACGGACGGCTGACGCCACAGGGCGTTCTGGTGCTGTCCAAGCCTATGTCGACCCAGCTGTTTACCCAATCCCTGCGGCTGCTGTGCGGTACCCGGGAGCGTTTGCGGGGGCTGGAAAAGAAGAATGCCACCATTGAGGAAAAAATGGAGGAGATCCGCCTTGTGAACCGGGCCAAGTGGCTGCTGATCGGGGAACTGAATATGACGGAGCAGGAGGCCCACCGATACATCGAAAAGCAGGCGATGGACCGCTGCGTGACGAAGCGGGCCGTGGCGGAGCAGATCTTGTCGACTTATAAATAAAAACTGCCAAAGCGGGACTGCGTAGACAGAACGTGAAATTTTCGGAGGAGGACGTATGACGAAATATATTTTTGTGACCGGCGGCGTGGTATCCGGGTTGGGTAAGGGCATTACTGCGGCGTCTCTGGGCCGCCTTTTAAAGACAAGAGGGCTGAAGGTGGCCGCTCAGAAGCTGGACCCCTACATCAATGTGGACCCCGGCACCATGAGCCCCTATCAGCACGGCGAGGTCTACGTCACCGAGGACGGCGCGGAAACGGATCTGGATCTGGGTCACTATGAGCGGTTCATCGACGAGGATCTGAACAAATACTCCAACCTCACCACCGGTAAGGTGTACTGGAACGTTCTGAACAAGGAGCGCCGGGGGGAGTATCTGGGCTCCACCGTGCAGGTGATCCCCCACATCACCAATGAGATCAAGGAATTTGTCTATCGGGTGGGTAAGCAAACGGACGCCGACGTGGTCATCACCGAGATCGGCGGCACCATCGGCGATATTGAGTCCCAGCCCTTTCTGGAGGCTGTCCGGCAGATCTCTCTGGAGGTGGGCCGGGAGAACAGCCTCTTTATCCATGTGACGTTGGTGCCCTTCCTCCGGGGCTCCGATGAGCACAAGTCCAAGCCCACCCAGCACTCTGTCAAGGAGCTTCAGGGCATGGGGATCAATCCCAACCTCATCGTCCTCCGGTGCGACGAGCCGCTGGAGCCTTCTATTTTCCAGAAAATCTCCATGTTCTGCAATGTAAAGCCCGACTGCGTCATTGAGAACATCACGCTGCCCTGTTTGTATGAAGCGCCGCTGATGCTGGAGCAGTCCAACTTTTCCTCTGTGGTCTGCCGGGAGTTGGGCATCGACGCCCCGGCCCCGGAGCTGACGGAGTGGGAACACATGGTGGAGCGGATCAAACATGCGGACAGACGTGTGACCATCGGTCTGGTGGGCAAATACGTTCAGCTTCATGACGCCTATCTCTCCGTGGCAGAGGCACTGCGCCATGCGGGCTATGCTCTGGGGGCTGAGGTGGACATCCGCTGGATCGACTCCGAGACCATTACGGAAAGCGATGCGGAGGCGGTTTTGGGCGCGTTGGACGGCATCATCGTCCCCGGCGGCTTCGGCCAGCGGGGGATCAACGGCATGATCCTGACGGCGAAATACGCCCGGGAGCATCGGGTACCCTATTTCGGCATCTGCCTGGGAATGCAGATCGCTGTGATCGAATATGCCCGCCACGCCGCCGGGATCGCCGACGCGGATTCCGGCGAGTTCAACGAACTGTGCGAAAACAAGGTCATCGACTTCATGCCGGGACAGAGCGACGAGATCGACAAGGGCGGCACGCTGCGGCTGGGGGCCTATCCCTGCGTGATCCGGCCCGGCACCACCATGGAGCGGTGCTACGGCACGCTGGAGATCTCCGAGCGTCACCGCCACCGCTACGAATTCAACAACGACTACCGGGAGGCCCTCACCTCCGCGGGACTGGTCCTCTCCGGGCTGTCCCCCGATGGACGGCTGGTGGAGACGGTGGAACTGACGGACCAGCCGTTCTTTGTGGGCGTTCAGTATCACCCGGAATTCAAGTCCCGGCCCAACCACGCCCATCCGCTGTTCAAGGGCTTTGTCCAGGCGGCGCTGGAGCGCGAAAACACATAAAGGCGCAATATCTGAATTTATTTTTCAGGAGGTCTCTATGGCATCACAAACCGTTTTAGTTCTCGATTTCGGAGGTCAGTATAATCAGCTCATCGCCCGGCGGGTCCGGGAATGCAGCGTATACTGCGAGGTCAGGCCCTATACCACCCCGGTGGCGGAGATCAAGGCGATGGCCCCCATCGGCATTATCTTTACCGGTGGGCCCAACAGTGTGTACGATCCCGCGTCCCCGCAGGCGGACCCGGAGATCTTCAAGCTGGGGATTCCCATTCTGGGCATTTGCTACGGCTGTCAGCTCATCGCCCACAATCTGGGCGGCCGGGTGACGGCGGCTACGGCGGATTCCGCCCGGGAGTACGGCAAGACGGAGACCTATTTCAGAACCGACTGCAAGCTGTTCAAGGGCCTGCCTGCCGAGAGCGTTACCTGGATGAGCCACGGCGACTATATGGAGAAGGTGCCGGAGGGCTTTGAACTGGTGGCCCATTCCGACGCCTGTCCCAACGTGGCCATTTGTGACGAGCGCCGGGGCTTTTACGGCGTCCAGTTCCACCCGGAGGTGAATCACACCGCCTACGGCACCGCCATGCTCCGCAACTTCCTCTATGAGGTCTGCGGCGCAAAGGGGCAGTGGACCATGGGGGATTATAAGGATGTTGCCATCCGTCAGATCCGGGAAAAGGTGGGGGCCGGCAAGGTGCTGCTGGCCCTCTCCGGCGGCGTGGATTCCTCTGTGGCGGCGGCGCTGATAGCGGAGGCCGTAGGCAATCAACTGACATGCGTATTTGTGGACCACGGCCTCATGCGTCTCAACGAGGGAGACGAGGTAGAGGAGGCCTTCAGAAAGTGGGACATCAACTTCGTCCGGGTCAACGCGGAGGAGCTGTTTTTGAGCAAGCTGGCCGGCGTCAGCGAGCCGGAGCGCAAACGGAAGATCATCGGCGAGGAATTCATCCGGGTCTTTGAGGCGGAAGCCAAAAAAATCGGCCAGGTGGATTACCTGGCTCAGGGTACGATTTACCCGGATGTGATCGAGTCCGGCGCCGGTGACGCTGCTGTGATCAAGAGCCATCACAATGTGGGCGGTCTGCCGGATTATGTGGATTTCAAGGAGATCATCGAGCCTCTGCGGATGCTCTTCAAGGACGAGGTGCGGCAACTGGGCCGTGAGTTGGGTCTGCCGGAGTATCTGGTGATGCGCCAGCCCTTCCCCGGCCCCGGCCTTGCCATCCGCTGTCTGGGGGATGTGACGAAGGAAAAGTTGGATATTCTGCGTCTGGCGGATTTTATCTTCCGGGACGAGGTCGCCAAGGCACATCTGGAGAGCGCCATGAGCCAGTATTTCGCAGTGCTGACCAATATGCGCTCCGTAGGTGTGCAGGGCGATGGCCGGACCTATGATTATACTCTGGCCCTCCGCAGTGTCACCACCACGGACTTTATGACCGCCGATTGGACCCGGATCCCCTACGATGTGCTGGACCGGGTCTCCGTCCGTATCGTCAATGAGGTGCCCCACATCAACCGCATCGTCTACGATATTACCTCCAAGCCCCCCGCGACTATTGAATTCGAATAAATCGAGTTGCTTAAAAAAGCCAGTGTTTATGCGGGTTTCAGCGATT
>OGNF01002229.1_pt1 | contig 15202 bp, 14 predicted proteins | sample 1573321 | NCBI WGS metagenome assembly OGNF01 (sample SAMEA2581911, study PRJEB24529) | metagenome | biome: Human gut stool | place: China | collected 2011
GGGAAATTTATGTGGTTTTTTTTGATGGAAGTGAGTGTTTTTTTGACGAAAGGTGCCCCGGAGCGAACCGCGCAGCCAAGGGGGCGGAGGCCTCCCGGCCTCCGTAAGAGTGGCAAAATACAGGCAATTAGCGAGTTCAAATAACTAAAACTCAGTATTTTACGGAGGCCGGGAGGCCTCCGCCCCAGAAGGGAACACCGTGGTTACTCGCGGTAGTAGACGCGTTTTACGCGCGGGGAGACGCTGGTCAGCACTTCGTAGGGGATAGTGCCCAGCACGTCGGCCAGGCGCTGCACGCTCATGTTAGGGCCGAAGATTTCCACCGCGTCGCCTACGTGGCAGTCAATGCCGGTGACGTCGATCATGCAGGCGTCCATGCAGATGTTGCCTACCGTCGGCGCTTCCTTGCCACCCACGAGCACGGTGATGTTGCCGTTACCGAAATGGCGGTTCATCCCGTCGGCGTATCCTATTGGGATAGTTGCTATTACGCTGTCGCGCTCAAGTACGCCGCGACGTCCGTAACCGATGGTTTCCCCCTTTTTCCAATGCCGCAGGGCGATGATGACGGTGCGCAGGGTGGAGACGTTTGCAAGCGGCCGTTCCATCTCCGGCGGCAGCGTGTTGGCGCCGTACAAGCCGATGCCGAGCCGCGCCAGGTCGTAGCCGTATTGCGGGAACCGCAGGATACCGGCCGAGTTGAGTACGTGCCGCAGGAAGGGTTTGGGCCAGCGCTCCGCTATGTAGTCGGTGTAACTTTTGAAACGGTCGAGTTGCAGCAGCGTGTAGTCGTCCATGTCGGGACAGTCGGCCGTGGCAAGGTGCGAGAACACCGAGGCGATGGTGACGTTATCCTGCGTTGCAAGGAAATCGAGCATTTCCGGCAGTTCCTCCTCCACGAAGCCCATTCGGTGCATCCCGGTGTCGAGCTTTATGTGGAGGGGATATTGCGAGATGCGGTTTTTCGCGGCCTCGCGTGCCACGTCGCGCAGCATCTCCATGGAGTAGATTTCCGGTTCGAGGCGGTAGGCGAACATCGAGCGGTAATTCACTACCTTCGGATTCATGACGATGATAGGCATCGTTATGCCGCGCTGCCGCAGTTCTATACCCTCGTCGAGCACCGCAACCGCCAGATAAGCAGCGCCTTGCGCCTGTAAGGTCTTGGCTATCTCGTAGCTGCCGGCGCCGTAGCCGGAGGCTTTCACCATGGCGATGAGTCCGGTGCCGGGGGCGAGGTGCGACCGGAAATAATTGAAATTCTTGACCACGGCGTCGAGGTTCACTTCGAGCACGGTTTCATGTTTCCGCGCCTCGAGCATCTCGGGCAACCGCTCGAAACCGAACTCCGGCGCACCCTTGATGAGGATGGTCTCGTTCTGGAAATCGGAGGTCGAGAGTGATTTCAGGAGCTCCGGGGTGGAGCTGAAAGCCACGGCATCGGGCCCGAACAGCGCGATGTTGGCCTGCATCTCGGGGCCGACGCCTATTACGCGCCTTATGCCGGTGGCGCGCAGCAGACGCGCTATGTCGCCGTATACGCCGGGACGGCGCGATTCGTGGCGTAAGTCGCTGAGGATGACGGTGCTTGTACGACCGTCGGCCAAACGGCGCCGCAGGAAGTCGAGTGCCGGGAGCAGCGACGAATAGTCGGAGGTATAGCTGTCGTAAATCAGCGTGCAGCCGTTCACGCCGTCGCTGACGTTCAGGCGCGTGGCAATGGGGTGGAGAGTTGAAAACATACCGGCAATCTCCTCCGGGGCGATGTCGCGAGAAAGAAGGTAGGCCAAGGCGTGGAAGGCATCTTCCAGTTCGCCGTCGCTGACGAACGGGACGGTGAGGGCGTGGCTTTCCCCCTTAAAACGGTAGGAGACGAGCGTCATCGGTCCGGAGGTTTCCGTCTTTTCAATGAAGATGGGCGCCTGCGGGTCGCGGCGTGACCAACTCAGGCGGTGTGGCACGTCTATGTCTTTCAACACCTCAGCAATGAGCTCGCTGTCGGCGCAATATATAAGCGTGCGGACATGCGGCGCACGGGCGAGCAGGGCTTTCTCGCGCGCCTTTTCGAGCGGGGAGGCGAAACCGTGGGAGTGTTCCGGCCCGAGGTTGGTGAAAATCACCGTGTCGGGGTCGATGATTTCGGCCAGCGGCTGCATCTCGCCGGTGTGCGACACCCCGGCTTCGATGATGGCCACGTCGGTCTTGGGCGCCACTTCCCACAGCGACAGCGGCACGCCGATGCGCGAGTTGTAGGAGCGCGGCGACCGCGTCACGGCACAGGTGGGCTCCAGCATCTGGAACAGCCACTCTTTGATGGTGGTCTTTCCGGCCGAGCCGGTTATGGCCACTACCTCGGCGGCGCGCGGCGTGAGCCGCCGGGCCACTTGCTGCAGCGCCCCCACGGTGTCGGGAACCACGAGGAAGTTGGCGTCGCGGACACCCTCCATCTCCTGCGGCACGCGGTTTACTACGAAATTCCGCACCCCCGTGTCGTAAAGCTGCCGCACGTAGCGGTGGCCGTCGTTCTCCTTGGTGGGGATGGCGAAGAAGAGCGAAGTGCGTGGAAAAGTGAGGGAACGCGAGTCGGTAAGCAGCGTGTCGATGCTGTCGTTGCGCATCGGGCGGGGAAGTCCCAGCGCCCGGGCGACGGATGAGATGTCGGTGGTCATAACGCAGTGTGTTTTATTTTCGGTGGAGAGAGAATTGCCTGACTTTGCCAAACGGCTGACAGACAGGTGTATATTGAAAGTGACCGGACACCGCGGGCGCCTGTGGCCTGTGCGGTGCCCGGTCTGATATGCTCTGTGGGTCTTTGATTACTTGTGCGCAGGAACCAGGAAATGGTCTCCGGTGCTGCGCACTATGTTCTCGTAATACTCCTTGTTATATCCGGGAAAATTCGGGGAAACGGGATGGTTGTTCTCGTCGTAGATGAAGGAGCCGTCGGGGTTTGTCTTCTTCATGTTACCGTCCATGAACTTGACGAGCAGGTACTGTGCCAGGTCGCGGTAGCTGTCGGTGGCTTCCTTGGCTATGGCAGCACCCTCGGCGTTGACCTCGGAAACGAGCTTGGGCATGTCGCCGCTCTCGTAGAGTTGCACGAGATACTTCTCGCGGTCGGGACGTGCGCCGATGAATTTGGTTTCCAGTCCCGACTGCACTTTGCGGATGTCGGGAATCATCAGGTCGTAGCGGTTATAAGCCTGGTTGGCAACCCAGTTCGTCATCCAGAAGTTGGACTCGTTGCTGAAGGTGTTCATGTCTCCGTTGCCGTGTGCCACCTCGTGGGGCACCTCGGTCATGGAGCAGTAGAAGGGCATGTAGACGGAGGTGTTGGTGTCGTCGGTGCCGAACCAGATTACGCCGCCTACGGGGTCGGGGAGGTCGGCGCGGCTCTGTGTGACGAAGCTCCAGCCGGTCTGCTGCGTGGCGATGGCGCGCTCGTGCACATAATCCTTGCCGTCCACCTTATAGTCCATCGGGCGCCAGCGGTAAGGCACGTGGTTGGGGCCGGCGCCTATGTCGTTGTGCATGTCGAAGGGGGTATCCTCGAAGTGGTCGCGCATACGCTCCTGCATCTCGGCCAGCGACACTTTGCGGTCAGGGATGATGTAGAGGGGCATGGGCTCGTCGCTCTTGCCGGAGCACCAGTCGTAATATTTGTCGGCGTCCTTGCTGAAGCGGCGGAAGTAGCTCCATACGCGTGCGTCGCAGCCGCGGCGCGTGTCCACGGCGTGCTCTCCGTAGACATCGGCGAAGCTGAAGTCGGCGTCCTTGCCGTCGTACCAGCCGCGCTTGCGGGCGAAGCTGACGACGTCTTTCGACGCCATGACGTTCTTCTTATCCTTGAAGTTGACCCGGCGGATGCGGGGTTCGTTGGCATGGCCGGAGATTGCCTCGTCGGGGATGCGCACCGCTATCCACACGGCACCCTTCTCGGCACCCTTGCCGATCATCTCCATTACCCACAGCTCGTCCTTGTCGGCTATGGAGAACGACTCGCCGGAGGAGGCATAGCCGTATTTCTCTACCAGCGACGTCATTACCTGGATGGCTTCACGGGCGGTCTTGGAGCGTTCGAGGGCTATCTGCATCAGGGAGCCGTAGTCTATGACAGCCTGGCCGGTGGTGTCCACGAGTTCGGGACGGCCGCCCCATGTGGATTCTGCAATGACCACCTGGTTTTCATTGATATTTCCCACCACGTTGTAGGTATGGGGCACCTGGGGGATTTCGCCGAGCGGCTTGCTCGTATCCCACTCTATCACCTTGCGCATGGCGCCTTTGGGGTGGTCGGCGGCGGGAGTGTGGCCCAGTTCGCCGAAGAGGTTGTGCGAGTCGGCGGCGTAGGTCACCATCACGGAGCCGTCCGTAGTGGCTTTCTTGCCGGCCAGCAGGTTGGTGCAGGCCAGCGCCGAGGCTGCCGTCAGCAAGGCGGCAGCTGTAAGTAGTTGGGGTAAATGTTTCATTATGATAGGTTTGATTGGTTATCTTAGTACGAGCATGGCGTCGCCGTAAGCGCCGAAGCGGTATTCCTCCTTTACGGCCACACGGTATGCCTCCATGACGGTGTCGTAGCCGCCGAAAGCTGCCACCATCATCAGCATTGTGCTCAGCGGCATGTGGAAGTTGGAAATCAGGGCGTCGCAGACGGTGAAGTCGTAGGGCGGGAAGATGAACTTGTTGGTCCATCCCTCGTAGGTCATGATGTGTCCGTCCATGCAGACGGCGCTCGCCAGCGCGCGCAGCACCGTCGTTCCTACGGCGCAGACGTGGTGCTCGCGGTCCTTGGCGTTGTTGATGAGGTTCACCAGCTCCTCGTCGACGAACATCTCCTCGGAGTCCATGCGGTGTTTGGTAAGGTCTTCCACGTCGATGTCCTTGAAGTTGCCGCGTCCGGCGTGCAGGGTGAGGAACCCCTGCTCCACGCCCTTGATTTCGAGGCGTTTGAGCAGCTCGCGGCTGAAGTGCAGCCCGGCGGCGGGAGCCATTACGGCGCCCTCGTTGCGGGCGAAGAGGCACTGATATGCCTCGGCGTCCTGCGGCTCGGCCTCGCGCGTGATGTAGTCGGGCAGCGGGGTGTGCCCCAGGGAGTAGAGCACCTCGCGGAACTCCTCGTGCTCCCCGTCGTAGAGGAATCGGAGCGTGCGGCCGCGCGACGTGGTGTTGTCGATCACCTCGGCCACCATCGACTCGTCGTCGCCGAAATATAGCTTGTTGCCGATGCGTATTTTGCGCGCCGGCTCCACCAGCACGTCCCAGAATTTGTTGTCGGCGTTGAGCTCGCGCAGCAGGAACACCTCTATGCGGGCGCCGGTCTTCTCCTTGCTGCCGTAGAGGCGCGCGGGGAATACTTTCGTGTCGTTGAATACCATCACGTCTCCCTCGTCGAAGTATCCAAGGATGTCCTTGAAGGTACGGTGGGAGATTTCGCCCGAGCGGGTGTCCACGACCATCAGGCGGCACTCGTCGCGGTTGTCCGTGGGATACTGCGCGATGAGTCGGTTGGGAAGAGTAAATTTAAACTGTGATAGCTTCATATATGATGTTATGATATGTGTAAAAAATCGCGGCCGGTGCCATGTGTGGCGCCTCTTTTTTTCCGGACGCCGCCGGCCTTTCTGTTTTCAATTTGCTTTCGGGGGAGTATAGTCGGGAAAGGTGATGTCCACCCTCTCGATGAGTTCCAGTGCCTGGTCGAGGGACAGGCAGCGGTCTATGGGGTATTGTCCCACGCGCGTGCGCCGCAGGGCCGTGAGGTGTGCGCCGGAGCCGAGTTCGCGACCAATGTCGCGTGCCAGCGCGCGGATATAGGTCCCTTTGCCGCACACTATGCGCAGCCTCACCCACGGCTCGGCGCCCGAGAGGTCCATCTCCTCTACTTCCAGTTCCTTGATTTCCAGTGGTTTCGCCTTCAGCTCCACCTCCTGGCCGCGGCGCGCGAACTTGTAGGCACGCTTGCCGTCTATCTTCACGGCCGAATAGACCGGAGGCACCTGGGCGATATGGCCGCGGAAGCGCGAGAGCACTTCTTCGAGCAACTCCGGGGTGATATGGGCGGTGGGGAAGGTGGCGTCGATTTCCGTCTCCAGGTCGAAACTCGGTGTAGTGGCGCCGAGGCGCAGCGTGGCCACATACTCCTTGTCGCCGGCCTGCAGGGTGTCTATGCTGCGCGTGGCGCGTCCGGTGCAGACTATCAGCACGCCGGTTGCCAGAGGGTCGAGCGTCCCGGCATGTCCTACCTTGAACTTACGCACGCCCAGACGGCGCTGCAACGCGCCGCGAAGACGCTTCACCGCGTCGAAGCTCGTCCAATGCAGCGGCTTGTCTACCGCTATTATTTCTCCACTTACAAAGTCCATTCATTCAGCAGGTTAGGGAAGGTATACAGCATTACCACAGGATGCAGAGCAGCCCGACAGCCACACAGTAGACGGCGAACCACAGCAGGCGTCCCTTCTTCACAAGTTCCAGCATCCACTTGCAGGCCGCGCAGCCCACCACGAACGAGGCCACGAACCCTACGGCAAGCGCGGCAGGCGATATTGCCATTTCGGCCGACGGGGTGGCAAGTATGTCCTTCACGTCGAGGAGCGCCTCGCCCAGGATGGGGATGATGACCATCAGGAAGGAGAACTGCGCCACGTGCGCGCGTTTGTCGCCCAAAAGGATGCCGGTGGCGATGGTGGTGCCGCTGCGCGAAAGGCCCGGAAGCACCGCCAGCGCCTGTCCGCAGCCTATCACGAAGGCGTCGAGCCACGTGATGTCGCGTCCCTTTTCTCCCGAAACCATCTTCCCCGTCTTGCGGTTGAAGCCGGTGAAATGGGCAAAACTGAGGAGCGCCGCCGTCACCAGCAGGCAGATGCCTACCGTCAGCAATCCGTTGCCGAAAAACTGCTCCACGAAATCCTTGAAACAGAAGCCTACGATGGCCACCGGGATGCAGCTCACCAGTATCTTGCAGACGTAATAGAAATCGGCGTCGCGGCGGAAAGTAAAGAAGGAGCGGCAGAGGCGGAAGAACATCGGCCACAGGATGACGATGGTGCTCAGCACGGTGGCGGCGTGTACTATGACGTCGAACTGCAACGTCTGGTCCGACGGGATGTCGATGCCCAGAATCTGCCGGAAAATTTCGAGATGTCCGCTCGAAGAGATGGGGAGGTACTCGGCCAGCCCCTGCACAATACCGAGGATTAGCGCGTCAATCCAGTCCATGGGTTAAGCGTTTTTGTTGCGGCTCCGGCCGAAGGGGCACGTGCCGGGCTTGATGATGATGGCGAACGCCATGAAAAGGAAACCCAGGAAGGCCAACAGCGGGCCCACCACGATGCGGCGTGTGGAGAAAATGTCCGGATTGAAGCCGCGTTCCACCGAGCTGCCTTCGCCGCCCATCAGCAGGAAACCCACGATGATGAGCACCAGGCAAACGCCCATGCAGATGAAGTTTATCTTTCCGAAGGGGTATGACGCTTTGTCATCCTGTTTCAACGTGTCGACGTCGGCCTTTCGGGCGGCGAAAGATGCTGTCTTCGGAGCGGAGGCAGCGCTTTCCGGGCGGGATTGCGGCTGCTTGTTCTGTCCCTTAATGTTCATAATGGTCTGTCGGGAGGCGCCGTTTCCTGCGCGCGAAAAGTGCGCAAGACGGTAAGCCTCGAAGTTTTTTCAGCGTCGTCTGCGTCATGCTAACTTGCAAAAATCTGCCTTTGCAAATTTTCACAGTTGCCGGAAGTGCGGCGGCTTGCTGAATCTTATTAAAGTTAATACTCATATTATCGGCGCATAATCGGCTTATGCTCAGTGGTATAGCTAAAACTGCAATACAAGCAAGAGCATAAAAATGCGTCACCCCACAAGAGGGCGATGCAAAGATAATAAAAAACGCCCCCGCTGTCAAGACTTTCCGCGCTAAAAAGCGTTAACACCGCTCCGCCGCACTGTCGATGTAAACCCTCACGCCATGAACTCTAAACTACAAAACAAACATAGTCGCAGCAAAAGGCTGCGGCTATGCTCTATACAAATTCATTAGGGGTCGTTAAACTTAAACATGCATAAGAGTATTAAATAACGATTTGGGATTGTCAGATGTTGAATTCTGTTCCAAAATCGGGAACGAGAGTAATTAGCTCTCCGCCTTTCCCGAATAGACGTGCATTTGTTACTTTAGCTCCATCCTTGTGGAGGTTGTAAGTTTGGATATAGTCCTCGATGATTCCGGCCATCACCCACTTGTCGCTGAAATTTCCTTTGGAGAAATCACAATGCGACAGGCTGTGGATGCTGTGATTTTCGCCTCCATATTCAAACTGGATCAGATAATTGTTTTCGTCCATGATGGTTCAAATTGAGATTTTTATTGTTCTGCTTCCTGTTTTCACTATGTATAAGCCCGGTGATAAATTGTCTATGGTGTGCGATGTGCCACTGTAGAATATGCGCCCTTGCATGTCATAGACAGAGACATTTTCATCGCTTCTGATTCTGCCAATTGTCAGTATGCCATTATTTACAGAAATGTGAGGCGCTCCATATTCATCGGCCTCAATGCCATCAACGCCACTGAAATCCATCTCCTCGATATTCCAGAAATTTCTCCACGGGTCAACTATCTTATATAACGTCTTTGTGCCTGTCGGAACGTATAGAGCGGTTTCCTTTAATATTTTATCACTGAATTCCGGATTGCATTTTATGGGGACTTCGCATTGCATATAGATGGTTTTTAAATCATTGCAGTAAAAGAACGCATAATTTCCGATAGAAGTCACGGAGTTGGGAATCGTCACGGATGCCAGGCTGCTGCATTCAGAGAACGCATAATCTCCGATAGAAGTCACGGAGTTGGGAATCGTCACGGATTCCAGGCTGCTGCAGTCATAGAACGCCTCATCTCCGATAGAAGTCACGGAGTTGGGAATCGTCACGGATTCCAGGCTGCTGCATCTAGAGAACGCACGATCTCCGATAGAAGTCACCGTATAGGTTTTTGAATTATAAATTACCTTCCGAGGAATTTCTATGTCCCCTGACACATAATCCGCTTTATAAGGATCCGTTACTTCAACGGTGTGGTCTTCTTCCGACAGAATGTTGTAATACAAACCGTCTGAATAAAAGACGTAGGCTGATGCGGAGAGGGATGTGCATAACACCGCTATGAACATCCAAAGTTTTTGAATAATTGGTTTCATTTCGTTGATTTTACAATGTGTTTAAGATTTTCGAGTAATTCTTCATTCGCTTTGAGAATGGCCTCGGTACAGAAAAGTTCGTATTCTTTTCGAATATTATCTTCCCTTAGCGAAGTTATTGTTATATTGTTGTCGTATAACTCTTGATAAAGCGGAAGTGAGGCGAAATCTTCATTGATTGTTGAGATTCGCCTGAAATAATTCCATATTCTCTTGAAATCGTCTGGAGTAATAGTGCCGTGTGGCGTTTTTAGAAACACCTTATGTCCGGCCTTGGAGATTATGGCAGATCTCTGGTATGTTCTGTACAACCTTTCTATTGGAGCATCGAATTTTAGTTTCCAACCATTAAGATCAATACTGTCGTTGCAGTTGCCCTTGTTATCAATAAACAATATAAATGCGCTGGAATCCTCAGCCGTAATCACCCTATATTTATAGGGTAATATGAGGGCGGCAAGATTTGCATTTTTAAGAATAAGCCATAAACTTGAACTTTCGACAGAACCATGTGTAGATATCGCCAAATATACAGGCGCACTAAAGCGCAAAGAACCTCTTTTGACTCTTTTGATTTCGGCAATAGCGTTGTTGGCTATGGTTACAAAATCGACCATCCGAATGTTTGAGCCGCGGTCTTCCTCTCGTTGGCGTTAGGTTAGTGTATAAAAAAAGCGTAGGAATATGTATCTGTTGCTGTCCTACGTTCAGAGGCTTATCGCATTGCCCTGTCAAAGTCGGACGGCAACACGCAGAAGCCCACGCCTGTATATGCAATCAATGCCTCCGGCGGTATTCCTCTCGGAATATCATGCCGGTTGCAAGATAATTACATATCCACGGGCATCTACCGTTGCTCGACCCTTGACATCTAAATGAAATTTTGCGAGAATTCCTGAACGTCAAGAATCAGCGCGGATAAACGCTTTCTATGTATGTTTTCTCTACATCCCGCACCGCTTGACCCCGGACCGGGGCTTCTGCGACACGGTCTGCGACTGCAAAGTTAGTAATTAGTTTTCAATTTTAAACCCTTTTCTGCTGAAAAACATATTTTTGTGTGTAAAAATGGTTTTCCCGATAAAATTCCACACTCTTTTTCATGAGTTTATAGGTTGAACAACCGTCGCGAGAGAGACTTAAGGATCGGAGGTCTCCAGGCCTCCGCCAAGTGCGGCAAACGGTTGCTTCGCCGACGGTGATGTAAATGGCTGCGGATTTGGCGATTAGCTTAGGTGGCTATTATAGCCAAGTTTGCCCACACACGACGTTATCGGGAAAGCGACTGTTTGCTGAATGAAATTATAAGTTAAGTAGCGATTGAAGTAAAAGATTGATTATTAATAGTTTGATATACCTGATAGGGAAATGAAATCAATAATGCGCAGGTTTGGAAACATAATATATAGCCTCCGGAAGAGGATGATTTACAATTATTTATACCTCCAATAATCATTTTTGGTGTAAATCGGCCTCCTCACGGAGGCCCGTATTAACGTGCGCTTTGGTCCCCGCACGCCTGGCGGCGTACGGGGTTACGGAAAAATCTGCTTCCTGACGGAAGCGCTACGCAATACATATAACGGCAAGAACTTTGGTTAACCAAAATGCACATTTACTTACTTTGCTTACTATAATTGCCCCGATTTTCCAAAATCCCCAGCGTTGCTAATCGGATTCGAGCCGAAGAAATTTGTTCATACGGGAGATACAGCGTTTTTTCTGATCAAGATTTGGATGTACATACAGATTTAGGGTTGTGGCAACATTGGAATGGCCGAGTATCACACTTACGGTCTTATAGTCGCATTGGCTTTCGATGCAACGGGTAGCGAAAGTGTGGCGCAGGCCGTGGAACACGATTTGAGGAATATTTAGCCGTCGAAGTAGACGGCTGAATGTCTCGCGATAGGTGCGAGGTTCTTTGGCTTTGTACCCGTCGCCCACAACATAGTCGCCGCCCGACTGCTGGCGCTTAACGGAGCGTAAAGCGTTGAGAAGAACAGGAGAGATGGGTATCTCGCGGTTGCTGCTTTTGGTTTTGGGAGAAGATGCGTAATGTTCGGTGTGCATCGTATCGCAGTTGTATATACGGCTCACGGTGTTGGCTACTGTTATGATGCGTCGCTGCATATCCACGTTGTGCCATTGCAGGGCGCACACTTCACCGATGCGGAGACCGCAACAGAGGGCTATCATTATGCCTATGTTTTGAGTTGTTGGATTAGCCGACAACTCGCCGAGGAGTTTTCGGTGATCGGGCAGCGAAAGCACTGGCAGTTTCCGTGCCGTGGTTTCGGTTGGATAATAGATATCCCATGACGGTAAATCGAAAATCTCATGTTTGGCGCCATATTTTGCTATTGCTTTCAACACAGCCAGAATGTCGTGAACAGATTTACGACTCAGCCCGGAGTTCAACTTGTCAAGGGCGAACTGTTGGGCTTCGGCTTCGGTGATGACAGTGGCATCGCCGAATTTAGGGAGAAGGTGCGTCTTCAGGATAAGCATATAAGCGCAGAATGTGGAGTGCTTCACCATACTGCGCTTATTCTCTTTCCAAATATCGGCGACCTCGCGAAATGTAAGATTATTTTGCATATTCAGTGAACTTTAAGCTTTCACTGAATATAATGGATTTGAGACGAATTTAGCGGTTGCCTTTGGCGCGGTTGTGATGTTTACAGAGCATTTGGCAATTTTCTATTGAGGTCGCGCCCCCTTTGCTCCATGCGGTGACGTGGTCGGCATCCATCTCGCTTTGTTTCCATATCTTCTGCGCGTTTGCATCGTGGCCGATGGCGCAGAACGGGCAGTTGGACTCGCCCTTTTTCTTCGCCTCCTCGGTCTGACGTGCATATACGGCACGTTTGGTGGCCTCGTCGAATATGCGGATGTCGAGCAGTTTGGTGTCCTTTTCGCCTCCGAGCAGAAACTCATAAACCCCTTTGCGGTTCTTCACAAATGGGTCGGCATAGAGAGCGAGGACACGCTCTTTCATGTGTGCCGGGTTGTAAGGTGTATTGTGATACTTCTCGTAGAGTTCGCCCCACGGCAATCCGCGCATCTCATTTTCGACTATCGGAAATACCGTCCTCACCCAGTCGATAACACTGTTGAAATAATTGACAAGTTCGGTGATGTCACCGTTGAAACGGTGGTCTTTCATGTAGTCCTCGGTGTGGCCCCGGCTCACCCATTCAAGGGCGGTGGCGAGTATTTCCTGACGGTTGGGCGCACCGGCCACATAAGCCTGCCACATCTGCATTTTGGCGTTCTGAGTGTTGCTGAATACAGCCTTAGCCGCCGTGACGAACGGCCCGGAGTAAACGGCATTGAGAAGTTCCTGTGCGTTAAGCGGCACACCTGCTATGTTGATTGTGCGAAACCATTCCTTGATTTCGCTCTCGGTGCCCTCGCATTCGTATATCAACAGCGGTGTGGCGAGGAACTTCTCACGCTTCTCCTTAGCAATAGAGCCTATGCTCTGAGGCAGTCCGTTCTCGTCCTTGATGCCGAGTTTGCCGTTGCAGAAACGGCCAAGCGAGGTGATGCGCTGCTGACCGTCGAGCACTTCGAGGCGTCCGTCGGCAGTGCGGTTGAAATAAATAACGCCCAAGGGGTAGCCTTTCAGCACCGAGTCGATGACAGCCACATCGCGCTTGCCGTCGGCATAAATATAGTTGCGCTGATATTCGGGCTGAATGGTAAGGAGTCCACCCATGCCGAACAAACCTTTGGCTTCAAGCTCGTTGTAGACAAAGCCGTCGCAAATGTCGGCTATCGTCCATTCTGTATGTAGTTTTGTGTCCATTTTTATTCGAGTTGTTATTTAGTTGAAATCTTAGGTGTCTTTAATCATGGTTCCGATGGCCCTTGGGATTTCGCAACTGCAACAGTCAACGGAGTTGACAAATATAAGCGCTTAGCCATACGAAGATGTTTGAAATCTTAGGGGCTACTGAAAGCGAGGGAAAGGGATTCTCAAATGGTATTTGGTTAGAGTCCAGTAACATTTCCCAACCATTAGTTTGTAAAGACAGGAAATATAAACGTATTTTTATTAGATGTATTTGATTACAAGTCTACAATACAGTCTATTAAAACCGACTGGGGTCTTAATGTAAAATGCCGGACCACCTTGTTTTTCTTTTGGTAAACCCTTTGGTTTAGTAGTCGCAAGTTCCAAACTTATCCCTAAGATTTCAAATTGCTCCGGGCAGTACTTATCAAGGAATGTTATCGGTACTCCCATCGCTCCATCATAGTCAGAGGGAATGGCATCGACAAAAGGAACTTCTATTGCATCGTAATTATCATACTTCGTGTACCCCTTTCCCTTGATATCTTTATGACGCGAATACATGATATTTTCCTCCATCGTCATAAGAGATAGCGGTTGATGGCGACGGCCGTGCTCCATGTTTGTAAACCAGCACGAATTGCCAAGTCGCGTATAATTACCGACGTAGCCCATTTTCTCAGCTTTTTTCTTGTAGGCCTCCGGAACTATTGTTCCTTCAGGTACACCGAAAACCATGTCCGTAGAAAAACCCGTGGCGCCAAGCCATAGTTTGTTCTCCTTGATGAGTGGAAATACTTCCTTGTATGTAATTGCATTTGTGTTTCCTATCATCAAACATTGTTTATCGGCTTCGACTATCCATGCCAGGAACTCGCGGAAAAGAGAGAAAGGAGGGTTGGTTACGATGATGTCGGCTTCGTCACGCAGTGCGGTAACTTCGGGACTGCGGAAGTCGCCGTCCCCCTCGAGGTATTGCCATTCTATATCATGGAAATCTATCACGCCGTCGCCGCTACGGTCGTGGTCGAGGACAAAGATTTTACCGCGTACCGAAGTTTTGGCCGGGTCGAACTGAGGTGCGTCCTGCTCAAAGAGCGACGGTTGCCATACGGTCTTGTACTTTTTGCTGTCTGGTGCGTATGAGGTGGAAATCAACTTTTTCAAACCGAGGGTCTGAAAATGCTGTGCGAAATAGAGAGTGAAATTGCTCCACTCCGGGTCATCGCACGGCAACAGCACGGTCTTGCCACGGAATACATCGGGGTTGTATTCGAGGTAAGCATTTATCTCACGCTCAATATCGTAATATTGAGTGTAGAACTCATCGTTTTTTGCGGCCTTGGCCGCCGACAGGGATTCATTGGCCATGATTAGACGGAGACTATGGATTTGCCGAAAAATGCCGACAACATGGCAAGTGTGGAGACAGTGAAATTATGCTGTCCGCTCAGCCATCGGGTTATCTCGCTCGGACGCTTCCCTATCTGGTCGGCAAACTGCTTCTTTGATAGTCCGCGCTCCTGCATAAGGGCGTCGATTTTATTGGATATAGCGAACGACAGGTTAATTTCTTCCTTTATTTCAGGTGGTACCTGACTAACCATTTTCCGGTATCTGTTTCTGATATCCTTCATAGCTTAAATATATTGTCAGTTTCTATTGTCTTGGATGTTACTGTTACGGTTCCATCGCGTTGCCCCTCTTTCAGCAGTTCTTCAAATTTCTGTAAAGTCAGGACATATCCACGCAACGAATCATCCTCCTCATATGTCCGCGAATTTTTGACACCTCCGTTGCCGAGAACAAGAATCCGGTCGGAAAGACGCAGACAGTATAGACGGAGTTTTGAGCGAAGCACAGGAAGAGCCACCACTGAATCACGCATCTTGCCTTCGGACCGGAAGAAACGTTCTAACGCGCCTTCATCGGCAATCTTATCTAAAAGCTGCACAATGCGTAACAAGTCTTGATTCATTTGAGCGTCTTCAATGAATTTGGTATAAAAACGCTCATATTCACTCTCGGATTCTTCTGAGAACTGAATAGTGTAAATGGTACACTTGTCTGTGTCGTTGACTAAAACCAATTCTACTTCGCTCATATCTATAGTCCTTTTAATTACAACGCAAAGATACTGCATTTGTTTCACATATATGTGAAATATCGGAATTTTTTATCTGTGAGCGTGCAATCTGTTCATACA
>OGNF01002234.1_pt1 | contig 15180 bp, 13 predicted proteins | sample 1573321 | NCBI WGS metagenome assembly OGNF01 (sample SAMEA2581911, study PRJEB24529) | metagenome | biome: Human gut stool | place: China | collected 2011
GGAAGGGCAGTGTAAGAGACTACCGCCTTTCTGGTAACAGGAGGGGCATATGTAAACCCCATTCGAAGCAAGACCGAACAAAAGCGTTGACGTGGCCCGCCAGCTTTAGGTAGGTCGCTTGAAATGGCTGGCAACAGTCATTCTAGAAAGATGATCATTCGTGTCTGCATTTGCAGACGGACATAACCCGGCTTATCGTCCTGCTTATTTTAGATAGAGAAGATGTCAGCTGACATCTTTTTTTTTATGCCGGATTGTTGTATGATGGTGTAAGTGTAGAAATTATCATTGCACCTGCAAAAAGAGCAACGCAATGTGTATACAAAAAAATCGTGGCAATCATATATAGAAGAAAGTTGAGGACGATCATGCAGAGTGATACTACCGGATCTTTACAGGAATTTCATAAGATATTAGAAGAGGCAGGAAAAAAAGGAGCTTCCGATATCCATTATGTGCCGAAAGAGCAGCTGCTGCTCCGGATAGATGGAAGGCTTGTGGATATGACAGAGGAATGGAACGTGCCTTTTTCCATGGAGGAACTCATAGAGGAATTGCTGGACAAAAAACAGCAGAAAACATTCGAAGAAAATGGAGAGGTTGAATTTTCCTGCCCGGTTTTCAATAAGCGTGTCCGCGTGAATCTGTTCCGGCAGAGTGGAACGTGTGCAATGTCTGTCCGTCTGTTCGCAGAGAAGATCCCGACACCGCAGATGCTTGGTCTTCCGGAGTCGGCAGTGCAGATGGCTGGGAAGAGAAGAGGGCTCATTCTTGTGACAGGTGCATCCGGAAGTGGAAGGACAACAACGATGGCATCGATGATCGACCATATTGCTTCCAATTATGAGCGGTCGATCCTGACACTGGAAAAACCGGCAGAGTATCTTTTTCAGAATAGAAAGTCCATGGTGTTACAGAGGGAGATCGGCATTGACACCCGGTCTTATGAAGCGGGTTTAAAAGCTGCATTAAAACAGGATATGGATGTCATTCTGATCAGTGAGATGGAAGATCTGGATACGGTTTCACTTGCGCTGACTGCGGCGGAGATCACTGCATTTCTGGTTGGAAGTGCGGCAGAGATGGGCCATCTTGTGATTGCCGCACTTCCAACCAGAAATGCAGTGACTTCCATTGAACGGATGGTGGAATGTTTCCCGGATTACAGGCAGCAGCAGATCCGTTCACAGCTTTCGGATGTGTTAACAGGCGTTATTTCCCAGCAGCTTCTTCCGAGACAGGATGGAGGCGGACGTGTGGCGGCGTTTGAAGTTCTTTTGGCAAATCAGGAGATACAAAGCCTGATAAAAGAACAGAAGTATTTTCAGATACCGTCTGTGATGCGCAGCTGCAGAAAAGAGGGAATGGTCTCCATGGACGATGCCGTGTACGATCTTTATATGAAGAGCATGATCGACTCGGATACCGCGATTTCCTATGCACAGGATGGCGTGAGTATGCGCCAGAAAGTACAGTTATTTTAAATTATTATAGAAATCTAAAATGTTTCTTAAAAGACAATAGGTGTGTTGACGCGATTTCCTTTGAAGCGTAACATAAAATCACTTGATAGGAGGTCGGAACAATGAGGGAGAAAATACAGCGTTTTATGATTGGAAGATATGGGGCGGATGAACTGGCAAAGGCACAAAGCATTGCTGCACTGGTATTGCTTTTTTTGTCGATGTTCAGCCGTCTTGGCATTTTTTACTGGCTGGCGATCGCACTGATGATCTATTCCACATGGAGAATGTTCTCGAAGAATATTTCCGCAAGATATGCAGAACTACAGATATCAGATGGCTGTGAAGTGGGACCGGTTCAAAAAGCATCTGGCACAGAGAAAAAACTACAGATTTTACAAATGTCCGCAATGTAAACAGAAAGTGAGAGTGCCAAAAGGCAGAGGAAAAATCTGCATCACCTGTCCAAAATGCCGGACAGAATTTGTGAAAAAAAGTTGAAAATAAAAGGAGATTTTTCCATTGTTTGGTTATATCAATATCAATCAAAAAGAATTATCGGAAGAAAGTAAAAAAATATATCAGGCATATTACTGCGGACTCTGCCAGAAACTCAAAACAAATTGCGGCACAAAAGGGCAGATGCTGTTAAGTTATGATCTGACATTTCTGATCGTTCTGCTGACCGGGCTGTATGAACTCGAGAACACCGAGACAGAGTTCACCTGTCCGTTGCACCCGACGAAGAAACGGACGGCTTACATCAATGAGGCGACAGAGTACGCTGCAGACATGAACCTGATCCTGGCATACCAGAATCTTTTAGATGACTGGAAGGACGAGAAATCCTACACGAAAAAAGCGTTTGTAAAAATACTCGATAAGGATTATACTCGTATCGTGTCAAAATATCCAAGGCAGGTAAAGGCATTGGAAGAATTCATGCGCAAGACAGCGGAAGTAGAGAAGAATAAAGAGACGAATCTCGATCTTGTGGCAGGTCTTACCGGTGAGATGCTTGGAGAGATCATGTGCTGGAGAGAGGATGAGTGGCAGGAGGAGATGCGTACCCTCGGATTTTATATGGGTAAGTTTATTTATCTGATGGACGCATACGAGGACTATGATGCAGACCAGAAGAAGAACTGCTACAATCCGCTTGTATACATGGAAAAAGAAAATGATCAGGAATTTGATACATTCTGTAAATTGCTGCTGACAAGCATGATGTCGGAATGTGCCAAATCATTTGAGCGTCTGCCGATTTTACTGCATGCGGATATTTTGCGGAATATTCTCTACTCCGGTGTATGGAGCAGATATGAATACTTACAGCTTAGAAAAAAGAAGCTGGAAGAGAAAAAGACGAAGAGAAAAAAAGAAGACAGGAAAAAGTAACAGGAGAATTATATGATGAATCCATATCAGGTGCTCGGTATTTCACCGGGTGCCTCGGATGATGAGATAAAAAAAGCATATCGGGCTTTAAGCCGTAAATATCACCCGGATGCTAATATTAACAATCCGAATAAGGCACAGGCTGAGGAGAAGTTTAAGGAAGTACAGCAGGCCTATGATCAGATCATGAAGGAAAAACAGTCGGGCGGAAGCTTTGGTGGAAGTTATGGATATAACACCTCCTCCGCAGGTGGTGGAAGCTATCGGTACAATTACAGTGGAAATCAGGGATACAGAACAGCGAATGACTCCCCACAGATGCAGGCGGCTGCAAATTATATCGCAAACCGCTGTTATGCGGAAGCACTCAATGTTTTGAACGGTATTCCATTTGCAGAGCGCAGCGCACGATGGTACTACTATAGTGCAATGGCAAATCAGGGAGCCGGCAATAATATCGTTGCAAAACAGCATGCGGGAAGGGCTGTCGAGATGGAGCCAAGTAATTTTGAATACCGTCAGTTTTTACAACATCTGGAATTTGGAGGTACATGGTACACCAGCATGGGTGATAATTATGACAGACCATATTCCAGTTCCGGAAGCTGGTGCTTAAGCCTCCTGTTTTTGAATATGCTGTGCAACTGCTGTTGTCTGCGGCCATTCTAAGAATTATTTTTTACAAAAATTATGAAATCTGCGATATAAAAAAGTCCCCTTGAATGGGGACTTTTTTATGCAGTATTTTTATCTGCGGTTTGGATTGGTATACTTCTCTTCACAGTATTTGCAGCGGTAAACTTCTTTTGACTCATCGGTGAGAAGGAAAATCTGGTCGAGTTCCTGCTCAATGGAAGTGATGCAGCGTGGGTTTTTGCACCGGATGACATTCTTTACCTGTTTTGGCATGTGAAGCTCTTTTTTCTCTACAATCTTGGAATCCTTGATGACATTGACCGTGATGTTGTGGTCAATAAATCCGAGAATATCTAAGTCTAATGCCTCAACCGGGCATTCCACTTTTAAAATGTCCTTTTTACCCATCTTATTGCTTTTTGCATTCTTAATGATGGCAACGGTGCAGTCTAACTGGTCTAATTTCAGATCATGATAAATCTGAAGGCTCATTCCCGCCTGGATATGGTCTAAGACGAAACCTTCCTGAATACCACTAATATTTAACATGTGTACTCCTATCTGTGACATTGTCACGCGAAAACGATTTGGTTTGTATTTTATATATAAAAAATGAAACAATACTATAATATAGAATTTTGTATTTTGTAAAGAAGATTGGATAATTTTGAAATTCGTAGAAAATTTTGTTAAATCTTCCCAATCTTCACAATGTAAATTAGAGTTTCAAAATTATCAGTTTATATACATATTAGAGTTTCGTAGTATCAATTCCAAGCAGCGTAAGAATTAAAGCCATCCTTACATAGACGCCGTACTGCGCCTGACGGAAGTAGGCAGCTCTTGGATCATCATCCACTTCGACAGAGATCTCATTGACACGAGGGAGTGGGTGAAGCACTAACATATCGTCTTTTGCAAGATCCATTTTAGCTTTGGTCAGAATATAGAAATTCTTCAAACGCACGTAGTCTTCTTCGTTGAAGAAACGTTCCTTCTGTACACGTGTCATATATAAAATATCAAGATCCGGCATTGCATCTTCTAAGCGTTCCACCTCTTCAAATGGAATATTGTTGGCTCTCAATACATCTTCGCGGATATAGCTTGGAATCTTTAACTCTTCCGGTGAGATGAGTACGAATCTGATCCCCGGGTAACGGATGAGAGCATTGATCAGTGAATGTACGGTCCGTCCGAATTTTAAGTCGCCACAGAGACCAATCGTCATGTTGGACAGTCTGCCCTTTAAAGACCGGATCGTCAATAAGTCCGTCAATGTCTGGGTAGGATGCTGATGACCACCGTCGCCGGCATTAATTACTGGAATTCGGGATTTTTGGGAGGCTACAAGAGGTGCACCTTCCTTTGGATGACGCATAGCACAGATATCTGCGTAACAGGAAATAATCCGGATCGTATCAGAAACACTTTCACCTTTGGATGCGGAAGAACAACTCGCATCGGAAAAACCTAAAACAGAACCACCAAGATTTAACATGGCAGCTTCAAAACTAAGTCTTGTTCGTGTACTTGGCTCATAAAAACATGTTGCAAGCTTTTTGCCATCACATGCATGGGCATACTTGCCAGGAAACTTCTCGATATCATTTGCAAGGTCTAAGAGTTTGTCTAACTCTTCGACGGAGAAGTCTAATGGACTCATTAAATGACGCATATAAACCTCCTTATAAATACCTGCTCTTTTATAAGAAATAGTGATATTTCTCTCAGGCATTTTTACTATCATATAATAATCATTTTCCAAATTCAAGAGAAAAATTATTTACGTTATATTGGTACAAAATAATAAAATTTTCAGAAATTTTTGGTCGTCAGCTGGCTTTTTATATTGCAGTTTGAAAGCAAAAAAGCTATAATCAAATAATCATGAGGATGAAGAGCAATCCGGAGAAAAAAAGGAGTATCATATGGCTGAAGATATCAGGACAATGCATGAAGAAGACGAGGATGAAGTAAAATACTGTGAGCGGAAGAGATTATTATTTTTCGGTCTGCCATGGACGTTTACAAAGTATACGATCACACCAAGCATGCTGACGATCGATCAAGGTCTGTTAAAGACGGAAGAAAATGACTGTTACATGTATAAGGTACAGGATGTGAAGCTGACAACGACACTGTTGGAGCGCATTTTCGGGCTCGGAACGATCACCTGCTACACCGGGGATGTCACGAATGCGGAACTGAAACTGATCCACATCAGAAAGTCAAAGGAAGTCAAAAATTATCTTTTGAAAGCATCAGAGGCGGCACGTATGAAACGCCGCACATTAAATACACTAGACATTGGAGCTGAGCAGGATCTGTCGGATGCTCTGGATTCATGATCTAAAACTTACTTAGAGAGGATTTTCTCAAAAATCAGTCCGGCAGCCATCCATACCGGCGCATAGTCAAGACGGATGACACCATTTATGTTTGTGGGAGCATTGCTGTAATCCCAGGGACATAGATGGTGTTTTTTTAACAGGGAACCACTTAAGTACTCAAAACAGAAAATACCTGTGGAATAGATAAAGCCCCGGAAGAGAGCAGGGATTTTTTTAAAGTATCTGTACAGTGGTTTGATGATACATGCCATGCCGTAAATGGGAAACATCCAGATGGAAGTCTGCCCGATCAGGCGCAGGTCATGCCGGCTGCAATTGCCGATGGAGGTAAAAAGAATTTCAAGGCACCAGCCCGTGAGTCCGCAGATAAAAAAATTTCGCCGCATAATAAAAGTCTCCTGTCTTTTTTTATAATATGCCACAGATCCATTGATTTCATACATGGAATCGGATGGGACAACTTGTAAAATCAGCCTTCTTGTCATATAATAAAAAAAGTACATTCTGCCATCAGGCAGGGGAGCGGTATGCAATTATTACGCAGTCTGTTAAAACAGATTTCATACGAAAGTGTAAGGGGAGACGATGACCGGAAGATAACGGATATCTGTTGTCATTCTGAAAAAGTAAAAGAAGGCTCCCTTTTTGTTTGCATAAATGGATACCGAAACAACGGTCATGAATATGTGCCACAGGCGGTGGAGCATGGTGCAGCGGTACTTGTTGTGGATGACCGCTATGTGATCGAGAGCCGGTCTGGACCGGTGATTCTGACAGAACATATGAAGGTGAATGTGTATGAGTTGATCCGTGACAGAAATATCTGTGTGGTCGCAGTGCGAGATACCAGAAAAGCACTCTCGGCGCTCTCGGCAGCTTTTTTTGATCATCCGGCAGAAAAAATGAAGATGATCGGCATCACAGGCACGAATGGCAAGACGACCACAGCATTTTTAGTGGCGGGGATTTTGAGGGAAGCCGGTTACCGGGTGGGAATGATTGGAACGATTGATTCCTATGACGGAAGAAGGAGCGAGGCGATGAGGAACACGACGCCGGAATCGTGCGAGATTCACAGACTTCTTTCCCGTATGGTGGAAAATGTATGTGACTGCTGTGTGATGGAGGTGTCCTCGCAGGGCATTGCATTACAGCGCACGGCAGATGTTTTTTTTGACATAGGCGTTTTTTTGAATATAGAACCGGATCATATCGGAAAGGGAGAACATGCAACTTTTTCCGAGTATCTGTACTGCAAAAGCAGGCTGATGCGTCAGTGTGGCATTGGCATTGTGAATCAGGATGATCCGAATGTGAATAAGATACTTGCAGGACACACCTGCGAGGTGGAAACCTTCTCCATCCGGCACCCTTCGGATGTGATGGCGGAGGATGAATGGTATGAGATGGGATCGGGCAGCCTGCAAAGCCATTTCACGGTAAAAAAAGAGTGGCAGAGAGAAGAAGTTGTCATGCAGCTTCCGGGGCAGTTTAATGTTTATAATGCGCTTGCCGCCATTTCCGTGGCAGGACATTTTAAGGTGAACCGGGAGCAGATTAAAGCAGCACTGGCAAAACAGGTTGTGCCGGGAAGATGCCAGAATATGTCTGCGGGAGCCGGATATGTGTTCCTGATCGATTATGCCCACAACGAGATGAGCCTTCGGAATCTGCTCGAAACATTACGAAAATTTGAACCGGCAAGGCTGATCGTGATTTTCGGATGCGGAGGAAACCGCTCCGTTTTGAGAAGGTATCAGATGGGAGAGACGGCGGGCAGACTGGCAGACTTTACCATTATCACCTCGGATAATCCAAGGTGGGAAGATCCGGGGCGGATCATGAACCAGATCGAGGATGGACTGCGTGGCACAGTGCGTGCGGGAGTAAAGCCATCTTACATAAAAATTGCAGACCGGAGGGCGGCAGTGGAATATGCCGTTTCGATGGCAGAGAAAAGGGATATTATTGTTTTAGCCGGAAAAGGGCACGAGAGTTATCAGGAGATCAAAGGAATCCGATATCCGTTAGACGACAGAAAAATAGTACAGGAGGCACTGGATGGCGGAGTACGCGAATATCATTGTTGACATATTCAATGAAAAATTAGATAAAACATTTCAATATAGGATTCCGGAAGCAATGAAGGAAAAACTGACACTTGGAATGCAGGTGTATGTCCCATTTGGCAAGCGCAACATCAAGGGATATGTTGTGGAACTGACGGATGAACCGGAGTTTGAGGTGGCAAAGATCAAAGAAATTATCGGGATTGTGACAGACAGCGTTCCAATTGAAAGCCAGTTGATCGCACTGGCAGGCTGGATGAAGAAAAACTATGGAGCGACCATGAACCATGCGTTAAAAACCGTCATTCCGATTAAGAAAAAAAGCAATGCAGTGGAACACAAAAGCGTCCGCCTGAAGCTGACAGAAATCGAAGCCAAAAGTGAACTTGCAGAATTTGAACGGAAACATCAGAAGGCGCGTGTGCGGCTGTTGTCTGCGCTGATAGAGAATCCACAGATGGATCAGAGCATGATCACGCAGAAGTTAAATGTTTCGGGAACGGTGATCCGGGCATTAGAGACCATGGGGATCGTGGAGGTGGTCAGTGAGCGGTCCTACCGCAACCCGGTGTCACATTTAGACAGCAAGGGGTATCATCTCACGTTAAACGAAGAACAGCAGTCCGTGGTGGATGTGATCGAGCGGAATCTGGATCAGAAAATTGCAAAAACCTATCTGATCAAAGGCGTGACCGGAAGTGGCAAGACGGAAGTGTACATGGAACTGATCGCCCATATGTTAGCGCAGGGAAAACAGGCAATCGTGCTGATCCCTGAGATTGCGCTGACATTTCAGACCGTCATGCGGTTTTACAACCGTTTCGGAGACAGGGTTTCCATCATGAATTCCAGATTGTCTCCGGGAGAGCGGTTTGACCAGTTTGAGCGGGCAAAAAACGGGGACGTGGATATTATGATAGGCCCGAGATCGGCGTTGTTCACACCTTTTTCAAAATTAGGGCTTATTATTATCGATGAAGAGCACGAGAGCAGTTATAAAAGTGAGACACTTCCGAGATACCATGCAAGGGAGACTGCGATCGAGCGTGCGGGAATGTGCGGTGCGAGTGTCGTGCTTGGCTCGGCAACTCCGTCTGTGGAAAGTTATTACAAGGCGAAAACAGGGGAGTATGAGTTGTTAGAGTTAAAGCACCGTGTAGCAGAAAAACCACTCCCGAAAGTAGAGGTCGTGGATTTAAGGGAAGAGTTAAAAGCAGGCAACCGTTCCATTTTAAGTGTACGGCTTCAGGAGCTGATGGAGGACCGCTTGAAAAAGGGACAGCAGATGATGCTTTTTATCAACCGGAGAGGGGTTGCAGGCTTTGTCTCTTGCAGAGCCTGCGGTCATGTGTTAAAATGTCCGCATTGCGATGTGTCTCTAAGCCAGCATGTGACAAGACAGCATCCGGAAGAAAAAATGGTCTGTCATTACTGCGGATATGAGATACCGATGCCGAAAACCTGTCCGGCGTGTGGTTCGCGGTATATCAGCGGATTTAAGGCGGGTACGCAGAAGATTGAGATGATCGTCAAGGAGCGTTTCCCACAGGCGAGGGTGCTCCGCATGGATATGGACACCACGCGGAACAAGGAAGGCTATGAACAGATTTTATCTGCTTTTGCCAATCAGGAAGCCGATATTCTGATCGGAACCCAGATGATCGTCAAGGGACATGATTTCCCAAATGTGACGTTAGTCGGTGTGCTGGCGGCAGACCTGTCATTATATGTCAGTGATTACCATGCAGCAGAACGCACCTTCCAACTTCTGACACAGGCGGCTGGAAGAGCCGGGCGCGGAAGTGAGCCCGGAGAGGTTGTAATCCAGACGTATCAGCCGGATCATTACAGCGTGCAGGCAGCAAAAGAGCAGGATTATGAAGCATTTTATGAGCAGGAGATGGAGTACCGCAGGATGCTTTTATATCCGCCGGTCTGGAACATGCTTGTGATCTTATGTGCATCGAAGTGGGAGCAGACCGCTTATGATTCCGCAAAGCTTCTGGTGCAGGAGACCGACACCTGGCAGGAGAACATCAAAGCTGCAATGGAGCGCGTGGGAGAGGATTTTAAAAAGAAACGGGTTTTCCCGGTTGGACCTGCGGATCCGGCAGTGGCAAAGGTAAATGACATCTATAAAAAGGTGATTTATATAAAAACAAAAGATTATCAGACACTGGTTGAGTTGAAAGACCGTCTCGAACATTACATGCGTGATAATAAAGCATTTAAAGATACGGTCGTACAGTTTGATTTTAATCCAATGAGTGGTTTTTAAAAACAAGGAGGACATTATGGCACTTAGAACAATCCGTGTACAGGGAGACCCTGTATTAGAAAAAATCTGTAAACCTGTGAAGGAGCTGACACCGCGCACAAAAGAGCTGATCGAAGACATGTTAGATACCATGTACGAGGCAAACGGTGTTGGACTTGCAGCACCGCAGGTGGGTATCTTAAAAAGAATCGTAGTGATCGATGTGGGCGAGGGCCCGGTCGTGATGGTAAATCCGGTTATTCTGGAGACATCCGGGGAGCAGACCGGCGATGAGGGATGTTTAAGCATTCCCGGAAAAGCCGGACAGGTTACAAGACCAAATTATGTGAAGGTGCATGCATTTGATGAAAATATGGAAGAATATGAGATTGAGGGCACAGAGTTAATGGCAAGAGCCATGTGCCACGAGGTCGATCATCTGGACGGACATCTTTACGTGGAAAAAGTGGAAGGTCAGCTTCATGACGTTACCTATGAGGAAGAGGAATAGGCGCAGAGGGAAGAAGCAGAAAAGAAACCGGAAGCGAGGAGAGGATCATGAGAGTTATATTTATGGGAACCCCGGATTTTGCAGTGGGTACATTAGAGGAAATTATAAAAGCAGGACATGAAGTCGTGCTGGTTGTCTCACAGCCGGATAAAGCGGTTGGAAGAAGCAAGGCATTAAAGTACACACCGGTGAAGGAATGTGCGGTTGCACATGGGATTGAAGTGTATCAGCCGGCAAAAATCCGTGCAGAGGAAAGCGTAGAATATTTAAGACAGTACAATGCGGATATCATCATTGTAGAGGCTTTTGGACAGATCATTCCAAAAGCAATCCTTGATATGCCGCGTTTCGGATGTGTGAATGTACATGCGTCCCTGCTGCCAAAATACCGTGGTGCAGCCCCAATCCAGTGGGCAGTGTTAAACGGGGATCAGGTCACAGGTGTCACGACCATGCGTATGGATGAAGGTCTTGATACCGGGGATATGATCATGAAGCAGGAAGTGATCGTGGATGAGGATGAGACAGGCGGAAGCCTGTTTGACAAGCTGTCAGAAGTAGGGGCAAAGCTTTGCGTGAAAACGATGGAAGCAATTGAAAATGGTATAGCTGTTTACACACCTCAGGATGACGCGCTTGCAACTCACACCGGAAAGATCCAGAAAGAGATGGGAAGTATCGACTGGTCAAAAGATGCAGAGGTGATCGAGCGTCTGGTGCGCGGCTTAAATCCATGGCCGAGTGCATATACAAGGATCGATGACAAAAACCTAAAGATCTGGCGCGCAAAAGTCATTTCCCATGAGGTGAAAGCCGCTCCGGGATGTATTTTAAAAGTGACAAAGGACGAACTGGAAGTCCAGACGGGGAATGGAGTATTAGCTTTATTAGAGGTACAGTTAGAAGGAAAGAAACGAATGACAACGGATGCCTTCTTAAGAGGATACCAGGTGACAGAAGGCAGTTTCTTAAAACGTTGCTGATAAGAAAGGATGATTACTATGCCATATTATTATTACGGATTTGACCCAACTTATTTTCTTGTGATTATCGGAGCAGTGATTTGCATGATCGCTTCCGCAAGAGTAAAATCAACTTACAATAAATATTCCCAGTACCGCAGTGCATCGGGAATGACAGGCGCACAGGCAGCACAGAGAATCCTGAATTCCGCAGGAATTTATGATGTGACGATCCAGCATGTATCCGGAAATCTGACCGACCATTACAATCCGTCTGCAAAGACATTGAATCTTTCGGATTCTGTATACAATTCCACATCGGTTGCAGCCGTTGGAGTTGCAGCACATGAGTGTGGACATGCAATCCAGCATCAGAACAGCTATTTTCCACTGACACTGCGCACGGCAATTGTCCCGGCAGCCAATCTTGGTTCCACACTTGCATGGCCATTGATTCTGATCGGATTATTCTTTACAAGAAATACAGGGGCAGTTCTGATCAATCTTGGAATCATCTGCTTCTCTTTTGCAGTGATATTCCAGCTTGTGACATTGCCGGTAGAGTTTAATGCATCTGCAAGGGCATTGCGCATTTTAGGCGAGCAGGGCATTTTGAGTGACAGTGAGCTCCCATACACGAAAAAAGTGTTAAAAGCAGCGGCACTGACTTATGTGGCAAGTGCGGCAGCAGCTATTTTACAGTTACTGCGTCTGGTACTGTTATTTGGAGGAAGAGACCGTGACTGATTCTGTCAATACGAGAGAACTGATCCTTGGAATCCTGATGGAAGTGACAAAAGAGGGCAGTTACAGCCATCTTGTGATCCGTTCCGTGCTTGATAAGTATCAGTATCTGGAAAAAAAAGAGCGTGCCTTTATCACGAGAGTGTCTGAGGGAACCATCCAGTACATGATCGAGCTTGACTACATCATCAATCAGTTCTCCAAAGTGAAAGTAAACAAAATGAAACCGGTCATCCGCAATATTCTGCGGATGAGTGTGTATCAGTTGAAATATATGGATTCCGTGCCGGACTCCGCAGTGTGCAATGAAGCAGTCAAACTGGCAAAGAGAAAAGGGTTTGGCTCTTTGAGCGGTTTCGTGAACGGAGTACTGCGCAATATCAGCCGCAATTTAAGCAGCATCACCTATCCGGATGGGCAGAAAGATCAGATCCAATATCTGTCCGTGCATTATTCCATGCCGGAGTGGATTGTGAAACAGTGGATCAACGATTATGGCATGGAGCGGACGGTAAGTGTGTTGCAGGCATTTTTGCAGGAGGCACCGGTTACGATCCGTACCAATCTTTTGAAAATCACGCCGGAAGCGTTGGAAATGCGGTTGAAAGAGGAAGGCGTTACCACAGAGAAAATTGTCTGTGCAGATATGCCGGAATTAAACTATGCATTTATGATCTCCGGGTTTGACCATCTGAATGCATTGGAGAGTTTCCGTGAGGGACTCTTTTATGTGCAGGATGTGAGCTCCATGATGGTAGCGGAAACGGTTGATCCAGTGAAAGACAGCTACATCATGGATGTGTGTGCAGCGCCTGGAGGAAAGAGCGTCCATCTGGCAGAAAAACTCGGGGGAACCGGTATGGTGGAGGCGAGAGATCTCACAGATTATAAGACAGATCTTATAAGACAGAATATCGCAAGACATCAGCTTTCTAATATGCGTGCAGTACAGATGGATGCAACGGTTCTGGACGAGGCTTCCATTGGAAAAGCAGATGTGGTGATCGCCGATCTTCCGTGTTCAGGGCTTGGCGTCATGCGTAGGAAGACAGATATAAAATATAAGATGACATTACAGACAGAGCAGGAACTCGTCTCTTTACAGAGAAAAATGTTAGAAACTGTCTGTCAGTATGTAAAGGCGGGCGGAACATTGTTATATTCCACCTGTACAATGGATAAAATGGAAAATGAAGACAATGTCACATGGTTCTTAAAACAGCATCCACAGTTTGAACTTGTGAAAATGCAGCAGATTTTTCCACAGAAAACATATGGAGACGGATTTTTTCTGGCAAAATTACAGAAAAAGGCGTGAGAGACTTCCTGGACTTCTGATGAATGAAGGAGAATTATGGATCAAAAGGAAAAGACAGATATCAGATCGCTGAATCTGAAAGAACTGACTGTATTCATGGAGCAGCTTGGGGAGAAAGCGTTCCGTGCAAAACAGATTTACCAGTGGCTTCATGTGAAGCAGGCAGCGTCTTTTGAGGAGATGACCAATATCCCAAAGGCGCTGATCGAAAAGTTAAAAGAGAACAGTCATCTCGTCAGCATAAAACAGGAGGCAGTACAGATCTCCAAAATCGACGGAACGAGGAAATACCTGTTTCTGTTAGATGACGGAAATGTCATTGAGAGCGTTTTCATGCGATACAAACATGGTAATTCGGTCTGTATTTCTTCACAGGTGGGATGCCGCATGGGATGCAGATTCTGTGCATCCACATTAGACGGTCTTGTGCGGGGACTGACACCCTCTGAGATGTTAGACCAGATTTATCAGATCGGAAGGGACACCGGCGAGCGGGTTTCCAATGTGGTCGTGATGGGAACCGGGGAGCCAATGGATAATTTCGATAACCTGTTAAAGTTCATTGAACTTCTGACCGATGAAAATGGATTAAATATCAGCCAGAGAAATGTGACAGTATCCACCTGTGGAATTGTTCCGCGTATGCGGGAACTTGCAGACAAAAAATTACAGATCACGCTTGCATTATCCCTGCATGCATCCACGCAGGAAAAGCGGCTGGAATTGATGCCGGTCGCAAATAAATATGAGATCCATGAAGTGATCGATGCATGTAAATACTACTTTGAACAGACGGGCAGAAGAGTTACATTTGAGTACAGTTTAGTGGGAGGCGTGAATGACACGGACGAGGATGTAAGGAATCTGTGCAGACTGATCAAAGGCATCAACTGTCATGTAAACCTCATCCCGGTAAATCCAATCAAGGAGCGCGACTATGTGCAGCCGGATGTGAGAGTGACAACGGAATTTAAGAACAAACTGGAAAAAAACGGGATCAATGCAACCATCCGCAGGGAGATGGGAAGAGATATTGACGGAGCCTGTGGGCAGCTTCGAAAACGTTATATGGGAAGTTGACTTGTTCTTTTACAGTACGTGTGATAGAATAAAGTGCGTCGGACAGAGTCCGCGCAGATAACAATGATAAGTGAAGTTTATGAAACATTCCGCATGGAATGCACAGATGTAGCAGTAAGAAAGGCAGGAATTGGTAAATGAAGACGTTTTCCATGACACATATTGGAAGGCGACGTGAGATGAATCAGGATTATATGTATACGTCTGAGAACGCAGTAGGAAAGCTGCCGAACCTTTTTCTGGTTGCGGATGGCATGGGCGGTCACAAAGCAGGTGAGTATGCTTCCAGATTCACAGTAGAAAAGATTGTAGAGACGATTGAAACATCCGGACAGACAGAGCCGGTAGCAGCAATGAAGGAAGCTGTGGAGGCGGCAAACAGAGGCCT
>OGNF01002240.1_pt1 | contig 15133 bp, 20 predicted proteins | sample 1573321 | NCBI WGS metagenome assembly OGNF01 (sample SAMEA2581911, study PRJEB24529) | metagenome | biome: Human gut stool | place: China | collected 2011
ACCGTAATAATTAAACCCCGCGTCGCCTAAAATAATCAAGACATCCTTGCGCCTTGTGTTCATAGCGCTGCAAAACCTTTTCACATCTGTAAAATTACGGTGCTTATCTCCTGTTATGAAATATTTTGCAGGTGATCCGTCATCGTAATAAGCAGCCGGATTTTCCTTTTGCCGCATTTGCGCTGCTATATACAGCAGTGCCGTTACCTCCGCGGTTAATATTCCCGAAAGCACGCCAAGTGCCGCGTTTAATAATTCTATCGGTGTAAATATTAAAAGCGACACCGCACCGCCCGCCAGCGCCCCGGGAAAAACAATTTTTCTTAACGCTTTTGATATGCTTTTTTCATACGTATCAGCGCTAAGACAAATACACACAAAACCGATTGCCGCTAAAACCGAATCTGTAACTATAATTATTTCTCTCATTATAAGTTCTCCTTATTATTTTAAATTTTTTCAACATAATCAAGCGCTATCCAGCCTATTCCCGATTTAAGCTTTCCCCATTTCGAGGCGCCCGCACCGTTTTTTTCTTTCGTTATTGTATAAACTCCCCTATCGCGGATACACCCGACTATCGGATAGTCTGTACCGGCGCCTTTTCGGATATTAAGAGCCGACGCCGTAACCTTAACCGTGTAAGCACCCGTTTCTTTTTTCAGGGGCTGAAGATATTTAACGCTTATAGGGCTGCAAACGGAGTTTTTGCCGTCGGTGGATTTATCAATTACAGCGCGTTCACCGTTTACACTTTTTACTATCCACTCCTTTGAAAGCATCCAGTCGGGAACGTTTACGGTCATATTGTAATAAACCGCGCCGGGTACGATTCTTACCCTGTCGCCTGTCTTTATCGCGGCGGAATTTGCGGCATTATCTGCGGTCGGGGTGCTGACCTCGGCTACTGCCGGATTATATATAAACCCCAAGAATTTATAATCGGCACTTGCTCCCCAATTTACGTCATTTCCCTTTTTGCGCGTTTGGTTCCAAAAGGCCCTTGTGCCGTAGCCGCTTTCCGAGGTGTAAACTTCGTTTTCACTTATCACCCTTTCAACTATCGCCACGTGACCCGCACCGTCCGAACCCGCGAGGGTCTTACCCTTTTGCCATACCATACAGGCACCGGGGCGCGGGCTCTGACCCATTTTGCACGAGCCTTTATACTGAATAAAATTTTCCGCGTTTACGGGTGCTAAATATTTGCAATATCCGTACCCGCCTATTTCATTAAATCTGCCGTAGGCGTAACCCACACAGTTTGAAAGCACATCGCAATCCTTATCCCTCGGGTAACCTGCAATGGCATTGGAGTAACCGCCGCTTGCCTTTCGTATGTAGTATTTATTGCCCGCGCCCGGCTTGCTTGTCCTTGCGGTAAATGTCATTTTTGCCCTCCCCCTTTTTAACCGTCATATCATCATAATTAAAAGTGCTTTGCTTGGGGAAATCAGTTATTTCCTCAAGCCCGTTTTGTTTTCCTTTTTCCATTTTCTTCTCCTTTACTCATCCTTTCCCGACTGTATATACAGCTGGCTGACATACACGCTCGCCCCCGCCGCCAGTATCCCCTGCGTCACTGCGGTGAAAAATGCAAAAAGTATTTCCCTGTCGCTTTTAAGGTCGTTTGCCGCAAACACCCATAACGCCGCCAAAACAACCGAAATTACGCCGAGAAGCAGGGGTATGTATTTATCGGCTACCCTGCTTTTTTTAAGCCCGATTCCTATGATATACATAACCGGAACCAAAATAAGCAATTTGGGTTCAATGTACTGCTGTAAATTCATTTTAATTTTCTCCTTTACGTTAAATTATTAAGCCTATGATTGCGGAGACCAGTCCGCCCGCCAGCGCCGCGATAATTGCCGTAACAATCTGCTGCATACGTGCCCTCGGCTGACCCTCCATCTCCTCGATCTTCCGCTCGTGCCTTGCAAGATGCTCGTTTGTATGCTTAAGCTCGGTTGCAAGGGTCACAAGTGTTTCGTTCATTGAGCGTATTTCCGACTGTACCGCCTTTAGCTCCGATATTTCTTTTTCTATCGCATTGATTTTCTGCTCGTGCCTTTCAAGCACAATTTGTGTCTCATCCATTATCTCCCTCCTTCCGTTTTTTTACAGCTGCGGGAATATTTTACCGTATTACCCTGACGGAAAATGTCACGGTTAAACATTTATTTTCTTTGAGGCACGGAATAAGCATCAATTATCATATCAAGAATTCTGAATTCTTTTTCATTCAGAATAATCACCGTTCCTTCGGCGGCTTTCCTCTTAATATTTTTTAAAAATTCCGTTTCATCGGCACTCATATATTGCTTATCCCATCTGTAATTATCCATAACATATACCCCTCCGTCATACCGCCCCGTCTTCGTTTCCAGGGGAATTAAATAGCCCAGCTCATCTATATCCCGCTTTACGGTTCTTACAGAAACTCCGAACCTTTCCGCCAATTCGGGCATTGTTGAATGCCTTACTCTGCAAAGATATTTCATCATCTCAATAATCCGTTCGGCAGTTCCCATAAGCCCCCTCCTTTCGCAAAAATAAAAAAGCATGACAAGAATCCTTAAAGATTACCTGTCATGCCCGTATGTTTAACATCGTGCTATGTACGAAGCTGTTTCCTTTATTTAATTACTTTAACTGCCAGATGCGCCTTGCAGTTTTTACACTTTATAACAATATCCGCGCTCCCCGAATTTTCGGAGGATATTTTTTCTATCTTAAGCGATTTATCGGAATCACAAACCCTTTTATCACATATGGGACATTTAATTTGTTCCATACTTCCACCTCCTTTTTATCGGTTTGTTCGCAATCTTGCGAACAAACTTCCCGAAATATACGGCGGGTTTCCCCACCGTTACCTTTCCGTAATAAGCCCCAAATGAAGCATTCTTATCTGCGCCGCTCTGTACGAAACATTAAACGCCCTTGCAATGTCGGAAATTATATCTCTGACCTTTCCTTTGTTAACATAAAAATTGTTAGCAATATGTCTTCCCGTTATTCCGTATTTGCGCATAACACTTCTTGCAAAGGAACAAAAAACATTTCCCGGCATTAACAGCGCAGCCGCAAGGCTGTCAGCCTGCCATTCCATCCAGTCCGAATCATTATTTGTTTTTTGCCTGTAAAGCTCAACCTTGCGGCATGCTATAAATTCACGGGAGTTATTTTTGCGGTTCGCCGCAGAATTTGCGGCTGTCTTGAAATACTCGCCGTGCAAAATAAAGTGCGCGCCCTCGTGGGTCTCGGTATATCTTCGCCGTGCGGTATTTTCTCTTACACACAGATGCTTGTTTATTAAAACCGTTCCGTAGGTTTCCCGCAATACCGTAGGCTTATACATTTCGTCATATGACAGTATTTCAACCTCGTCGCTCATTACTATCAGTCCCAAAACGGCGGAACTAAGTGTTCCTATATATTTTTGCTTGACTGTTAACCCCAAGCGGTCTTCCAAAAGCTCCGCGGTATCAAGCGGTTTCGGAAGTATTAAATTTTGCGGAAAGAACTCTTTTAAAACATCTTCCGCGATATTTTCTATATCTTCCCTTGAAAGTATATACAGCCCGCTTTCCTTTTGAGGATAATTCAGCTTCACCCCTTTGCCCCTTTCATGATTTCTTTTGTTTTATAATTTTAATAAGCTCCGACCAGTCCTCATCCGTAAAATTGCGGTCTTTAGCTGTTCGCAAAGCCATTCTCGCCGACGGCAGCGAGTCGATGTATGTATTAATGTCACTGTGCTGACCGTTCTTGCTGACGCCCGCAAGGTCATAAAAAGCGTTAATATCCTCTGAATCCTTGATTTCCAACGCCTTAACGAATTTTTCCAAAAATCTTTCGGGCGCTTTACGGTTGCCGTTTTCAATATCGCATAAATAAGCCGGCGATATTTCCACCTCCGCGGCAAAGGCTCGCATTGTTTTGCCGAGCTGTTCGCGCCTTTGCTTAACATACTCGCCGAACGGCAAGCTATTATTTTTCATTTTTCAGCATTCCCTTCAACTATTCAAGAAAACAAAATCGGTTTATTCCGTCGCAGCCGATCCGTTCACTTGTTCGCTGATTTGTAAACATTATAACGCTTACAACACAGCTTGTCAATAGTAAAACGAAAATTTTTCCAAAAAATCGCCTTAAATATATTTTTAAAAAAGATAATACATAGATCGTTTTTTTGCCGACCGATGTTGAATATTAAAGTACGAAAATCAAAAATAAGGCTTTGGAAAAGCTCGATCGCTTAAATCCCACTTCTCAGCATTAAATGAAGCATCATCCGGTAATCGGTCAGCTTCGGTGCAGTTTTTAAAATAAACGTTCCCGTTTTTTCTGCCCAGCATTGACATTTTCATATTTTTACCGTTGCAGGTAATCATACCGTAAACATTTTCAAGTCCTAAATCTCCGGTGTCCACACACTGGTCTCCGGAAACAATACCGATAAATGTGTAAGGACCAAGCTGTGTTCTTTTTATCTCAAGGTTAATAAAAGCATTTTTTATATCACATCTGAAAGCAGAATTATAAATTCCGCATAATCCGCCGGTATAGCTGCACCCTACATTCGCCTCGTCTATGCTGCCGATATAAACTATATCGGTTACATAAGAATCTGTAGGTTTACTGTTTCTGGAATTAAGTATGCCCGTAATTCCCCCGCAGGTAACGGTTTCCCCCTTAACGGCTATATTAACGGCAGAATATAGCAGACTCATACGATAATAAGTGCCCTTGTAATTTGCGTCAAATCCACCGACAATTCCGCCTGTCATTGCAAATACCAAGTCGTCGGACGATACGCTTATATTCCCCGTTGCCTTACATTCGCTTATTTCTATTCCCCTGTTTACGGCGAACATACTACCCGCAACAGCGCCTACATACAAAGACTCAGCTTTATTGCGTTTTGGAATTGATATGTTAATGTTTTCAAGAGTTATTCCTCTTATTACGGCGTCCTCCGCATAGCCGAAGAATCCTACGCAAGCTTCATAACCGCGGGCGTCTGTCATTTTATCCGTTAAGGACGTTATGGTCAAATTACTTATGGTATGACCGTTACCTATAAATTCACCCTTAAAGGCTCTCCCACGAACCCCTATGGGAGTCCATTCAATTCCGGCCAAGTCTATATCTGCCTCAAGTGTGACCTGCTCTCCTGCATATGAATGTCCGCACATAACAGCGTTGGCAAACTGATTCAAATCATCTGCATTTGTAATTTTGTGTATATTTGTAAATCCCGTTTCCGGCGGCGCAGGCTCCTCGGGCACCGGTTCGCGCTCAAAAATATCGGGATTTATCAGCGCATTGTCATTATCGGAAATTTCACTTTCTTCCGCAGTGTTTTCTGAATTACTGTTGCCGCCGGTTTCCTTTGGAGCTTCAGAAAAGCTTGCAGCCGCAACAGATGAGGGGGCTTCAGCATTTTTCTCACTGCTTCACTACTGCTTGCAGCCGCGGAAGAAAGCTGTGCTTCATTCTCAATTTGGGAAATGACCTTTTCTATCTGACCCTCGCTCAATCCCAAATCATAAACCGTGCACGAGCAAAGAAGCAGCATGGCTGACGCCATACTCACAACCGATATTAAGCCTTTTGATATTCGCATACATACAACACCTTTTAATATTATTTAAGGGAACCGAATAATATGCTGCATTTTATATACCTGAATTTTGTTCTAATATTATTATACACTATTCTTTTCCCAATTTCAACCAAAATGTTAGCAGAAAATACAATGGATGTTGTCGAATTGTGCAATCCCGTTCGCACATCGGTCTTTCGGTTAATAGCTTTATTGTGCCGGTGGACTTGTTGCAGCGGTCAGCTTTCGCCGACCGCTGTTTCTGTATAGGGATGTTTAATCGATTTAAATTTCGTTGATCTTCCACCGACATTTTTGACTAACATACTATATAAAGATAATCCGTTGCAGTCATCATTTAAAAATTCACAGTGTTTATTTATCAATTAACCACCAATTTATTAAATAAGCAATTATTCCAAGCAAATGCAACCCGATAAATAAGTAACTTTCGTGACTCTTTTTCCTAATTGCAGAAACCGAACAGAAAACACAAGTAAAAGCTATTGCGAATGCTATAATCAAAAATACTATTCCCAGCGGAATCAGCACCAAACCGTCTTCATTATTTATTTGCCAACCCTTTGAAGAATTAGTTGCCAAAATAAAGCCCAACATTATCATCGGAAGCAAAAAGTAGCCCGATACAAAACTAAGTGTTGCTTTAATCAATTTGAAAATTTTATTCACACCGCTTCTCCCTTTAATGCTAAATGTACTTTTCAAATATGAGATAATACTGATAACATTCCTCGCCGTAGTCGTTAATTACATTTGTATTTGCATTATATCTTGTAAATACATGCTTACACTGCTCTGCAGAATATAAATTATATGCATGCGAATAACCAAATTCGTCTATGCAGCTTAAAATATTGATAGTTGACATTCTGATATTATATTCTTCATTGTCCTTTAGTGAATACCATACATTTTTGCATTCGTGCCAATCATCAGCATTTTTTCTTACTCCGCAAATATAACCAAAATCAATGGCATGATTATATGCAGCAATAGCCACTTTTGCAAATATTTGACCCAATCCCACACTTGAATCTTCCTTTAACGGAACCGGAGGCGACGGATATGGAACGGTAGCCTGATATAATGTGTCCTGGCTTTCCCAATATTCACAAGATTCTTTCCAAGTATAATAGTTTTGAACCATTTCATCACCCGCTATATCAGCCAAGTTCAGACACCATAATTCTCTCATCAATATGGTTTGAATAAAAGCTTTATGTACTGACAATTCGTTCGCAATTTTTGTTATTACAGCGTCATTGTCAATTATTATTTTTACACATTCTTTCGTCGAATGTGTATAAAATAAATCAAGAACCGGAATATCAACCTTTTTGTCTCCTAACAGTTTGACAAAATCATCAATTATTGTATTTGTCTTTGAATTATCAAAACGACAATAACCCGTTACTTTTATAATGCAGCACGCCTGATAACCTCCGTCAGCCGTAGTCGCGGTGATAGTTGCCGTTCCTGCGCGGTTGCCCGTATGATAGCCGTACCGACACCCTGTGCCGTGACATAGCCGCTGTCGGGGTTGACCCTTGCAACACCGTTGTCACTGCTGCTCCAGCGAACGCATTTATTTGTCGCATTTGTCGGGCATATGCTTTCTCTTAACAATACTGCACCGTTAGGATTTAATGTGTAGCTTGAATGATTAAGCGTAATCGAGCTTACAAGTATATCTCCCGTCACGCTCACATAACAGGTGTCGTACTCCCCGCTGCCGTCCTGCGCTCTTGCGGTTATTGTGGCACTGCCTATTCCTACCGCTCTTACTGTTCCGCCGCTTACCGTGGCGACTGCCGGATTACTGCTGCTCCAGGATATGCTCTTGTTTGTAGCGTTAGCGGGGCATACCGTTGCGGATAAATCCCTGCGGTCGCCCTTTTCAAGCGAAAGATAGCTATAATTTAAGCATACTGAATCGACGCATATATTCCCGTTTGTTACATTTACGGTAATATAATCCCACTTGCTGCTGTCTACCTTAGACTGTGCGTAAATTCTCGCCGTACCCGCAGACCTTCCGTATATATAACCTGTTGTAGCATTAACAGTAGCAACCGCTGTTTTATCGCTGTACCATGTTACATCCGTACAACAATTACTGCTTGCTCTTACGGTAGCATAGGCGCCGTAATACCACTCGCCTTTTCGTATTGTTACACTGCTTGGGTACACACTTACCGAATATACCGACATTCTTCTTTACCTCCATTATACATTATTTTTTTCATCCTTTCAACTAAAACATTTTTTGGGTGATTACGCTGTCGTCTCTTACAAGGTTTACATTAAAGGAGGTTTCTCTGCCCTTATCGTCCGCTATGGGATGACAGCTCTTACCGTACTGCCATACGGCAATATCCTGTCTTGTAATACCCGATGGTGCAAACGGCGCCCAGTTATCCGGGTGGATAAGGTGTGTTGTGGTTACACGGTCGTACTCTTTAAGAGACGGAGCCTCTGCCCATACAATGCACTTTTCAAATATTTCCCTATCGGTCTGAAGCCCCCTGCTGAATTCACGGTCAAAGCTGTATGCGGCGTCTGTATTCGCCTTAAAGCCGGGGGTAAAGCCCTCGGTCATAAGACCGTCCGCAAAGCCTTTCATAAAATTGCGGGTCAGGTTTTCCTCACCTATTTCAAGAAAAACTGCCGTGTTCTCGGGAATACCCAGCTCATATGCGGTAACATCGATCTTCTTTGCGAGAATTCTGCCCTGTTCCTCGGTCTGCTTCGGCTCGCCGTCTGTATAGATTGCCGCGATTTTGCAGCCCATACCGTGCAGGAAGTCAATTTCCTCTTTTGTAAGCGCATTTTCGCCCGTAAGATTTCTGCCCCAAAAGTTGGGATACACCTTGTTTCGCACAGCCCATTCAAATTCGGTCAGATTATTCTGAAGAATATCGTTAGACGGTGTGTGTGAATCGACCCCGAAAAGAAGTCTTTCACCCTGATTGTTTGTTGAAACCTCGGCAACATTCGCCTCGGTTTCCGCTGCTTTTTCGGTCATTACGACCTGTTCTGTTCGTTTAGCTTTTTTACAAGCCATTTGTTTTTCCTTCTTTCTTTAAATTTAATATTTTTTCAGTCGGCGTCCCGACACTTTGCAATTGCTTATACAGTATAAAAAATAACCCTGACAGCTTACGTCAGGGTTAGAAAAAATTATTTTTGTTGCAGATGCAGAGAAACATCGGTTAGCATTCGCCGACCGCTGTTTTCGGAATTTTTTAGGACGAAATCTTATAGTTGCCTTAACTTTAAAATTCCTTTCCGTCGGGAACAATACGGATATTAGGCAGGTTTTCCTTTACACGCTCGGCAATTTTCGTAAGCGCCTCCCATTCGTCCGGCTCCAGCTCTTGCCAATCAAGCTCCGGCGAACGGGAAAGAACCGCTTCCACGGCATTTTTCACCGTACGGCTTGTCACTCTGCTTAAATTATCATAAGTATAGCATATTTTGGTGCTGTTAGCAAGATGTTTTTCCTCAACTATTCTCCAAAGATTGTCATAGGTGTATTCAAATCCCGTAATAACTGTACCCGAAGCCGTTTTTTCAACAGTAGAGGTTATGCGTCCGGTGTTATCGTAAACAGTTGCGGTAACACTGCCATCCGGTTTAGTTACACCCACTAACATATTATTCACATCATATGTGTAAGATGTCACTCTGTTTGCCCAATCTGTCACGCTGACAAGGTTGTTGTTTGCATCATATGCATAGTTTACTGCTGTATTGTCAGGATAAACGATACTTGTCAGGTCGCCCACTTTTCCGGCATACCGTTAAGCTTAGGCTCCGTTAATAGTTAGTTTTTCAATTTTGTTAGCATCCAAGCGATCAGATGTAAGTTTCATTTATAAAAATCAAAAAAATTTACCTAAAATTAATTTCCATAATCTGCGGAGCTAAATAACTATCCCCCGTTGCAATTACAGAAAAACCTGACCCCTTAACTTTAGGCTTTAAAATCAGCCCTTCGGATTTCGTAATGGTTTTCGTCCTGCCGTCAATCAGCAAGGATGTAAAATCCAAACTTTGATAGCCATTTTGGGAAGACGAATCAGAAACAGGTGTTTCTCCGGGGATCTTATTGTCCCAGTTCGAACCGAAACTACAGAAACGTGCCGAAACCTTGTACGCACTAAATTCAACCTTGCTTTGATTGAGCTTAGGCATATGCAGCACCGCTTTTTGAATTCGTTTATCCATAATTTCGGGTATTCTTGAACAATCAAGCCGTGAATACAACCACTGTTCACCGTAAGCAGAAGAATTGCCGATAAAACCGACACTGCCAAATGCGTTATTTGTGGATGGATTCATACTTTCAACAGTTGTGTCCTGAAACAATTTGTTCTCATAGAGATTCGCTTCAAAAAGTACACTTTGAGCCAACGGACTTGTAGAAAAAATTGCGATTCTATAATGTCTATCCGTAAGCTTCTGATACTCGATTTTTGCAGGAGCAATCACATTTCCGCTTGTGTCAACTGTGCCAATGCAAGAGAATACAACAAATGGTCTAAAACGTTCCTTCATCAGAGCAAAGCACCTATCATTCGCTCTCACATTCAAAAACGGTTGTCCGACCTCAATAGTAAATGTCGCCTTCTCATTTGTCTTTAGTGCGCATTTGAATGCCACGCCGTTTGTTGTAGGGATTAGTACCATACTTCCACAACGAACCTTTTGTGATGAAATCAAATTGCAGTTTTGCGACAATTCTATAGAACAAGAACCTTCTGCATTTTCTATTAACACATTTCTCGAAACAGTAATATTGGTGTTACTACCGTTCAAAAAAATCGCACCACCGTTAGACTGAAATTTTACATCAATCATTTTTCGCGTTCTTCTGCTATAGATTGGTGTACTGAAATAATATGCGGTCTTTGTTCCGTTGTTTTCCTGAACAACCAACCTGTAACGATTTCTATTATGGTAATCAATAATGATTGGGGAACCTCTCCTCAATTTTGAAATCTCCCCTAATACAGACTGCATTTACATCACCTCCGATTTTTTATTTTTACAGCTGTAATCATAGTATAAAAAATAACCCTGACAACGAGTGTCGTGGTTGAAAGAAATTGTTGTCACAAAAAAAGAGTGATTAGATTCTAACCACTCTTTTAATGAAAAGAAGAAAATTTTAAAAATTATAATTTATTGAATATATTCACCTTCACGTATTTCAACATTTGTTGCTATATCATTTTCAAACTCAATAATGTACCATTTTCTTATAAGCCCAGGTGTATATTTAGGATAATTATAATGACTCGCTACATATTCGGCATATAAATAATTTCCGCTCTCATCATATTTGCTATAATCGAATTCTCCGTATTTTTCTATTATGTTATCTTTTGAGTTTCCAATAATAAATCGGTCATTAAATTTATAGTGAGTGGGATGGAAACACCAATAAACACCTATTGATAATACTAAAACGATGAAGATGCAAACACAAGAAATTACAATCTTTTTTTTCATAAATCATTCTCCTTAAATACACAAACTATCAACACTCAAAATGTCCCCGCGCATACGGATAACCATACATATAACTATCGTTATCATAGTGTGCATAAGTTTGCTGTTCAACATATTCATACACAGGGATTGGCGGCACAGCCATACGTTTTAAGGTCCAACATTGAGCAATAACGAATCCTATACATCCACTATCAACATATGAATCATAAGCTAAATTAAATTCCGCAAGATTCAAGGAAGGCTGTAATATTTCCAAAACATCTATAATATAACCAGCCATATTATAGGCAAAAGAGGTCGAAAAACCCTGTAAAATCAATTCTTCAATTAATTCATCTATAGACTGCTGTGCTTTAATTTTAATAGTATTTATGAAAGTGGATTGTTGTAATTTATATCCCCATAATATACTATCTTGATTATCTATATAAACAATCTTTTGAACAGACAGTTCCACTTCATTTTTATCATAACTATCGTTTATCCAAATAGCACCTTTTGGATTTGAATAGGCAGGCAACATATCCTTTACAAACTTAAACCTTAGCGTATAATCACCATAACCGGTTGAAGAATTGTGACTAACAGCAATATAATATCGTTTCATAGCTTCGAGGTGTGCTGTAATTTTGAAATTGCCGTTACCGTTGCTGTTATTATCAGAATCAAGCAACCCGCCGGATGCACAGTATAATTGACCGTAGGTGTCAGTATCGCCCTCCGTGTAAATTTCCATTACACAGTTCCTCGCGGGGACAAAGGTATAATAATCAACATCATCCTGGCTGTGCAATTCGCCATTTATAGATTTATCCTGATAATACACACCAATAACCTCGGTTGCTGAATCCATAGTATTACCGTGATCATCATCAAAATACGATACTCTTATATCAAAGTTACCCGTATTACTACCGTATGCTTTAACTCTAATATAATATGTTTCGTAATATTCAAGTTGAGCCCAGAAATTAAAGTTCAACCCATTACCGCCATCGTCATTATATGCAATTTGGTTACCGTAAGAATCATACAGATAACCGACAGTATCTAAAGAACCTTGTGTATGAACAGTATACCAACCGGGACTACCGTTGGGATGAACTCCACTTGCATTTGCGGTAAATTTGTACCAAACTTCATTGCCCGGGCAAGTAATACTGCCACTTCGCCAATTAAGAAAAGGGAGACTTATCGCCGATGCCATATCATTAGAATAGCATCCGTCATCACAATCATCCCCAACGCAAAGCACCGATACACCTTCGTCCAGTGACCTTGCGTTAAGCTCTGCAATGGTCGACATTATATTGTCCTTTTTATCAAATGTTATATCATATTCTTTGGTTAATGTCAATGTTTTTGACGTATCCATACTTGCAGAAAAAGACATTTCTGCTTTTATATCTGAAATAATGTCTAATGATGTTTTTTCTGGATTTACACACCAATTTTTCAAAACTGTTCCCGCAACAAAGGCATTAGCACCTGAAGTTCCACTTACATTTACTGCGTTACCGTTAATATCCGTTGTACTTTGTGAACCGTTGGCAAAACAATCTACTTTTTCTCCGCCGTTAGAATACTTAGCAATAGTATCACCATTCTTTGCACCGACCGATAGTACATTATCAAATGCCGCAGGATACATAATTCGCTTTTCATCTTCAAATCCACCATCATTACCAGCAGCTGCAACCATAACAATTCCGCAACTCGATGCACGGTTAATCATGTTTTCTAATAGTTTAGATTTATGATAATCACCAAAACTCATACAAACAATATTAATTCCGTTATTGATTGCCCAATCAAGTGCCTGCATAATAGTAGATGTTTTTGCAAATCCTCTGTGATCAGCGACAACAACAGAGTAAATGCTCGGTGAGGCAACTTTATTCTCTGCGTTTGTAACAACAGCGGAAATGATTCCTGCCATTTGTGTACCATGACCGTTTTCGTCTGTAGAAACATCATTAACAAAGTTAACAAATCCATTCATCGAAACATGTGATACACCTCTGCATTTTCAATTTTTTCTATTTCTGGTTCAAGATAAATTTCTTGCTCTGCACCAATTTTAATTTCGTCCATATGTGTAGGACTCCTTTCTTTTAAAATATATTTTTTGTTTTTTGAAATCGGCGTCCCGACACTTTGCAATTGCTTTTACAGTATAAAAAATAACCCTGACAGTCTACATCAGGGTTAGAAAAAATTATTTTTGTTGCAGATGCAGAGAAACATCGGTTAGCCTTCGCCGACCGATGTTTTCTGTAAAGGGATGTTTAATCAATTTAAACCATTTTAATCTTCCCTTACCTTTTTAAAACCAATACACTATATAAGTATAATCTGTCGCAGTCCTCATTTGAAAATTTAAAGTGTTTATTTATCAATTACGCCCCAAATAAGCAATTATTCCAATCCTTGATTGTAGCATTAACATTTTTTATGTAAGTAATTAAACCACCGGCTTTTGGTAGCTCATTATAATCTTATTAAGCGTTTCCGTTTCTTCAAAGCTTAAGGATAATTTCACTCTTTCGGCATTTATTTTCTTGAGTAACGCTATTTCGCTGTCGTTCATATACATTCTGTCCAAATAAAATCCGTCAATAACATACACGCCGCCGTTATACCTGCCCGTTTTCACATAAATCGGGAAAATATCGCTTATTTCATCAATATCCCGCTGTATGGTTCTTACCGAGACACCAAACTTCGCCGCAAGCTTCGGTAATGTTTCATGGCGGCACTGACACAGAAACCTCATTAGCTTTAAACGTCTTTCGGCTGTCCCAAGGCAGGTCACCTCCTTTTTTGTAAATCCGTCTCATTCTTATCATCAGATGTTAAAATTACACTGTTTTTATCCAGTTTTTGCGAAATATTTGTTTTATAAGCAATTATATCACTTTATTTCCGATATATTTGTCATATTTTGTAGATTTTTTATTTTTTTTATAAAAAACACGTGTAATTCATCGAGTTACGGGTCATAATTTAAATATCAGCGTAAAAAAATACCCCGACAGCCTGTGTCAGGGTAAGAAAAAATTTTTCTTTTATTTTTTAAAGCAAAAAGCAACTCTCGCATGCTTCGTTGGTTACTTCATCAATTAAAATTCTGTCTGCAAGCCCATGCCCGGTAATTACATAAGAGGTATCACGGCTTTTCAAAAATACCTGCCGCACCGAAAGCGCTAAGCCTACCGCCACCACGATTACGGCTGTTATCAAAATAACACTTTTTTTCATGGCAATACGTCTTTCAAATATTATTTTGTTTTTTACAATGCCTCAATAAACGACTTCATATATTCTTTATTCAAATAGCCGTTCACGGTATTATTTGCAAAATAATCCGCCGTTTCCCGCTTACCGCTTATATAAGGGGCGATAAACTCCTTATCGTATTTCAAAAGATATTTGTAAGAATATTCAAAAGCTTCAAAATATCCCTGCTCTATTAAATACTCCGCATAGGCAATCAAATCGTCGTCCTTTTGGGAATAACCGTTTATGCGCTCGGTAAGAATTGCTTTACATTCGCCGCTGTCCCTGATATATGCAACCGCTTCAAAACCGTACCTGTAATATTTTATTCCGTCCGAAAAGTCATCGGTACAAAAGTCTTCAATTTCCGTATTATGCTTGCTTTTAAATTTAAGAATACTGTTATTAAAATGCTTTAAATTTACGGAATTTTTTTCATACACGCATTTCTTTTTGCCCGAATCCGTTCGGTAGAATTCAAGCTCGGTGTAATCGCAAGCAACGGTTTTTTCATCAATATATGAGGTAGTAATACTGCTTGAAGAATCAGACGTAAGCATACCTTCGGGAAAATAAAGAGTCTTTACCGTAACAAACAGCCCAACGGCAATAAGCAGGCACAAAGCTCTTGCCACCGTTACCGTAGCTTTGCGGCTCTTTTTGCCGCCGCTATCATAAGCGAAGAGACCGAAGCTTATA
>OGNF01002241.1_pt1 | contig 15133 bp, 10 predicted proteins | sample 1573321 | NCBI WGS metagenome assembly OGNF01 (sample SAMEA2581911, study PRJEB24529) | metagenome | biome: Human gut stool | place: China | collected 2011
ACTGACTGTTTTTTCTAAAGTACTGACAGAATTTTCTAAAGTACCAAGTGTTTTTTCTAAAGTACTGACTGTTTTTTCAGGCTGCGGGACACGTGGTGTACTGAAAAGGGTTGACAGATTTGTTCCTTAAAACGGACCGGGCTGGCCCATCATGACACCGGGCCCGTTGCTTTTTCCAACAAAAAACCGCCCCGCCCCTTGGCCTGCCGGCAAAATGTACGTACTTTTGAAAACCGCCGCGGACGCTGCGTCCGCGATGCCTGTTGTCTCACCTTACGTCACACTATGAAAAAAGACTTTCCCATGAAAAGGACCTGCCTTTCCCTCTGCCTCCTGCTGGGGCTGGCTCTCGGGCTCCGCGCCCAGTTCCGCATCGACCCGCAAAGCCATGAACCGGTATGGTCGGCGGCCGGGCGCGATCTCCTCACCGCCCCCGACGAAGGCCTCTGGGGCGTTGCCCTGGGCTGGAGCAACAACTGGATGACCGACTGGAAATATGCCCGCCCCGAAAAGGTGGAGCAGAGCGGCGAATGGACCGTGGTGAGCGGACGGCTGCGGCTGCCGCAGGGCGACCTGCTGCTGCGCGACGCCTACCGGCCGACGGAAAGCGGAGGGGTGGAATGCCGACGGCGCTTCGAATGGACCGGCCGGGAAACACTCCACACGGTCAGCCTCTCGGTGCGGCTCCGCCTGCGCGGAGAGCGGCTGCAGGCATTCCTGCCGGGCACGCTCTATTACGGCAACAAAAACGGTGCGCGCATCAATGCCGGCATCATTCCGGTCTACAACGGCGAACCGGGCGAACTGGCCGTCTTCGAAGACCACCGCTACCCCATGCCCTTTGCCATGCTCGAAAGCGCCGAAGGCAAATATGCCGCAGCCGTACACACCACCCCGAGCCCCGTGCGGGGCGCCGTGCTGCAGGACCAGTGGTGGTCACTGGGAGTGGAAGCCGGTGAGGGCTATTCCGACTTTGTGCTCTACTCGGGCCCCATCGGCTACAACCGCCGGCACAGCGTAGCCAAAGCGCTGCAGGCCCGCCCCATGGCCTATCCCAACTCCTATCTGAGCCTGGAGCCGGGACGCATCGTGGAAAAGGAGTTTTTCGTGGAAGTCTATCCCATCGAGTCCGAGGGCACCGGATTCCAGCGCCCGGTCTACACCACACTCGACCGTTACCGCCCCTACAACTATTCCTCGTTCGACGACTTCGCCACCATCGTCCGCGGAAAATACCGCTTTGCCCTGCGCCGCTGGATTTCGCTGGACAAGGGCGCAACGGGCTTCGACATGTACGACCCCTCGCAACGCCGCGAAATCGTAATGGGCTGGTGCGGACAGGCCGAGGCGCCGGGCTATGCGCTCCAGCACCTGGGCAGCCTGGTGGACGACGACAGTCTGGACCTGCGCGTACAGCAGTCGCTCGACTTCCTGGCACAGACCCCCGCTGACCCCGCAACGGGCCAGTTCCCCGTGGGCTACGGCCGGCAGGGACGCTTCGGGGGCGACCCCGTTTCGTGCGGACAGGCCATGTACAACTTTGCCCGGGCCATCCGCTCCGCGCGCAAGAACCGGCGCTACGACACCCGCAACTGGGAAAAATTCCTGCGGGCCGCCTGCGACGGACAGAGCCGGCGCATCCTGGCCGACGACTGGAATCCACGGTCGACGGCCGAAGCCTTCCTCGTGGCACCGCTGGCCATCAGTTCCCGACTCTTCAAGGAGAAGAATTACCGCCTGGCGGCCGAAAAGGCGGCACAGACCTTTGCCAACCGCCATCTGAAAATGAACGGCTGCTACTGGGGCGGCACGCTCGACGCCACCTGCGAGGACAAGGAGGGGGCGTGGGCGGCCTTCCAGGCGTTCCTGGCCCTCTATGAACTGACCGACGAACCGAAATATCTCGACTGGGCCCGCCACGCCATGGACGTATGCCTGAGCTACGTGGTGGTGTGGGACATCCCCATGCCCCCGGGACGGCTGGCCGACTACCGCTTCCGCTCCACGGGGTGGACCGTCGTTTCGCCGCAAAACCAGCACATCGACGTTTTCGGCGTCTTCTTTTCGCCGGCCGTCTACCAGATGGGCGTTTACCTGAAAGACCAGCGGCTCAAGGACCTGGCCCGCGTCATGTTCCGCTCCTGCTACCAGCTGACCGACATATACGGCTCGCAGGGCGAACAACTGCAGCAGACCAACTTTGCCCAACACGGCGACATGAGCAATGTGTACCGCCTGCGCGGCGGCTATTCGGAAGGCTGGACCGTCTTCTGGATTACGGCACACTTCCTGAGTGCGGCGGCGCAATTCGTCGAAATGGGCGTAACCCCCTGACACCTTATATATAAAAGGAGAAAAAACGGAACTGCGACCGTAAACGAGATGAAAAAGGGCAAAAAAACGCTTTTTCACCCCGTTTGTATATGTTAAAAAGCAGAAAGCCGGAAAAGGGGGCTCTCCGCCGGCGAAAAGCTGTGGAAAACTCCGCCGGCACACTTTCCGCCGGTTTGCGCCGAATTTACATAAACCGCTCATAACCAGCGGAAAAAGAAAGAAACCCCATCCCCTATACCCCAACCGCCGAAGAAGGGGGCAAAACCGTGGAAAAAGGGGGCGGAAATCTACCCTCGAAAAAGTTAAAATATTGATAGTAAGGAGGGAAGAATTTGGTATTTGGGAAGAAATGCGTAACTTTGCACCCCGAAAACACATGGGAATCGACGGGTCCCTCCCGTTCGGAGCGCGCGAAACTCTGTGACGCGCCACACGACGCCACACCCGCCGGATGCGGGGCAAAAGCCACGGCTTTGCCTGCCGGCAGCTCACGTTTCCATGACAAAAAATCACTTATGAGTTTAAAACACTTATTCGTCTATGTAGGCCTGATCCTGGCCCTTCTTCCGGCAGCAGCCGTTGCCCAGAAGACCGTCACGGGCAGTGCATCCTACTATGCAGACAAATTCCACGGACGCACCACGAGCGACGGCTCGGTGTATCACCACGACAGTTTGACCTGCGCCCACCGCACCCTCCCCTTCGGTACCCGCCTGAAGGTGCGCAACCTGGCCAACGACCGCGAGGTGATTGTAACCGTGAACGACCGCGGTCCCTTTGTCAAAGGCCGCATCGTAGACCTTTCCAAGGCTGCGGCCAAGGAAATCGGCATGCTGGGCAGTGGCCTGGCCCGCGTAGAAGTGAAGAACCTGGGAATGGCGCCCGGCTCCATGCGCAACTATGTGCTGCCCGAGCTCCAGTTGCCCGACCCGCTGACCGGCAAGTTCTATACCATCTCGGAATGGACACAGCGCAAGCCGGAAGACCGCGAGAAGGAGGCGGCCAGCTCCACCGAACGCAACCACAAGCAATTCTTCAACCACTACCGGCCGGAATCGCGCTGGACGGTCCAGAAGGACCGCAACACCGCCAAGGCCGAAGACCCTCGGGTGCGCAGCAGCCGCCAGTAAGGCTGCACACTGCCGCCCCGCAAGGGGACGGAAACAAAACTATACTCTTATCATCATGGAAAAAAGGAAAAGTCAGGGAACGCTCTGTGTACAAGCAGGATGGACACCCAAAAAGGGCGAGCCGCGGGTACTCCCTATCTATCAGAGCACCACTTTCAAGTATGATAACAGCGAGCAGATGGCCCGTCTCTTCGATTTGAAGGACACGGGCTATTTTTATACCCGTCTGCAGAATCCCACCAACGATGCCGTTGCGTCGAAAATCGCCCAGCTCGAAGGCGGCGTGGCAGCCATGCTGACTTCCAGCGGACAGGCCGCCAGTTTCTACGCCGTGTTCAACCTGTGCGAGGCCGGCGACCACTTCATCGCCTCCAGCACCATTTACGGTGGAACCTACAACCTCTTCGGCGTAACCATGAAGAAAATGGGCATCGAATGCACCTTTGTGGACCCCGACAGCAGCGACGAGGAAATACAGCAGTTGTTCCGCCCCAACACGAAATGCGTGTTCGGCGAAACCATCTCCAACCCCGGCGGCAACGTGTTCGACATCGAACGCTTCGCCCGTCTGGCCCACCGCAACGGCGTACCCCTGATTGTGGACAACACCTTTGCCACGCCCATCAACTGCCGGCCCTTTGAATGGGGCGCCGACATCGTGACGCACAGCACCACCAAATACATGGACGGACACGCCACGGCCGTGGGCGGATGCATCGTGGACAGCGGAAACTTTGACTGGATGGCCCATGCCGACAAGTTCCCGGGACTCTGCACTCCGGACGAAAGCTACCACGGGCTCACCTATGCCGAGAGCTTCGGACAAATGGCCTATATCACCAAAGCCACCGCACAGCTGATGCGTGACCTTGGCTCCATCCAGAGCCCGGAGAACGCCTTCCTGCTGAACCTCGGTCTCGAAACGCTCCACCTGCGCGTGAAGCGCCACTGCGAAAATGCACAGGCCGTAGCAGAATGGCTGCAGAACGACCCGCGCGTGGCCTGGGTCAACTATGCCGGACTGCCCGGTAACAAATACTACGAACTGGGAAAGAAATATCTGCCCGACGGCATCTGCGGCGTCATCGCACTCGGTCTGAAAGGAAGCCGTGAAGAGGCCATCCGCTTCATGGACAACCTCCGCATGATTTGCATCGTCACCCACGTGGCCGACGCCCGCACCTGCGTGCTTCACCCTGCCAGCCACACCCATCGCCAGCTCTCCGACGAACAGCTGCGCGAAGCCGGCGTGGCGCCCGACCTCATCCGCCTCTCCGTAGGTATTGAGGACGTGGACGACATCATCGCCGACCTCCGGCAGGCGCTCGACAGCACCTTCGGCGCATAACCCAACGGGAAACGGCGGCCGGAAGCAACCGGCACCCGACTTCCCTCCCCATCGGGGCACAAATTCCGAAAGCCGCATCCCCGCCAAACGGCGGAGCGCACAGGACATGACGGTTTTCTGGATTTGTGCCCGCTTTTCGTAAAAAAACGGCAACAGACCATCCGCCCTTTCAAAAAGGCAAAAAGAAAACGCAAGGAAACAAAATCTTCCTGTTTTCCGGAAAAAACAACACTTTTTCCAACCGACAGAAAGCGGTCGGAAACAAACTTTTTACCAACTTTGCGGTCGGAAACCCATTGGTATGTACCGGCACAGGGAAAACAGCGGCCGGGAACCATCCGCACCATGCCCGTGCAACAAAACGGCAGCCGGAACCGCCACACCACAGAAATATGAGGAATACCATCCGAAATGTGTTTTTTGCCTTAGGCTGCCTGGCGGTAGCCGTCATGCTGCTGGGTTCGGACCTGACGTGGACCGACGTCCGCGACAGCCTGCGCACGGCCGGCTACAGTTTTCCGGCCATCATCGCACTTTGGGCGGGAGTCTATGTGCTCAACGCCTTTGCCTGGCAAATCATCCTCAACAGCGGAGAAAACGGCCGGCGCGTGCCTTTCGCACAGGTTTACCGGTTCACCGTAACGGGTTTCGCCCTCAATTCCGTCACTCCGATGGGACTCATGGGCGGCGAGCCCTACCGCATCCTGGAAACTCTGCCCTACGTCGGTGTGGAGAAGGCGACTTCGAGCGTGGTGCTCTATGTCATGATGCACATCTTCTCGCACTTCTGCTTCTGGCTCCTTTCCGTAGTGCTCTACCTCGGCCTCCATGCCGACAGCCTCAACGGAGGCACCGCCACGCTGCTGGGCCTCACCGTGGCCGTATGCAGCCTCGGCATCTATTTCTTCACGAAAGGCTACCGTTCCGGATTGCTCGTCAAACTGTTCCGCGGCCTGAGCCGGCTGCCGCTGGCCGGAAAGAAAGCCCGTCGCTTCCTGGAACAGCAGGAGGAAAAACTGAAGCAGACGGACGCGCTCATCGCCGGCCTGCACCGCAACCACAGGCGGGTGTTCTACACCTCGCTGCTGGCCGAACTGACCGCCCGCATCCTCTCGTGCGCCGAAGTGTTCATCATCCTCTCCATCTTCGTTGACCACGTGAGCTATGCCGACTGCATCATCATACTGGCCTTCACGTCCCTCTTTGCCAACGCCCTCTTCTTCCTGCCCATGCAGATGGGAGCCCGCGAAGGCGGATTTGCCATGATTGTCAACGGACTTGCCTTTCCCTACGGTTACGGCGTGGTGATGGGAGTCATCATCCGACTGCGCGAACTGGTATGTGTTTGTATGGGCCTCGCCCTGATGAAAATAGGAAACCGGACACCGGTAAAACCCTCACAACCTACGACCAATCTCTCTGAAAAAAATGAACTGGAAAACCTTTGACGCCGAACTCAAGTCGACTCTGAAATCGGAAGATACCGAAGGACCTTTCGAGATTTATGTCACCCGTCTGAGCGGTTACCTCTGGGCGCTGCTCTTCAAACGGCTGGGGATTCACCCCAACGTCGTCACCATCGTCTCCATCGTGCTGGGGGCACTGGCCGGCTACATGTTCTATTTTGAAGACCTGACGCACACACTCTGGGGCATTTTCCTGCTGATTTGGGCCAACTGGTACGACTGTGCCGACGGACAACTGGCCCGCATCACCAACCAGCGCAGTCTGCTGGGCCGCATCCTCGACGGATTTGCCGGCGACGTGTGGTTCTTCTCCATCTATTTCTTCATCAGCCTGCGCCTCACCGACCAGTTCGGCATCTGGATATGGCTGCTGGCCGCCTTCTCCGGATTTGTCTGCCACAGCCGGCAATGCGCCCTGGCCGACTACTACCGGAACATCCACATCTTCTTTGAAAAGGGTGCAGGAAAAGCGGAACTCGACTCCTCGGAAAAACAGCAGGAAAAACTGAAAAGCCTCAGCTGGAAGGAACACTGGTTTGAGAAGATATACACGTTCTTCTACCTCCGCTACACCCGCAGCCAGGAGCAGATGAGCCCGCGCTTCCAGGAATTGCGCCACCGTCTGGCCCAGCGCTGGCCCGACAGCAAGGACATCCCGACGGAACTCCGGCAGGAATTCCGGCAGCTGAGCCGGCCACTGATGAAATACACCAACATTCTGACGTTTGACCTGCGTGTGTTCGTCCTCTTCCTTTCCGTATTGGTTTCGCTGCCGTGGATATTTTTCGTGTTCGAGGTAACCCTGCTCAACATCGTATTCTTCTACATGCGCTGGCGCCATGAAAGTCTCTGCCGCCATATCCTGAACAAATATCTTGCCCGTTAAACCCCACGCCACTATGCATAGCCCGAACATAGCCCTCATCCTTGCGGGAGGCAATGGCTGCCGCATGCACGGCGAAAAGCCCAAGCAGTTTCTCGAAGTCAACGGGAAACCGGTCATTGCCTACACGTTGCAGGCTTTCGACGCCCACTCCGGCATCGACTGCCTTGCCGTGGTATGCATGCCCGAATGGCAGGCCTGGGTAAAGGCGCTGGCCACACAACTCGGCCTGCAGAAACCGCTGCATCTTTTCGATGCCGGAGCCACCAGTCACGACTCCATCCGCAACGGCATTCGGGGACTCGTCGACAAAAGGTTTGACGCCCACAGTGTGGTACTGGTCCACGACGCCGTACGGCCGCTCGTTTCGGCGCGCATCATTTCGGAAAACATCGCCACCTGCTGCGACCGGGGCAACGCCGTCACCGTCGTACGCGGCTGCGAATCCTACCTCTACAGCGAAGACGGCATCTCCTCGTCCGCCTGCTACCGGCGCGAACTGATGTACCGCGTACAGACCCCGCACACGTTCCGGCTGGCCGACATCGCCGAAGCCTATGATGCAGCCGGGCAGCAACAGCGCGTTGCCCAGTCGCTCTACGTGCTCATGGCCGAACTCGGCAAAGCTCCGTTTTTTTTCGTGAAAGGCGAAAGGCGCAACTTCAAACTGACTTACCACGAAGATCTCGAACTCCTGAAATTCTATCTGGCAACCCCACCGGAACAGGAAGAGCCGGAACTCTGAAAAGAGCTGCGGCCCAGAACAGGACAAACCTCCTCCAACTCCGCCACCGCGCCGCCCGCACAAAAAGGGCGCATACAGCCGCCCGGAACCCGGCCAGCCCATTTCTGCAAAAAGGTTGGAGTTCCCTAAAAATCACTAACCAGCGCCGACTGTTCAGGAAAGATTTCGTAAATTTGGCCATCTGTTTCCATCAGGCTTCTCCCGCCTTGCCTTCTTCCGTGCAAGGAGACCGGTCTGCCTGCATATAGAAAAGTCACCCATATCTCCCCGAACCAGCAACTGTAACATGAAAACAAGAATATTCCTGCTTTTCCTCCTTCTGCTGACTGCCGTCACGGCCACGGCACAGTCGGTAGCCGGAAAGGTGGTTGACGCAAAAACCGGGGAAGCCCTTCCTTTCGTCAATGTCGTTTTCGGACCAGGAATCGGAACGCAAACCGACACGGAAGGACAATTCAAAATCGCATTCCGAACCGGTACCCTCACCTTTTCGACCATCGGTTACCGCAGCGAAAAGGTGAAAATCAGCCAGCCGGGCACTCTTACCGTCAAGTTGGAGTCCAACGACCAGTTTTTGAAGGAAGCTGTCGTGAAAGCCAAAAAGAAAAAATACTCCCGTAAGAACAATCCGGCCGTGGAACTGATGCGGAAAGTCATCGCCGCCAAGAAAAAACACGACCTCAAGCTGAACGACTATTACAGCGTCGACCAATACAACAAACTGGTTTTCTCGCTCAACGAAGTGACCGAAAAGGTTTTTGAAGAAGGAAAATTCAAACGCATGCCCTTCCTCAAGGAGCACGTGGAGACCTGCAACGAGACCGGGAAACTCATTCTGCCCGTTTCCGTAACGGAGAGCGTGGAGCGCAACATCTACCGCAAACACCCGGAAGCAGACAAAACCATCATTCTGGCCCAACGCTCCAATGGTGTCAACGACCTCTTCAACACGGGCGACATCATGACCACCATGCTGCAGGATTTCTTTACGCGGGTCGACATTTACGACAATGAAATCGTTCTGCTTCACAAGACGTTTACCAGCCCCATTTCGAGCCACAGTGCCATCGGTTTCTACCGTTACTTCATCGTGGACACGCTGAAGATGGACACGGATTCCTGCATCCGCCTCGACTTCACGCCCAACAATCCGCAGGACTTCGGTTTTTCTGGTTCGCTCTACATCATCAACGACTCCACCTATCGCGTCAAAAAAGCCGACCTCGGCATTCCGGCCAACTCGGCCGTCAACTTCGTGGACCGCATGCGCATCATCCAGGAGTTCCGCCAACTGCCCGACGGCCAGCAGGTCCTGACGCGCGACAACATGCTCATCCAGCTGAAACTGGTGGACTTCATACAGAAATTCCAGGTGAAACGCACCACGGAATATTCCAACTTCCGCTTCGATTCCATCCCCGACCAGGACTTCCGCTTCTCCGGGCAGACGCGGACCGAGGCCGATGCCATGATACGCGATGAAGCCTACTGGAACCAACACCGCCCCGAAGCGCTCAGTTACGGCGAGAGCCACCTGGACCGTTTCGTCGACAATCTGACCCACGTCAAGGGATTCCGCCCCTTCATGTTCGTGGCGAAAGCCTTCATCGAGAATCACGTGGAAGCCACCCTCAATCCGGAAAAACCGCCCAAGGTGGACATCGGGCCCATCAATACCATTGTTTCCCAGAACTTTGTCGACGGGCTCCGCCTCCGTGCCTCGGCCCGCACCACGGCCCACCTGAATCCCCACCTCTTCCTGCGCGGCTACGTGGCCTACGGCTTCAAGGACGAACGCTGGAAAGGACTGGGCGAAGTGACCTACTCCTTCAACAAGAAGGCTTACTCGTCGTTCGAGTTTCCGGTGAACAATCTCACCTTCACCTACAACCGCGACGTCATGTCGCCCAGCGACAAGTTCCTGCCCACGGACAAGGACAACGTGTTCGTCTCCTTCAAATGGACGACGGTGGACCACATGCAGTATTACGAATATTACCGTCTGCTGTGGGAGCGCGAGTGGGGCAACGGACTGCGCTTCTCCGCGCAGTTCCGCAGCCAGAAGGACGAGCCGACGGCCGCACTCTTCTATCAGCCGCTCGACGCCGCCGGAGCTCCCGTGCAGGACCCTGCCCGCTACCGCCGCACCTTCCGCACCAACGAGGTGTCCCTCGGCCTCAACTACCAGCCGGGCACTACCTGGATTAATTCCAAACAGCGCCGCATTCCCTCCAACCACTACACGCCGCGCTACCAGCTGACCCACACCACGGGCCTCTACCCATATCAGGGCAAACAGTTCGCCTACAATGTCACGGAAGCCTCCTTCTACCAGCGCTTCCTCCTGGCCTCCTGGGGCAAGCTCGACATGCAGCTGAAATCGGGCATCCAGTGGAACCAGGTGCCCTTCCCCCTGCTCATCGCGCCGGCCGCCAACCTCTCCTATGTGCGGGAGGAAAACACGTTCCACCTCATCAACAACATGGAATTCCTCAACGACCGCTACGCCTCGGCCATCCTCTCGTGGGACATCGGCGGCAAACTGCTCAACCGTATCCCGCTCATCCGGAAACTGAAGTGGCGTGAAGTCATCGGCTGCAACGTGCTCTGGGGCAACCTCACCGACAAGAACAACCCCTTCCTGCCGCAAAACACCGGCAACAGCCGCCTCTTCTATTTCCCCGGACATTTCAATGCCGACGGCTCATTCTCCTACCTATCACAGGTCATGGACCCCAAAGTGCCCTACGTGGAAGTGAGCGCCGGCCTGCACAACATCTTCAAGGTGCTGCGCGTGGAATATGTCCGCCGGCTGACCTACCTCGACCGCCCCGGCACCGACAAATGGGGCGTGCGCGTGGCCCTCGATTTCTCTTTCTGATTTCCGCAACACCGCACGGCGCGGTTCACACGCCCGCAGACATATACATAAGCACCGGAAAGCCCAATCCGGTATTTTTTCTTTGCTGTATGCCTTTTTTTCTTGTTTTCGGAAGACGACTATCACGAATTATTACTACATTTGGCGCATTAACCCTATCAGAATGAATATTATGAATTCTACGCTTACTTCCATCGCCCGCCTACCGTTTTTGAGGAAATCCGGGCAGAGACTGGCCATTTTCCTGTCCCTGATGCTCGTTGCCGGCAGTCTGTCCGGCTGCAAGACGCAGGCCCAAACCGCCATCAACGACTGCCGTCCGTCGTCGGTCTGCAGTCCGTTCGGCCACATGGTCGAAAAGAACGGACGCATCGGACTCTACACCAACAACGGAAAAGAGATTCTGCCCTGCAAGTTCAAAAAAATACAATCCTACATGGGCCAGTTGCTCGTAGAAAAGGACGAATGCCTGGGGCTCTACACCACCAGCGGAAAAGAAATCCTCCCCTGCGAATTCGACAACATCGATTTTTACATGGGCAACTTTCGGGTGTGCAAAAAGGGACTGCTCGGCATCTACACCACGGCAGGGGAAGAAATATTGCCGTGTGAATTCGACAACATCGACTTTTACATGGGCAACTACCTCCTGAGAAAAGGCCAACGAATCGGACTCTACACAACAGCCGGACAAGTCATCCTCCCCTGTGAGTACAACGCTATCGACTTCTACATGGGCAACTTTCGGGTACGAAAGAAGGAATATCACGGGCTCTATACCTCCACAGGAAAAGAAATCTTCCCCTGTGAGTACAACACTATCGACTTCTACATGGGCAACTTTCTCGTGAGAAAGGATGAATGCTTCGGACTCTACACGACAAAGGGGGAAGCCATCCTGCCCTGCAAGTACGGCAAGATAGAATACTACATAGGCAACTTTCTCGTGAGAAAAGGTGAATGCTTCGGACTCTACACGACAAAGGGGGAAGCCATTCTGCCCTGCAAGTACGACAAGATAGACTATTACATGGGCAACTACAAGCTGTGGCAAGGCAAACACGTCGGGCTCTACACAACGACGGGAAAAGCCATCCTGCCCTGCGAATACGACAAGATTGATTACTACATGGGCAACTACAAACTGTGGCAAGGCAAACACGTCGGGATCTGCACAACGACGGGAAAAGCCATTCTGCCCTGCGAGTACGACAAGATTGATTACCGCATGGGCAACTATCTGGTGAGGAAAAACCAGAAGCAAGGTCTCTACCGTTCCGACGGAAAAGAAATCCTGCCCTGCAAATATCAGAAAATCGACATGAAGAGCGGCATGTGGACCGGTAGTATGTAACCACCGCTCCACAGGCCTCATGCCCCCTATACGGCCGGCGTTCGGCCGGCGTTCCCCCCTGCCACTCCTGCCATCTGCAGAAGGGCCAGCGGGAACGCCGGCCGTAATTCGTTCATCATCATGAGGTTTTCCCTACGGAAAACAGGGGTTTTCCGCCACAAAATCCTGTTTATCTGCCAGGCATACGCCTATTTTCGTTATCTTCGCTCTATACCGACAGCTCTCTGCTGTCCTGTTTTACCCGGATGAAAAAGCAAATGCCCATGAAGAACTTTACAGCCCAATCCCTTCTGCTCGTGCTGACGTTGCTGTGGACCGGCTGCCTGTCCCTGCGTGCACAGGGCACCCACGAACGCATCACGACAACTTCCGCCGGACAGCTGGCCACACTGCTGGCCCAAAGTCCCTACACACAGATTGACAGTCTCACCCTGGCCGGACCCCTAGGCGGCACCGACCTGGCCCTGCTCGCGGCCGCCGAAGACCGGCTGGCCAGTCTGTCGTATGTGGACCTGACCGCCATCCGCCCCGTTGCCGACGGCACCTGCTACCGCGTAATCCCCGGCGAAACCTTCAACGACTACACGAACTACTACTATTATTCCGACACCCTCCGCACGGAAAGCCATGCGCTGAACCAGTGGCACCGCCACTACACCAATGACCTGAGCGCCCTTTTCTACAAGAACACCCGGCTGAAGGAAGTGCGGCTGCCGGCCGGTCTGAAAAAGATAGGCACGAACATGTTCTACTACTGCCAGCAACTGCAACGGGTGAGCTGGGCCGACGACCTGACCCGCATCGGCTCCTATGCCTTCGGCTATTGCCCGTCGCTGCGCCTGAGCCCACGCGAACTGCGGGCCGACACGCTGGAAGAACGGGCCTTCTACGGCTGCGAGCTCCTCGCCGACACGCTGTGGCTGAAGGGGGTACAGGTCATCGGCGAGAGTGCCTTCGGGGCCATCGGCCAGCTGGCCTGCCTCGTCGGCGACGAAAGTCTCTCGGAAATCGACAACTCGGCCTTCTACAACTGCACGAAGCTGGACTCCGTGTTGCTGCGCGGCGAACTGCGCCTGCTGGGCAAGGATGCCTTCTACGGCACTCCATGGCTGGCCCGCGTGCCCGTAGAGCAGGGCATCCGCTACGTGGGGCGCTTTGCCTATGACGTGCGCGACTGGAACTTCCAGCAAAACGGCGGCACCATCGGCCTGCGCAACGACACCCGCGGACTGGCCAACAGCCTCTTCGCTTATGCTCCCCTCGAGCGCATCCAGTTGCCGGCCGGCCTGCGCCACATCGGCGACAACTGCTTCGAATCGTGCAGCTCGCTCAGCGCCATCCAGCTCCACGAGGGACTGGAAAGCATCGGAGAAAAAGCCTTCTACAACTGCACCGCACTGACCCGCCTGCGCCTCCCCGCCACCATCAGCACCTTGGACGAAGATGCCTTCCGAATGTGCAGCGCGCTGGAGAGCATCGACTATGCCGTGCCGGCGGCCAACGGCCGTGACATCTTCAGCGGCTGCTCCAGCCTGAAAAGCGTAAACCTGGAAAGCACGGTGCGCGTGCTTCCCGCCCTCTTCCTGAACTACGCAAGAAGCCTGGAAGAAATCAAGGGCGGGGAAAATGTGGAAGTCATCGGAATGAACGCCTTTTCCTTCTGCGCGAAACTGAAAGAGTTCCCCTTCTCCTCCCCTCTCCGCCAGATTGACGACCAGGCCTTCTTCAACTGCGGACTGGAGCAGGAAATCGTCCTGCCCCACACGCTCGACAGCCTCGGCGAGCAGGTCTTCTACTGCTGCCAGCTGCCCCGCCTGCTCATCCTCCACGACATTCCTCACGCCTCTCCTTTCGCCATCTCGGCCACGGTAGACCGACTGGTGTGGGACGTGCCCGAAGCCGGGAACACCTACCTGAACGGCAGTACCGTGAATGAAGTCTACATCGGGCCGTCGGTGCGGCGTCTGCCCCCCAACTTTATGGAAAATCATCGGAAACTCAGCCGCGTCACCTTCGATCCGGCAACGCGGCTGGAAGACATCGGCGACCTCGCCTTTGGCTACTGCCCGCTGCTGACCGATATTGACATTCCGGCATCGGTGCGCCGCATCGGCAACCGCGCCTTTGCCTACTGCACCCGTCTGCTCAACCTCCGCTTCGGGGAAGCCGGCACGTCCACACGCCTGACCCGCAACACCGGCGCGGCCTGCGAGATTGGCGATTCGGCCTTCTACTATAACTACGACCTGCACCGCGTGCAGCTTCCCGAAGGCTTCGAGCGCATCGGCGACGAGGCCTTTGCCTTGTGCCCCAAACTGATGGAAATCGACCTGCCCGCCAGCCTCCGGGAGGTGGGCTTCCGCACCTTCTACAAGTGCACCTCACTGGGCACCATCCGCTTCCGCGAGGGCGTCAGTTCGCTGGGACAGGAAGTGATGGCCGAGTGCCCTTCGCTCCAGGAAGCCACGCTGCCGTCCACGCTGACCTCCATCGGCGAGAAAGCTTTCTACAACTGCACGGCCCTGCAACGGGTCTACTGCCACGTTGAACAACCCCTGCCCAGCAACATCCTCCTGTTCTGGAACGTGCCCGAAAGCAGCCAACTCTTCGTTCCCGAAGGCAGCCGCATGGACTATATCAACGCAAACGGATGGAACCGGCTGACCGTCGTCGAAATGCCCACCGGCATCGACGACATCACGGCCGGAGAGGCCCTGCGCCGCCTGGCACAGCCGTCGGCCGGCGGTCTCGACATCGCTCCATCGCCCGGCCGTCCCGTCGGCGTTTACGCACTTGACGGCCGTTGCCTCTACCGCGGCACCGCAGGAGGCCGGCTCGTCCTGCCCGCCGGCGTCTACCTCGTACGGCAGGGCAGCACAAGCCTGCGCGTCATGGTGAACTGACCCCACAAAAAAAGCCGGCAAAGCCGGCCGGAAACAGTCAGTACTTTAGAAAATCCTGTCAGTACTTTAGAAATTTCTGTCAGTACTTT
>OGNF01002248.1_pt1 | contig 15091 bp, 6 predicted proteins | sample 1573321 | NCBI WGS metagenome assembly OGNF01 (sample SAMEA2581911, study PRJEB24529) | metagenome | biome: Human gut stool | place: China | collected 2011
TTTCATATACTTCTTGATAGGTATAAAGCATCCCTATACTATTATATAAACGTCCAAGAAAAGCATAATCAGTAATCTCCATCTCATTTTGTAAAGCTTTTAAATAATAATCCTGCGCCCGTGGAGCATCTTTCAAATCATCAACAACACGTCCTCTATAATACCAAGCTTTTGCTTTTCTTCCCCAATCTTCGGTTTTATCAAAGTATTCAGTAGAAATAGCGATCAACGAATCTGAAGTAGGTTTGACATAAGTTTTATTTTGAGCTTCTGTCAAAAGTAGATAGTACATAGCACGATCCTTTTCTGAAAGATCATTTACATCTTGTATTGTTGATAGCAATGTTAAAACGCTATCGGGATGTTGGGACATTATCTTTTCCGCATGTTCATATAGACCTGAGTGATGGCTACATGACATTAGTCCAGTAATAAAGAACAGAAAAAAGACGTATAGATTGTTTTTCATACTCTGTAACATTTTTATTTTCCACAAATGTAAGTAAAATCTCTAATCCTAAAAGTCTTGATTTTTACTGAATTAGACACATACAAGGATTTACGGGTATTTGTATTCCCCCATCTGTTTTGAAAATCAAAACGGATCAAACACCCCGCAAATAAGAAGTAAGTTTAAACTCTTTTACCTTTTAAATACACACAGAAGCACTAGAATACGCAGGATTACTCTAGTATTAGGGCAACAAAGACAACGCAAGAGAATGAACCTTGCCATTGCTGGCAACTACCTGTTCACCCGAAGCCCAGTTCTCTCCTCCATTGAAATCTGATATTTTTCCTCCGGCCTGCAATAGAATCAAGGCACCAGCGGCTACGTCCCAAGGGCCTAAAAAGGCTTCTATACGGGCATCAAAACGTCCTGCTGCCACATAACACAGTTCAGCGGCGGCAGATCCCATCAAACGGGTACCTCCCGCAAAACCATACAACCTATCAACCAAATGACCGGCTACCGGACGATAAGCATCAGAGTTATAAGGGAAACCCAACGCAATGAAAGCGTTATCCAGTACTGAGACATCCGATACATGTATCTCATTCCCATCCAAGTAAGCCTTACCACCTTTCACTGCATAAAAACACTCGTCCCTACACACCTCATAGACTACTCCTAACAATAACTCCTTCCGATTTCTTAAAGCGATACTCACGCAATAAGGCGCAATATCATGAATATAGTTTGAAGTGCCGTCCAATGGATCGATCACCCAACAATATTCCTCATCAGTCAAACTTCCAGAGCCTTCCTCCGCGATAAAACCAGCCTCAGGTAGCAAAGTAGACAAAGCCTCTATGATCTGTCGTTCCGATTCTTTATCCACATAAGATACATAGTTATGAGCACTTTTTTCCTCCACTAAGTTCCGGTCAAACTTTCGGCGTTCTTCTTTTAAGAATGTCGCAGAAGCACGAGCTATTTCTCGAACCTCCTTACACAAATAGGCTAAATCTAATTCCATACCGTTCATTTTATTTTGGCAAATGTAATGATTTCCATTTATAGTAATCTCATTTTAGCGACAAATGAGACCACATAGAAACGTAAAAATAATACCTATTACGAATTTACCCTAAAACTCTGCCTTTAAGAAATATTATATTATCTTTGTGTTATGTTCAGCTAAAAAGATTGAGCTATGAAAACAATACATTATCTTTCAATCATCATCTTATCATTCAGCAGTCAAATACTTTTGGCACAGAATGATACTTTAGTCGGTGTATTGCGTGACATCAGCGATAAAATAATCAAACGCTATCCGGTCACGCTAGGCAGTCAGAATCCGATCACCGTGAAAACGAACAAACATGGCGTATTCACCATCCCGGGGGCTAACCTGAATGATACCTTGTTCGTCACTATTAAGAAAACAAGAAATGTAGTCAAAGTCCCGGTCAACGGATACAATTATATAACCATTACTTTAGAGAATAGCACATTCAACGCAGAGCGTAGTTTTGAACCGGATGAGGCCCTGAAAGAAATTATGGAAAGGGAACGAAACAAAATAGTAAGCTCAAGCGTTATGAATAAAGAAGAGATACAGAAAACCGGATGCCGGGATCTCTATTGCTTGCTACGAAGGATGAGTGGCATAACATTCGCCGATGGTTCCGTACGCATCCGTGCGAGCGTTTCCCTAAACAGTCCTAGTGACCCGCTAGTAGTGGTAGACGGTATACCGATGGACCTATCTGTTCTAAACACGATTCCCGTCGAAGATGTCTCGGAATTAAAAGTATTGAAAGACGCAGGTGAATACGGGGTGAGAGGCGCGAACGGAGCGATCGTCATAAAAACAGGCAAATAAACAAATAAGAAAAAGAGAAACGTATCAACATGAGAGTATGGATTAAACGGATAGGAGTGATATGCCTAATACCGATCGCATTGGTATTGTTACTCTCTATATTACTATATATACCTCCTTTCCAAAACTTCGCGGTACGGAAAGCGACCGAATATGCGGGAAAAGCGACTGGTATGCAAATCGGGATCGAGCAGATTAGGCTATCTTTCCCGTTAGACCTTACGGTTAAGGGTGTCGAGGTCGTAAATCCTCCCGTCGATACCTTGTTGAGTTTACAGAGCTTGACGGTACGGGTTCGTGCCCTTCCTCTTTTGCGGAAGCAAGTATTGGTAGAGGCGATCGACCTCCGGAACGTAAAGGTTAACACCGGGACTATGATTGAAGGTATGGAAATCAAAGGATTCTTGGGAAAGCTTTACCTGCACGCCGATCGTATAGACCTGTCCGAGGAGAAAGCTACATTTAATACCGTAGATTTATCCGATACCGCCATTACCCTTCTATTAAATGATTCAACCTCGAAAGAAGACACGACTTCCACACCTCTGAACTGGGTACTCAAGCTGGATAAAATCAGTTTGGACCGGGTAGCCTTCGCCCTACAAATGCCCTCGGATTCCTTACGCCTTACGGCTTTCGTTAATAAAGCCGGGCTAAATAACGGCCTCGTAGATCTTGGAGCGGAACAATATAAGGCGAGAAACTTTGACATAACGAATTCTACATTCGCTTATGACGGGAATTACGCGGCACCCGAGCAAGGACTCGATTTCTCCCATATCAGTTTAACGAACCTGAACACCTCTATCGATTCCATCTTATATCAAGGAAAAGAAATAAACGTCCACATCAAGGAATTCTTCGTGGAAGAACGTTCCGGCCTCAAGGTTTCGGCATTGGCAGGAAATGTCCGGAGTGACCATGAACAGATAGACGTACCGGACCTACTTCTCCAGACACCAAATTCCGAAGTGAGATTGACAGCGACTATCCCTTGGAGCTCCCTCGAGGATCATCCGCAAGGTAGCATGAAAGCCCTGTTAAACGCCTCGTTGGGGAAAGAAGATTTATTGATAGCGGCAGGTTCTCTTCCAGAGGATTTCAAGAAAGCCTACCCGGACAAGCCTCTCGCTATTACGGCAGGCGTAGAAGGCAACCTCTCCAGTATACGTATCACACAAGGCGATATCATGCTGCCGGGAGCGTTTCAGATGAACGTCACGGGTAGCATGGAGTCCGTGACGGATAGCATCCGGCGAACCGGTGAGATTCAGTTAAAGGCTCGATCCGGTAATCTGGACTTTTTGCTGGCGATGCTTCCCGCCTCCCAACGGGATCAATTTGCCATTCCGGCAGGAATTCAGTTGAAGGGGGAAGCTACAGTCGCAAATCAAGAATACCGCACCGAGCTTGTTCTTACCCAAGATAAAGGTAAAGTAGGTCTGACCGCCCGCTATAATCCGGTAAAACTGGCTTATGAGGCTAATTTACGGATAGACAGTCTGGAACCTACCCATTTCATGCCCAAAGACTCTCTATTTTGGCTGACCGCCTCTGTTAAAGCAGAAGGCCGGGGCACAGACCCTTTCTCTGAACGTACATGGGCCAAACTGGACGGTAAGATATCGGATATACGCTACGGCGCCTCATCGGTATCAGACGTATCCATCGATGGCTCTCTGGAAAAGAACTTACTGAAAGTGGATCTGCTTAGCAAATACCCGTTGGCGAAAATGGATGTCTCCTTAAACGCGACCCTCCACAAGCACGAGGTGAAGGCGATGTTGATAGCGGATGTGGAGAACATGGATTTACAGGGTATGCACTTAATGGCAAATCCCTTCGCCACCTCTTTCCAGCTCTTCGCCGAGGCAGAAAGTAATCTGGATGAAGATAACACGATCGACGTTACGTTAGGAAACTGGGAGGTCGTCACCCCAAAACAAAGTTTCAAGCCGAAAACGCTGACCTTGCATGCCCGGACGGATATCGATACCACCCGTGTGTCTTTCCACGCCGGGGATTTAGGGATCATCCTCACGGGTAATGATTGCATACACCACATCACGGATAAGTTGACTAAGGTATCGAACGATATCACCCTCCAATTGGAACGGGACTCGACAGTCAATCTGGAGATCCTTCGCCCGCTCCTCCCCGATATGTACCTTGAGGTACGGGCAGGACAGGACAATCCGATCTACAACTATCTCCAAACCTATTACGTAGATTTCAAGAGCATCGCCATGAACGCCTATACCTCACCGGAAACGGGTATACGCATGGATGCCTCCATTTACGATCTGGCACGGGATACGATGCAGATCGATACCATCCGGGCGGAGATGCACCAAGATTCGCTCGGATTACTCTATAGCGCCCAAGTGATCAAGAATAAATACAGGCAGCAACAACCTTTCAGCGCCGGGCTGGACGGGCAAATACGTTATGGCTTCGGCGACGCCCGCCTTTATTTCAAGGACGGGAAAGGCGAGACCGGCTTGTTGCTCGGAATCCGGGCCGATAAGATACAGAACGGGGTCAAGTTCCATCTCTTCCCCGATGACCCGATCATAGCGTTCCGCCCTTTCAAGCTGAACCCGGATAATTACGTCGTGGTACGCAGCATGAAGGATATCGAGGCGAACCTGCGACTCAGCGGAGATAATAACGCCGCCCTCTGGATACACTCCCAAGCGGAAAGTGACGAGATGGAGGAAGTCCACGCCGAGTTGAACCAGATCGACCTTGGGGTTATCTCCAACGCATTCAGTTATATCCCGCCGATGAAAGGTATATTGAACGCCGATTTCCAGTACGCTCCTTCCGACTCGGCCTTCATGGTCGTGGCGGATATGAACATTGATGATCTGTATTATGAGAACGAGCGGGTCGGCGAACTCATGTTCAACGCAGTCTATCTACCTTTAGAGCAGGGGAACCATCAAGTGGATATGCACCTTTTCCGGGACCGGAAAGAGGTGAGTGCCATTACCGCCTTATACCAGATGGGCGAGACCGACCATATCAGCGGTAATATCGAGTTCATGCACTTCCCCTTGGATATCGCCAACCCGTTCATCCCGGATGATATGGCGAAAATGGGCGGAGACCTCGATGGTACGCTCGCTATCAGCGGACAAAGCGATAAACCCATGGCCGAGGGATATCTGATTCTCGATACCGCCTCCGTTTATGTAGGCGCCGCAGGTTCTACCTTCCGTTTCGACGATAAGAAGATAGAGATAAAGAACAACCGAATCTTGTTCAACCAATATGGTATTTACGCATACAACAAGAATCCGTTTATCATCAACGGAGAAGTGGATTTCAACGATTTATCCCGCATGACCGCCAATCTTAAACTAACGGCGAATAACTTGCAACTGCTGAACGTTAAGAAAAACGAGGAAAGCCTTGTCTACGGAAAGCTGTTCGTCAACTTGAATTCTACCGTACGCGGGCCGTTGGATGCCTTGACCATGCGAGGGGACTTGCAGTTATTGGGCGGGACGAATATCACCTACGTGCTGAAAGACTCCCCGTTGACCGTGCAAGACCGTATGTCGGACATGGTAACCTTCACCTCTTTCACGGATACTTTACGTCGGCGCATGCCTCGTAAGCCCCCGTTGCCGATGGGAGGCATGGACATGTTGATAACGATCCACATCGATCCCGCCGTACAAGCGAACGTGGATTTAAGTCCCGACCAGTCCAACCATATCAATTTGGAGGGTGGCGGTGACCTTTCCTTCCAGTATACCCCGCAAGGCGATATGTTCTTGAACGGACGCTACACGCTGACGGGTGGAACCATCAAGTACTCCATCCCGGTGATCCCATTGAAGGAGTTCAACGTACAAGAGGGTAGCTACGTGCAATGGACGGGCAACCCCATGGACCCGACCTTGAACCTTACGGCTACCGAGCGAGTCCGTACGTCCGTCACCCTAACCGGGCAATCATCGCCCCGCTTGGTAAATTTCGACGTAGGCATCGAACTGACCCAACAACTGGAGAACCTAGGGTTGCAATTTACCCTCACCGCCCCGGAAGACATGGCGATGCAAGAGGAACTAACCTCGAAAGGTCCGGAGGAACGGGCGAAGCTGGCTGTCAGCATGCTCGTGACCGGTATGTACCTCGGCGGCGGTGGCGGCAGCGGCAAGGTGAACATGAATATGGGAGACGCCTTGACCAGCTTCTTGCAAAGCGAGATCAACAACATCGCCGGAAGCGCCTTGAAGTCCGTGGATATCAGCTTCGGCATGGAGACGTACGACGATAATGGCGACGCCGGAGGTGGTACCCGTACCGACTACTCCTTCCGCTTCGCCAAGCGATTCTATAATGACCGTATCCGTGTGGTTCTAGGCGGCCGTATCTCTACCGGCGAGAACATTAACAACGGGCAGGCGCAGCCGTTCATCGACAACGTATCCGTCGAATACCGGCTGGACAGCAGCGGCTCCCGCTACGTCAAGCTCTTCCACGACAAGAACTACGAGAGCCTGCTGGAAGGCGAGATCACGGAGACCGGGGCCGGTATCGTGCTCCGCAAGAAAATGATGCACCTCAGGGAGTTATTCAACTTCAAGAAAACGAAAGTGAAACCCATAAATGATGAAAAGGAATGAAAAGCATTTTAATATATTTTAGGCGGGACGACTCCCTCGGGCGGGGGAGGATGTCTCCCTCGGGCAGGGGAGAGTGTCTCCCTCGGGCAGGGGAGGATGTCTCCCTCGGGCGAGGGAGAGCGTCTAACCCGAGCGGGGGATGGCACGTCGCCACCGGGAGCATCCTCCTATCCGTACTTCTTCTCTCCTCTTGCTCCACCACGAAGAACCTTCCCGAGGGAGCGGTCCTATATACCGGTATCAAGAAAATAGAGGTGAAGAACGAGGATAAGACCAAACCCGGCGAAGCCGCCTTGGAAGAGGTCGAGGCCGCCCTAGCCTATCCCCCCAACAACGCCTTGCTGGGAAGCTCCTCGATCCGGGTGCCCTTCCCCTTCGGCCTGTGGGTCTACAACGCTTTCGTGAACAAGAAAGGGAAGGTCGGCAAGTGGATCTTCAACAAGCTGGCGTCGAAACCGGTGCTGATCACCACCGTGAACCCGGAAGTCCGTGTCAAGGTAGCCCGGAACCTATTGAACGAATACGGTTATTTCAATGGAGAGACCTCTTTCGAGGTCGTACCCGATCCCAAGAATCCCCGGAAGGCGAAGCTGGAATACAGTGTCACCATGAACGATCCGTATACGCTAGACAGCATCCAATACGTCCATATCCGTCACCGTGCCGACTCATTGATCGATGCCACGATCGGCGATCGTATCCTCCACAAAGGAGAGAATTTCAATGTCGTCCAGTTGCAAGCCGAGCGGGAACGCATCTCGTCCTTGCTCCGTAACAACGGCTATTACTATTTCCGTCCCGATTTCATCACCTATCAAGCGGATACCTTGTTGAACCCCGGGAAAGTGGCCTTACGGGTGGCCCCGAAGGAAAGCCTGCCCCCCTCGGCCCTCCGCCCTTGGAAGCTCGGGGATATATCCGTCTGGCTAAACGGTTACCAGAATGAGACTCCCACGGACTCGATCCGCTATAAGGACCTTACGATCCATTATGAGGGCAAGCTAAGGGTTCGCCCCTCGGTCATTTACAACCGTTTATATTTCAAGCCGGGGGAACTTTACAACCAGCGGGCGCAGGAACGGACGCAAACCGCCCTGTCCCGCTTGGGTATCTTCCGTTATGCCGAGTTGCAATATTCCCCCCGTGATACCATGCGCCGTCAAGATACGCTGGATCTGCGGATCAATACGGTCTACGATCTTCCATTGGACGGCGAGCTCGAGTTGAACGTTACCGCCAAGAGCAACGACCAAGTGGGTCCGGGCGCCATTTTCAGCGTGACCAAACGGAATGTCTTCGGAGGGGGCGAGACCTTCGGCGTGAAACTCCGCGGCTCTTACGAATGGCAGACCGGCAACAAGCTGGATGGTAGCAACTCCAAGATCAACAGTTATGAGTTAGGCTTGACTACCACGCTGACTTTCCCACGGGTATTGTTCCCTACATTCAGCAAACGGGACATGAATTTCCCGGCCAGCACCACCTTCCGCCTCTATGCGGACCAGATGAACCGGGCCCGTTTCTTCAAGTTGCTGGCATTCGGTGGTGACGCCTCGTATGAGTTCCAGCCTACTGCCACGTCTCATCATTCCATCACCCCTTTCAAGCTGACGTTCAACTTGCTCCAGCATACCACGCACGAGTTCGACAGCATTACCAACGTGAATAAGGCTCTAAAAAAGAGTTTGCAAAATCAATTCATCCCGGCCATGAACTATACCTATACCTATGATGATTCCCCGATTACCAGTCGCCGGAACCATCTTTGGTGGCAGGCATCCGTTACCCAAGCGGGTCTTGTCTTGGATGGGATTTATGCGTTAGCCGGGAAGAAATTCAATAAAGAGGATAAGGAATTACTCGGCAACCCCTTCGCCCAATTCATCAAGGGAACCGCCGAGATACGTTATAATTACGCCCTCGGGCATAAGCAATATCTCGTAGGCCGATTAATGGCCGGCGCTATTTATAGCTACGGCAACGCCCGTACCTCCCCTTATAACGAGCAATTCTACATCGGCGGAGCGAATAGCATCCGTGCTTTTACGATCCGCAGCATCGGTCCCGGACGCTACTATCAAAACAGCGATAACAATAAATACGCTTACATCGACCGTACGGGTGATCTTAAATTCGAGGCCAACCTCGAATACCGCTTCCCGATCCTTGGCGACCTGCATGGGGCCACTTTCCTCGACAGCGGTAACATCTGGCTGATCCGGAACGATCCGGATCGTCCCGGCGGACAACTGAAATGGGGTAGCTTCCTCAAGGATCTAGCCTTGGGAACCGGCTTCGGCCTGCGTTACGACCTCACCTTTATCGTCATCCGTTTCGACGTGGGTATCGGTCTGCATCTCCCTTACGATACCGGAAAGAAAGGCTATTACAATATCCCGAAATTCAAGGACGGCATGGGTTACCACTTCGCTATCGGATACCCCTTCTAGCTGTTCCATTCCTAGGATTCTGTGGTCTTATCCAAGGTATTTCATTTTCAATAGGTCAACCCTAATTGGAAATGAGATACTTTTGCGCTCTCATTTTAATAACAAACAGATTAATTAACGAACAGAATCATGAAGAAGATTTTTTACTTAATGTTGGTAGCCCTTACTGTGGGTATGTTCACCGCTTGCGACGACGATGATGAGAATACCCCTCAAATCAACAACCCGGAACCCAAGGAACAATGGGGCAAGACGCTCCGGGGCGACAATCAAACCCTACTGGCCTTTCCTGATATCTATGCCGATTATTGGGAATACACCTATTCTTACAAAGATAATCCAAACATCGGCCTTCGTTTGACTGGAAAGTTCCCGAAGTCACGCTTCTTCAACTTCACGGTTTATAACGACGAGACCCAAATAGACGTATCCAGCATTGAAGACGTAAATATCCAACCCGACGACAGCTCCATCAACCCTTATGTAAAGGAAACAGATGACTACGGAGCAAATGGCTATACGATTTACATCATTCCCGCTAACACCCCCGCCAGCGCACGTGCCTCGATGAAGAACGTATGTGAGTTCCCGGAGGATGTCAATATGGTCTCCATTTTCATGCGTCTTTACTTGGCGAAACAATATAGCGGCGATGAGTATGGCGGCGTGGACATGCCTGCTATCCAAGCTTTCAACGTGACTACAGGTGAGGAAGTAGATTTCCCGAAGCGTGAGGTCTGCAACATCCACGAATCGTTGAACTTGCCGCCGATGGATTTCTCCGCCGACCTGCCGCAACTCCCGTTCATGCGTGCCCCGCTGAGCCTAATGTACCCGAACAGCCCGGCAGAATACCTATTCGCCCGCATCAAACTGAACGAAGGGGAGGTAGCAACTTTCCGTTTCATCCCTCCTACGGCTCCTAAAAGCGTAAGCGAATACGCCACCGCCGATGTACGATACTGGTCCATATGCCTCGGGTCAGCCGAGACCTACTCGTATGCCTCTATTTACGACAAAGAAATGCCTAAAGTGGACAAGGAAGGTTTCGTAACCTTTATCATAGCGGACGCCAACTCCGCCAAACTGCCCGATCTCCAAGCCAAGGCGGAAGCCAACGACGGTACATATATACTGACTTGGAACCGTAAGGAGCAAGGAGATGGAATCCTTGCCTTATACCGCAACATGGTGATCAACGAGAATTATCCACATTCCATGCGCAAGCTGATGGAGTCCGTTCCTCTAGCGGCCGCCGGCGGCGATATGAGCGGTTTCAACCCGATGAAGATGATCGCCATGCTCGCTATGGGCAACTGGGGACCGCAAGGCTATAAATTCAGCGAGGACGATTTCTTGAGCGATAGCTTCAATTACGCCAATATCCGAAGAATGAAATAAACCAATAGACATATCGTATTTTCAAGTCCCCTCGTATCCGGTCTTAACCGGAACAAGGGGACTTCCTTTTCACACTCTTATCATAAACCATGGAATTTAGATTCCTTATAGACGGGCGGTAATATAATCGATGATCTGCAGACAAAGGTTTGTGGTCTGCTCGTTCACGTCCAGCTCCGGATTCAGCTCTACCAAATCCATCGACTTAACCAGATTCGTAGACAACATATGATCCACGAAGTTATTAAACTCATCCGGCATCAGTCCCTCACACACACGGGTTCCCGTGCCCGGAGCGAAACGGGGGTCTATGCTATCCACGTCTATGCTGAAATGCACGTTGCGGATCTTCCGTTCCTTCAATTTCCGCTTGATATCCTCAGCTACGAAGCCGATGCCTTTCAGATGGATCGTCTCCATCGTATAGACACTCAGCTTCTCCCGCTCGATCAAATCCCACTCGCCCTCATCCAGACTGCGGGTCCCGACCAAGAATACGTTCTGCGGGTTCACCTTGTTCCCGGGAGCGTAGATATTCACCAGCTCCTCGCTTCCCATCCCCATCAACGCACTCAGAGGCATCCCGTGGATATTACCACTGGGAGAAGTCTCGCTGGTATTGATATCCCCATGAGCGTCCAGCCAGATAATACCGAAATCATCATAACATTTACCCACGCCCGAGGCGCTACCTAAACCCAGCGAATGATCCCCGCCAATCACCAAGGGGAACGCTCCTCCACGCAATGTATCATAAACCAACTCTGCCAGATTCGTATTCACCTCCACGATCGCATCCAGATATTTCATGCTGTTACCCCGTACGAACTTATCCGCCTCGCTAACAGGGGGTACATACAAATTACCCAAGTCAAAGGCTTTATGCCCGTTCTTCCGGATCACCCCCATCAATCCCCGTTCCCGAAGGTGGTTCGGGGCACGCTCTACGCCTGCCCGGTCACATCCCAAGTTCAAGGGAACGCCTATTACATTTATTTTCATACCCTAGAATTTAGCGAACGTATCTCGTATAATGCCAATCGCTTCCATCATTTGCTCCTCCGTAATCACCAAAGGAGGCGTGAAGCGGATGATATGATCGTGGGTAGGCTTGGCTATCAAACCGTTTTCCTTCAACGCCAAACAGATGTCCCATGCCGTCTTCCCATCTTTAGGTTCCGTCACGACAGCGTTCAGCAAGCCCTTACCCCGTACTTTCTTTATCATAGGATTATTAATCCGCTCCATCTCACCACGGAACAGCTCACCCATCTTAAACGCATTCTCCGACAAATGCTCGTCACGTACCACCTCCAAGGCTGCGATAGCGACTTTCGCCGCCAACGGATTTCCACCATACGTGGAACCGTGCTCTCCCGGAGCGATCGTAAGCATGATCTCATCGTCCGCCAATACCGCCGAGACCGGACTGACCCCACCGGACAACGCCTTTCCCAAGATCAAGATGTCCGGACGAATCCCCTCGTAATCGCAAGCCAATAGCTTACCGGTACGACCGATACCTGTCTGTATCTCATCCGCGATAAACAACACATTATGCTGATGGCAAAGATCATAGCAAGCCCGCAGATAACCATCGTCGGGCACCACGACCCCGGCCTCACCTTGGATCGGTTCCACCAAGAAGCCTACTACATCGGGATCTTTCAAGGCCTCGGCCAACGCATCCACATTATTATAGGGTATCTTTATAAACCCGGGCGTATAAGGACCGAAATCGGCGTAGGAACTAGGGTCGGTACTCATAGAGATAATCGTGATCGTACGTCCGTGGAAATTCTCGCTACAAACCACGATCTTCGCACGTTCCGGGGCAACCCCTTTCCGACGATATCCCCACCGACGGCAAAGCTTCAAGGCCGTCTCCACCGCCTCGGCCCCCGTATTCATCGGCAAGAGCTTATCATATCCGAAAAACTTACAGGTAAATTCCATGTACTCACCCAGTATATCCGCATGAAAGGCACGGGATACGAGCGTAAGCTTCTCCGCCTGCTCCATCAGGGCCTTCACGATCTTAGGATGGCAATGTCCTTGGCTCAAGGCAGAATAGCCGGACAAGAAATCAAAATAACGTTTTCCTTCCACGTCCCACACGAACACGCCTTCGCCTCTTCTGAGAACGACCGGCAGGGGATGATAGTTGTGGGCACCATACTTCTCCTCTCTGGTAATGTAATCTTCCGGTTTCATACTATAATTGAGTTTAAATGACTGTCATATTGTAAGCGTTTACATCGGGATAGCTCAAAGATAAGCATTTGCGGCTAACCAATTGATTACGGGTATGTATGTTAAGAAACATATTCACAAAAAAGAAGGGATGCCCTGCTCTCTTCAAGGAGAAACAAGGGCATCCCTCGCACATTAGACAAACAACGCTTAGTTCCGTATCCGTACCTTATAGGTCTGGTCGGCTATCCGGACAAGATAGACTCCCGCGGGAAGGGCGTATCTCGTCTCGCCGGGAACGACCGCGAACCGGGCACGACTGGCACCCGACAGGCCGACAACCCATGCCTCAGCCGGACGATCCGCACGGATATGGAGAGCGTTGGCAGAGGTCCAAACCGCCATGCCTCCCTCTACCGAGGCGTTCGATGTCGGGGTATCCGGCGTATCCGGGGTGTCCGGATTGTCGGGATAACCGGGATCCACTGGCCCAGATTTGGGCGTATAGCTTACCACGAACGGGCTGAAGCTGGCAACGGAGATCTCCATATAATCATCCTCTAATGTCAAATTGTTATTACCCTCGGAATACACGTCTACCACGCCGTCCGAGCGGAGGTGGATAATCACGATATCATGTTGGGTTTTATTTACGCCTTCCGGATACGGGATACGTACCGTCACGATATCGGAGGGTTGCACAGGGGTTACGGCGGTCGTGGTCGTCTCATTGTCGCTGGAAATCTTGGTCGTCACCTTAACCAAGGTCACTTCCATCACGATCTTCGGGGCATCAGGAGCGATACCCGCATCTTGGGCGGCAGCTTTCGCTTTCTCTTCAATCTCAGCCTTTTTCGCTGGGTCTTCTATATCTTCCTTCACCAAGCGGAGGCTGGAGAGTTCCGTATCCGATGGCAGGGATACGGCATCGGGGATGATCACGATCGGCTTATCATCCTCCGGAATATTCGTTTCCCCCTGCCCTTCCTTTTCCTTGGGAACGGCCGGCGTACCGATCGTAGCGATCTCTTCCGGGGTTACGGTAGATTCCGGCTCAAAGGTAGCGGTTATCGTCTTGCTGGAGCTGGTACCGATATTAACCGTCTCAGCTGTCAGCGAGGAACCATCCACGCTGTATTCTTTGAAATCGTAATTTGGCAAGGCTGTATATGCCAAGTTTAACTCGATATTCTGGGGTACGGCATCGCCGGATTTCACGACCATTTCCTTACCCTCTTTTTCATAGGAAACGGAGATCGTGCCGCCTGCCGACTGTTCGATCGTGACGTAACATACCGGCTGGGGAGCTACCGTGAAGTTCACCGCATATGTGCGCTTGGTCTGTCCATCCTCGGCGGTAACGACCAAGGTAGCCTTGGCCGATCCATCCACGAGCGATACAGTAGCCGTGAACGATCCTGTCGATTGTACGGGAACAAGCGATCCATTCACGAACAGCTTAGCCTTCGCATCGGCCAGCTGGCCGGATAAGGTAAGGGTAGCCGATGGCGAGGTCGTGCTTGGGAGCGTCACCGCATACTCTATCGTAGAGGCGAGGAAGCCGGGGATCGGGATCTCCGCCTCAGTTCCTACCTGATACGAGAGGGAACTCAAACGGGCTTCCGAGGACTTAGCCTTGGGGATCTCCTCAAATTCCACCTCAACCTGCACCTCGTCGTAGGACGGCATCAAGAAGTAGGTCGTGCCATCGGCCTTTTTCTGCAACAGGACAGTCTTGGCTTCACTTCCGTCCTTACTTCCGGAGACCTTCAAGGAGCCGAATACCATTTGGTAGCCCGTGGCGGGGGCGACGGCAACCGTCACCTCCGTGCCGGAAATAAGCTCGGCACCGGAGGTAAGCGGGGTACCGGTGACACTCAAGGCCAGCGTACCCTGCTCGGGATTGGTGACGATGTAGACAGGGTGCGGGATCTTCTCGTACCGCACCTCTACCGTGACCGCATAGTCCGGCACGGTGAAGGTGTAGATGTTATAGCTGCCGGAGAGCGGCGTAACCTCCACCGTAGTGGCGGGCACATCCGTACGGTAGACCTTCGGGCTGTCGGAAACCATC
>OGNF01002251.1_pt1 | contig 15080 bp, 12 predicted proteins | sample 1573321 | NCBI WGS metagenome assembly OGNF01 (sample SAMEA2581911, study PRJEB24529) | metagenome | biome: Human gut stool | place: China | collected 2011
TGTGCAGATTGATTTTAGGATTTCGGCCAGCAGAGGACTTTTTCAGTGCCCTCCCAAAAGGAAGCGCTTCTTTTGAAGTTGTTTCTTATTATTTACAAATTCAAAATAATCGAAGGAGTGTTAAACAGGAAACAACTTCTTTGTTTTTCGATAATGATTATTCTTCGGGCTCCGGCTCAAAATCCTCTTTGCCAACTCCACAAACCGGGCATACCCATGAATCAGGTATATCCTCGAACGCTGTACCGGCAGCTATGCCGCCATCTGGGTCTCCAATCTCCGGATCATAGATCCAGTCGCAAACTGTGCATCTGTATTTTTTCATATCTCAACAAATTTTATTATAAGGTTTCTAACTAATTATTCAGATTCACTTTCTTAAAGGGTAGTCGCTCAGCAACTGAGCATCAATTGAAGAATGCTTTCTTCATGGCTGCGACCATCTGGGTCTTCGGCTTTGCCTGATAGAACATTATCAGCGACAGATCCACGCCGTCCACATCTCCGTAGCAGTTCTGCTCGGCCACATATACGCCCTTCACATTATATTGACTCATCATGTGGAGCGCGGTTTCGGCCTCCGTGAGCAAAAGACTTCCCACGCAGATTCCCTTGGAATATACGTCTGTCCGGCTCAATCCGCCGCTAAGATTGGGGATAAGGAACAGCTGGTCGCCCGGAAGCAAGGAATGCAGGCATTTCTTCCCATCCGAAGTTTCGGCACCACGGCAAAGGCGGAAGATTGTGCTCGGCTGGCCTTTGTGCTCATTCATCACGCTCTCCACCTGCATTTTCATAGCATCATAGGCCTGCTGGCCTATCAGGCTGACAGTGTATGCCAGGGGGGCGTCAAGAGATTCCTCCTGAACGCCTATTGATGCCGGCTTGTCGCTGACGGTGGCCTGATAGCGGGAAGAAGCCCCGCTTTGCCGACGCTGCATCCGCATCTGCAACCTTGCCGCCGCTACCGCAAGAAGGCATATTATTAATATGAGCATTACATCTATCATATAAATATAACCATGTTACCCCCATAAAGGATTAATCTTCATTAATTTTTTTGTAAATTCCGACCCATTTTACGCCGAATATTTTTGCATCCCTATTTGCATACTCGCAATTCTTTCGTAATTTTGCACTTATATCCGCAACCAACAAATACACCATACCAACATGAAACAACTTTTGACTTCACTCCTCGTAGCCGCTGCCACAGTGCCGGCATTGGCTTGGAACGTCACCACTACCCCGGAACCCCGCAGCTCTGTGGTGGAAGAATTCACCGGCATCCACTGCGGCAACTGCCCCAGCGCCCACCGTCGTGCGGCGCGCCTGCATCAGTCGCACCATGGCGACTTCTTCACAGTAGCCATCCACGCCGGCTCTTTTGCCACTCCAGGTCAGGGCCAGCCTGACTACACCACAGAAGACGGCAATAAGATTCACGACCACTTCATGGCATATCAGTATCCGATTGGAGTTGTGAGCCGTCACCCTTCATCAGGACAGTATCTTGTAGGCCACGACCAGTGGGGGCCCATCACCCGCACCCTCGTTGCCCAGACATCTCCCGTGAATCTCTGGTCGGCATCATCCTATGATTCCGCCACACGCACTCTCACTGTAAATGTGGAGGGCTATTTCACATCCACAATGAAGCAGCCGAAACTCACTGTGATGCTTCTGCAGAACAATGTGCTCGGCCCGCAGCAGAGCGGCGCCGCCGGCGACCAGTATCCCCACCGCCACATGCTCCGCAAGGTGCTCACCGACACCTGGGGCGACGCTATCAGTGAGAAAAACTCCGGCGAATATTTCAGCCGCGAAGTGAAGTATGTGCTTCCCGCCGACATCAATGGTATTCCCCTCATTCCTTCTGACATTGAGGTGCTTTCATTTGTGGCTGAAGGCGACTTGGAGATCATGAAGGCCTCTTCGAGCTTCCCCTCTGTAACCGATGACCCTGACGCCCGATACATCGTGGCCCTTGCCGATCCTCTTATCGGAATTGAAAACTCTTATAGCCTTGACTTTCTGGAAGCCTGCATCGACAATTACACCGGCGAGGCTATCACAAAACTCACTTTCAAGGCTACTCTCTCCGACCATCAGACCGAGCAGGACGCCCAGACCATCGACATTGATGTAAACATTCCCGCTCACGAGCCGGCCACTGTGCAGATTCCCCTTAACGGCAAATGGAAACCATTCCTTGGCAAAAACGGCGTGAACAGATATTCGCTTGAACTTCTCAAGGCCAACGACAAGGATATCAACTTCAACAACGGTGCGATATCCGGCAGCTTCCAGCGTCTCCCGAAATATCCGACAAAAATCAACGCCACTTTTATGAGCGATGGCACATCCGGGGATAACAGATACCTTCTCCTCGATGAGGGCGGAAACATCGTAAGAGAGTTCGGTCCCTACACAAAAGCTGGAGAGCACCAGGAGACTCTCGAGCTTCTCAACGGCCAGAACTATACAATTGAGGTTTCCGATATCTGGGGCGATGGCATCTCCGCTCAGGGCAGCACCGTAAAACTCACCAAACCGATTGACGGCAGCCTTTGCGGCCAGATCTCAAGAGTAAACGGTTATGGAGCCCGCATGAGCTTTACAGCCGATGAGACAGTTGGCATTGAAAATATCGCCGGAGAGGCAGGAGCCGAACTCGTGTCGGAGAAATACTACGACATCACCGGTCGCCGCGTAAGCGCACCCGAATCGGGCGCCTACATCGTGACCCGCACCTACTCCGACGGCACCACCCGCACCGAGAAAGCCATCCGCTAAACGACGGCAGTCAACAGTTATACCGCGCGCAACACAAGCATCAGCCAAGTGTTGGGCGCGGATTTTATTATGTCATTTTCTTCCCTCCAAAATGCAATATCTTTTCCTTTTTGGAGTTTTTCTATTATGAATCAACATCTCCTCATGAATGGATTCAGACAGCCAACTCATTACATCTAACCAATTTATCGCAACATGGAGAGCAGATACGACTGGAACAATTGGAACAATGTAGAACTCCCCGAGGACGTAACGAAGATTCTTGAACACGATTTCTGGATGATTGAGAGCGTTTCGGCAGACGTGCTTAAAAGCATCACCACCCCCGTGAAATTCGCAGCCACCACCTGGATCTTCATAATGCAGGGAAGCTGCCGGGCCGACATTAATCTCGTGTCGCACGATATAAAGGCTCCATGTCTTGTGAATATGAGGAGCACACAGATTCTCCAGCCCAAATATCTGAGCCCGGATTTCAAGGCCGCCGTAATCGTGATGTCCAAACGCTTCATGGAACGAATGTTCATGATGAATGGCAATTCCCCGCTCTATTCGATATCCTCTCGCCATTCAGTGGTGATGATTCCCCCGGAAGACCTTCCTAAATACACTGAGTTCCTGCATTCCATGCGCGAGATTATGAACGACACTGAAAATCCTTACGGTTCGCAGGCCCTCATTTATCAGACTCTTCTTTTTGTATATAAGGTGGTATACCGCTGCTATGAACCGTTCCGCAATGAAGTGGTGTCGCGTCAGGGACGCATGTCCGACCAGTTCCTGCAACTCGTGCAGGAAAATTTCAGAAGAGAGAGATTCCTTGAATTTTACGCCAGCAAACTCAAGGTCACTCCTAAGCATCTTTCCCGCAGCATCAAGATGCAGACCGGATATACGGCCGTGGAATGGATTGAGCGCTTCGTGATCCTCGAGGCAAAGGTGCTTCTTAAATCCTCCAACCTCAACATCCAGCAGATTGCCGACGAACTCAACTTCCCCTCTCAATCCTTCTTCGGGAAATATTTCAAGAAACTCACCGGCATGTCTCCCAAGGAATACCGAAATAGTTAGACGCTCAGACTGTTGACAATTTATTCTTGTTTAAGTGAAAAAAAAATACGAAATTTGCAGATGCATTTCGCACAATCCAAATCCAAAGATTTCACTTAGACAATGGACCACACACCCACTTACGACTATCAGCAGGCCTACGAGGCCACTCTCAAATATTTCAAGGGCGATGAACTCGCCGCACGTGTCTGGGCAAGCAAATATGCCCTCAAGGACTCCGACGGCACATATTATGAACTCACGCCCGACGACATGCACCATCGCATTGCCCGGGAAATCAACCGTATAGAACAGAAATATCCCAACCCGATGAGCGAGGATGAAGTGTTCGATCTCATCCGCGACTTCCGCTATGTGGTGCCTCAGGGCAGCCCCATGGCCGGCATCGGCAATAATTATCAGGTAGGTTCGCTGTCCAATTGTTTCGTGATTGGTCTTGACGGCCACCCCGACTCCTACGGGGGCATCATCCGCATCGATGAAGAGCAGGTTCAGCTCATGAAGCGCCGCGGCGGCGTGGGCCACGACCTCAGCCACATCCGTCCGAAAGGTTCTCCGGTGAAAAATTCCGCCCTCACATCCACAGGGCTTGTCCCATTCATGGAGCGTTACAGCAACAGCACCCGCGAGGTGGCACAGGATGGCCGGCGCGGAGCGCTGATGATGACCGTCAGCATCAAGCACCCCGACTCCGAAAGCTTCATCGACGCCAAGATGACAGAGGGTAAGGTGACCGGTGCAAACGTGTCGGTAAAGATTGACGACAATTTCATGCGCTGCGCCACCGAAGGCGTGCCTTACACTCAGCAATATCCTATCGACGCAACCAATCCTGCTGTGACCAAGGAGATTGACGCAAAAGCCCTCTGGAACAAGATTGTGCACAATGCCTGGAAAAGCGCCGAACCAGGCGTACTCTTCTGGGATACAATCCGCCGCGAATCGGTGGCCGACTGCTATGCCGACCTTGGCTTCGAGACCGTCTCCACGAATCCTTGCGGCGAGATTCCCCTCTGTCCTTACGACAGTTGCCGCCTCGTGGCCATCAATCTCTACAGTTATGTAACGAATCCCTTTACCAAGGAGGCATATTTCGACTTCGACCTCTTCCGCCGCCATGTGGGAATGGCCCAGCGCGTGATGGACGACATCATCGACCTCGAGATGGAGAAAATCGACACCATCATCGAGAAAATTGAGAGCGACCCTGAAACGGCCGAGGTGAAGAGCACCGAACTCAACCTATGGAAAAAGATACGGCGCCGCACACTGCAGGGTCGTCGCACTGGATGCGGCACCACCGGTGAAGGCGACATGATTGCAGCCCTCGGCCTGCGCTACGGCACCCCGGAGGCCACCGATTTTTCCGTGAAAGTGCATCGCGAACTTGCCCTGGCCTATTACCGTGCCTCGGTGAAAATGGCCGAAGAGCGCGGCGCTTTCGAAGTGTTTGACGCAGAACGCGAGAAAAACAATCCCTATATCCTGCGCCTCAAGGAGGCCGACCCTGAGCTATTCGAACACATGCAGAAGAGCGGTCGACGCAACATCGCCTGCCTCACAATCGCTCCGACCGGTACCACCTCGATCATGACCCAGACCTCCTCTGGCATCGAGCCGGTGTTCCTACCCGTATACAAGCGCAAGCGCAAAATAAATGCCAACGATGTGGACACCCACGTGGACTTCGTAGATGAAGTGGGCGATGCTTTCGAGGAATACGTGGTATACCATCACAAATTCCTTGAATGGATGCGCGTGAACGGCATAGAGCCCAAGCGCAACATGACCAAGGAGGAGATTGACGAACTCGTGGCCAAATCTCCTTACTATAAAGCCACAAGCAATGATGTGGACTGGATGGAGAAGGTGCGCATGCAGGGCGCAGTGCAGAAATGGGTGGACCATAGCATCTCCGTGACAATCAATCTCCCTTCCGACGTTACGGAAGAACTCGTAGGCAATCTCTATGTGGAGGCTTGGAAGGCTGGATGCAAGGGCTGCACCGTATATCGCGACGGCTCCCGCTCCAATGTGCTCGAAGCTGTGAAAAGCACCAAGAAGGCTGAAAAACTCATCGCCGAACCGGAACATATCTCCAAGCGTCCCACTGAACTGGAGGCTGATGTGGTGCGCTTCCAGAACAACAAAGAGAAATGGATTGCCTTCGTCGGCCTCGTGGACAACAAGCCCTACGAGATCTTCACCGGCCTGGCCGACGACGAGGATGGCATCTTCTGCCCCAAAAGCGTTACCCACGGCAAAATCATCAAGGCCTACGACAAGGACGGCATCAAACGCTACGACTTCCAGTTTATCAACAAGCGCGGCTACAAAACCACCATCGAGGGCCTGAGCGAGAAATTCAACCCCGAATTCTGGAACTATGCGAAGCTTATCTCCGGCGTGCTCCGCTACGGCATGCCTATCGACCAGGTGCTCAAGCTTGTGGGAGGCCTCGACCTCGATTCCACCAATATCAACACCTGGAAAATGGGTGTGGAACGCGCTCTCAAGAAGTATCTGACCAATGGCACTGTGGCTTCCGGACAGAAATGTCCAAACTGTGGGGCCGAGACACTTGTTTATCAAGAAGGGTGTCTCATCTGCACAAGCTGCGGCGCCTCTAAATGCGGATAATTAATAAAATCCTTAAAATCCATATATTATGACAATTACATTTAATATCAATTACCACACCAACTGGGGCGAGGAGCTCTATGTGTGCGGCGGCATCCCGGAACTTGGCAATGGCGACGCACAAAAGGCGCTCCCCATGAGCCTGACAAGCCCCGATATGTGGCAGACCACAATCAAACTTGACTCGGTGCCCGACAAGTTCGAATACTATTTCATCGTCAAGGCCCAGGGCAGCGAATGGAGATTCGAATGGGGACGTCATCATAAATTCGTTGCCGTCAAGGGAGTGAAGAAATACCTTTTCCTCGACAACTGGCATGACATGCCTGCCGACAAACCCTTCTATTCCACAGCTTTTACCCAGGGCATTTTTGCCCGCGAGCACCGCGACGAACCTATCGAGTCGCTTCCCGGCATGCTCAATATCCGCATCGAGGCTCCCATGATTGCCCCTGGCCACACCCTCGCCATCAGCGGCCAGGGCGACTATCTCGGCAACTGGGACCCCTCACGTGCCCTGCGCCTCAACGACGCCAACTATCCCGTATGGGAAATCAACCTGCCGATGCATCTGCTCAAGTCGCCATTCGAATATAAATTCCTGGTGGTCGATGAGAACGGTGAAACCCTCGGCTGGGAAGCCATGAACAATCGCGTGTTCGGCATCCCCTCCCCTTCGTCCGACGAACAGATTGTAATCGACGGCACTCGCTTCGCCAATCCTCTCACGCAATGGCGCGGCGCCGGCACTGCCATCCCTGTATTCTCCATCCGCTCGGATGAGGATTTCGGTGTGGGCGATTTCATCGACATAAAGCGTATGATCGACTGGTGCCGCCTCACAGGGCAGAACATACTTCAGATCCTCCCAATCAACGACACCACGATGACCAAGACCTGGGTGGACTCCTATCCCTATAAGGCCAATTCAATCTTCGCGCTGCATCCGATGTATGTGCGCCTCGAAGAGGTGGGCATCCTTGAATCGGCCGAACGCCGCGAACATTACGACCGCCTGCGCTATGAGCTCAATTCACTTCCCACTGTGGATTATGAGCGCGTCAACGGAGCCAAAGAGGAATATTTGCACGAGATTTTCGCCCAGGACTTCAAGAAGACCGCACGCACAAAGGCTTACAAGGCTTTCGTGGAGGCCAACGACCACTGGCTGCGTCCCTATGCCGCCTGGCGCGTGCTCCGCGACATCTACGACACTCCCGACAATACTAAATGGGGCGAATACGAAACATATGGCGACGACCGCGTGAGCCGTCTTCTCGATGAGCACCGCGCCGAAGCCGACTATTTCTATTTCCAACAATATCATCTCGATCGCCAGTTGCGCGACGTGCGCGATTATGCCCACCGCGCCGGAGTGGTGCTCAAGGGTGATATCCCCATCGGCGTGAGCCGCTTCTCTGCCGATGCCTGGAAAAATCCACGCCTGTTCAACATGGACTGCCAGGCCGGCGCCCCCCCCGATGATTTCTCCACTCTCGGACAAAACTGGGGATTACCTACGTACAACTGGGACCGAATGGCCGAAGATGGTTTCCAATGGTGGAAAGACCGCTTCCGCAAGATGGCCGAATATTTCGACGCCTACCGCATCGACCATATCCTCGGTTTCTTCCGCATCTGGCAGATTCCCCTCGATGCCACCCATGGCCTGCTCGGATATTTCAATCCCGCCCTCCCATATTCCTCTGATGAACTGCGCAACAACTATGATTTCTGGATCAATCCCGACGTGCAGACCCATCCCCTCATCCTCGAATGGATGCTCACAGATTTCTTCGGTGAATACACAGCCGAGGCCAAGAAACTCTTCCTCGACCACGTGGGTGGCGACCGCTATTGCCTCAAGCCGGATTTCGACACCCAACTGAAGGTGGAGAATTATTTCGAGGGCAAAGAGGCCGACGAGAAAACCGAGCGCTTCAAGAATGCACTGCTGGGACTCATCGACGACGTGCTCTTCATCGAGGATCCCTATCAGAAAGGGCATTACCATCCCCGCATCGCCGCTCAGTACACATACCAGTATCGCGTGCTGTCGGACTATGAGAAATGGTGTTTCAACCGTCTCTACAACGACTTCTTCTACCATCGCCACAACGAGTTCTGGCGCGGCAAGGCAATGTGGAAACTTCCGCCGCTGCTCGATGCCACCGGGATGCTTGCCTGCGGCGAGGATCTCGGCATGATTCCCGACTGCGTGCCCGAGGTGATGCGTCAGCTCGAGATCCTCTCGCTCGAGATTCAGCGCATGCCTAAGGACCCGGCTCAGGAATTCGGCGACACATGGCACTATCCCTATTTCAGCGTCTGCACCACCTCCACCCACGACATGGCCGGAATCCGCGGATGGTGGGAGGAAGACAGATCCGCTTCGCAGAGATATTTCAACAATGTGCTGCACGAAGGTGGCGAGGCTCCCTATTTCGCCGAGCCATGGGTGTGCGACAAGATTGTGGAGCTCCAGCTCAAGAGTCCTTCGATGCTCTGCGTGCTCCCGCTGCAGGACTGGATGTCGACCGACGGCGCAATCCGCCGCCAGAATCCCGCCGACGAGCAGATTAACGTTCCCACAAATCCGCGTCACTACTGGCGCTACCGCATGCACATCACAATGGAACAGCTCATGTGTGAGGAAAACTTCAATAATTCAATCCGCCGCATGATTGAAGAGTCGGGACGCTGATTCCAATCATTTTATACCCATCAGAAGCGCCGCACATTCCGTTGCGGCGCTTTTTATTTGCAAATTTCAGCCGTGAGTATTAAATTTGCACTGAAGTTTCAGAGCAATCTGAAATGTAGAACTTAGTCTGACACGAAACATATCTTAAACCTTAAATACAGAATACCGAAATGGCAAAAGTGAAACCGTTCAAGGGGGTACGTCCTCCGAAAGAACTCGTGGAAGAAGTGGCATCACGCCCCTACGACGTGCTCAATTCCGAAGAAGCCCGCAAGGAAGCTGAGGGCAACGAAAAGAGCCTTTACCATATCATCAAGCCCGAAATCGACTTCGAGCCCGGATTCGACGAACACGACCCCCGCGTCTATGACAAGGCCGTGGAGAATTTCCGCAAATTCCAGGAAAAAGGATGGCTCGTTCAGGACGAGAAGGAGAACTATTATATCTACGCCCAGACCATGGACGGCCGCACTCAGTATGGCTTTGTGGTTGGCGCATGGGTGCCTGACTATATGGAGGGACGCATCAAGAAACATGAGCTCACCCGCCGCGACAAGGAGGAGGACCGCATGAAACACGTGCGCTGCAACAACGCCAACATCGAGCCCGTGTTCTTCGCTTTCCCCGACAATGAGAAGCTCGAGGAGGTGATCCGCAAAGTCACTGCCGGCACTCCCGAATATGATTTCGTGGCTCCCGACGGATTCGGCCACACTCTCTGGGTGATCGACGATGACGACACCATCAAGACCATCACCGAGGAATTTGCCAAGATTCCTAACCTCTACATTGCCGACGGTCACCACCGTTCCGCAGCCGCTGCCCTCGTAGGCGCTGAGAAGGCCAAGAACAATCCCCACCACACAGGCGACGAGGAATACAACTATTTCATGGCTGTTGCATTCCCCGCATCCCACCTCAAGATTATCGACTACAACCGCGTGGTTCGCGACCTCAACGGCCTCACTCCCGACGAGTTCCTCGCACGCATTGAGAAAAATTTCACAGTTGAGAAGAAAGGCAAAGAGATATATCACCCCCAGGGTCTCCACAACTTCGCCCTCTATCTCGACGGCAACTGGTATTCACTCACTGCAAAACCGGGCACATACAACGACAACGATCCAATCGGCGTCCTCGACGTTACCGTATCGAGCGACCTGATTCTTCGCGACATCCTCAACATCACCGACCTCCGCAGCGACAAGCGCATCGACTTCGTGGGCGGTATCCGTGGCCTCGAAGAGCTCCAGCGCCGCGTGGACAGTGGCGAAATGGCTATGGCCCTCGCCCTCTATCCCGTCACCATGGACCAGCTCATCGCCATCGCCGACTCCGGAAACATCATGCCGCCGAAGACCACATGGTTCGAGCCCAAGCTGCGCTCCGGCCTGATTATCCACAAACTGGATTAATGAAAAAAACTCTGAAATACTTCATAATCTCAATTGCAATGGTCGCAGCCGCTTTTATGCCGGCTGCGGCCTTTGCTTGCACTTCGGCTATTATCGGTGCCGAGGCCAATCCCTCCGGCCGCCCAATCCTCTGGAAACATCGCGACACAAGCACCATCGACAATAAGGTGGAATATGTGGCTTCATCCCCCGAGGGTTTCGCCTATACCGCCCTCTTCAATGCAGGCGACCGTTTTCTTCGCGAGGCCTGGATGGGCATGAACGAGGCCGGGTTCGCCGTGATGAACACCGCCTCCTACAATATCAAGGATGATAAGGTGTCTCCCAAGAAGATGGACAAAGAGGGGATTCTAATGACAAAGGCCCTTCGCACCTGCCGCACCGTCGATGACTTCGCCCGCCTGCTCGACACATATCCCCGCCCCATGGGCGTGGAGGCCAATTTCGGCGTGATTGATGCCACCGGCAACGGAGCTTTCTTCGAGACTAACAACCATAGTTACAAGCGCTTCGACCTCAAAGACGCTCCCGACCATGTGCTCATTCGCACCAACTATAGCCATTCCGGCCGACCAAACGAAGGTTTCGGTTTCATCCGCGAGGCAAATGCGGAGTGCCTTCTGAAACCTTATGCCGCCACAGCCTCCATCACCCCGGAGGTGCTCACCGAAACTGTGTCACGCTCATTCTATCACGACCTCAAGAAGCGTGATTATGCCGAAGCGGGCGACAAATGGGTGATCGACCAGGATTTCATTCCCCGCTACAAGAGCACTGCCACTGTGGCAATCGAAGGTTGCCGTCCTCTGCCCGACGCTTCCCTCGCCTCGCCTCGCCTTGTGGCTGATGAATATATCATGTGGACCGGACTGGGCTATCCGCCGGCATCTGAAATCCGTGTGGCCCGTTGCACGCCCGGAGGCGTGGATCCTGACCTCACCGGCGCCCTTCCTAATATGCACTCCCCGCTTGCCGATAAGGCTAAGGCGTTGCGCGACAAGGCTTTCCCGATTCATAAAGGGAATGGCGACAAATATATAGATATGGAGGTGCTCTATAACAAGGAGGGCACTGGCGCGGTGCAGACCGTGAAACCGATTAATCACGCCACTTATATCAAGGAAAACCAACTCAGAGATGAACGGACAAAACTCAGAGAGGCTGAGGGAAAGGGAGATTGAGGCGGCTCGCCGAGCCGAAGCCGAGGCTCTCGACCCGGCGGCTCCATTCCGGTCGAAGGTGTTTAAAATGAGCGCTGTCCGGTTTGGCCGCGAACTCGTGTTCCGTTACGCCGGAATCTGGATGGTGACGCTGCTTGTAATCGCTTTGGCCGGGCTCGCTGCAGGAGTGTCGGTGGATTTCCGATGGCTAATCATCGCTTTGATGATTGTGTTCATCGTGATTCCGATGCTGCTCTTCTTTTTCTATTACAGTTATGGCCTTCGCCGCGAATGCTACGTGAATGCCCTTCCTCATTCAATCATCGTTTCCGACAATGGAATCACAGCCGAAATCGTGCTCCCCAGCCGCAGTAAAGCTGCCGAGGATGACGCCTCAAAGGCATCTGCAAATGAGGATATAAAACGTGTGGAGGAATTTTTCCCATATGAGATAATGTCAGAATTCAACATCGGTCTCAACTCAGCAATAATCCCATTGCGCGGGAAAGGGAAAGGATTCCTGTGGATTCCGAAATATGCTTTCGAAAAAAACGAAGACTATTTCCATGCGTTGGATTGTGTAGAGAAAAGAATCAGGGAGGCTTAAGGATCCTGTAATTGTATACCCCAAAATTCCCGGACAATGAGAATATTAAAGGATACTAATAAGAAATATTGCTTCATAATGGATATGGAGGTTCGTGATTATGAACTTGATTGCGAACAGATTGTAAACAACGCCAATTATCTCCACTATATGGAGCACACTCGCCACCGCTTCTGCAAGGATGCCGGAATGTCGTTCAATGAGATGCATGCACGTGGCATCGACGCCGTGGTGCGCAAGATTGAGGTGGAGTATAAGACTTCGCTTCGTGGTGGCGACAGTTTCATTAGCTGCCTACGCCTTGAGCGCAAGGGACCGCGTTTCATCTTCCATCAGGACATCATCAAGGCCAATGGCGACGTATGCGCCGAAGGCATTGTGACCGTGGTGGTGCTCAATAATGGCAAACTCTCTCGCGGCGACGAATTAGCCGCCGTATTCAGCAAATATATCAAGTAAGATTGATGATTGATGAGCGTCTTTACCAGATGGGTCTTGGGTTCGTGCCGGGCATGGATGCACAGTTGGCACGATATATCGTTGAGGCTGGCATCGGCCTTGACGACTTCTTCAATATGCCCATGCGTGAGCTCATCGACACGCTCGGAATCAATTCCTCCCATATCCGTCTGGATGATTCTGTCCGCCTCGAGGCTCTCGACCGCGCCCGCAAGGAGGAGGAATTCATCCACAAGCATCATATCACTTTCTATTCCCTTCTCGACGACTCCTACCCTACCCTTCTGCGCGAAATCCCCGACGCGCCGGTAAACCTCTACAAACTTGGCAATGCCTCGCTCGACTGCGAACATGTGCTCAGCATGGTGGGTACCCGTAAACCCACCTCTTATGGCACTTCATTCTGTGCCTCAGTATGCGAGGATCTTGGTGCTTACCTGCCCGACACTATGGTGGTGAGCGGGCTGGCTTACGGCATCGATGCCGCTGCCCATCAAGGAGCCCTTGACAATGGACTTACCACGGTGGCTGTCGTGGCTCATGGTCTTGACACCATTTATCCGGCTGCCAACCGTGACCTCGCCCGCAGAATCATCGCAGCCGGCGGCGCCATCGTTTCTGAATACCCCCAGCATACCACTCCCTATCCAAAACAATTCCTACAACGAAACCGGATTATCGCCGGACTTTCCCAGCTTGTTATCGTGGTCGAGTCGGATGTGCGAGGCGGCGCTCTCAACACTGCCAATACCGCCAACAGTTATTCCCGCGACGTTATGGCTCTCCCGGGGCGGGTATCCGACCAGATGAGCACAGGGTGCAATAACCTGATTCGGCGACAACGGGCCAATCTTGTGACCTGTGCCGCCGATATCCTGGAATTTATGAATTGGTGTCCGGTTGGTTTCCGTCAACCTGTTCAGAGAAATTTCTTCCCCGAACTCGAAGGAGACCAGGCCGCCATACATCAGTGCCTGCAACTCAAGGGGGAAGCGATGTCGGCCGACGCACTGCATCAGGCCACACGCATTCCCGTGCCAGCACTCCTCTCCGCTCTCGGAGAGATGGAGTTTGAGGGAATAGTGCACCGGCTTCCCGGCAATCGCTTCAGTTTATGAGAGAAGGCGGTCGAGCACTGTCTCCACAAGCTGATTCACACGCGGCTTGTAGTCGGTGTCGGCATCTTCGGCACGGCGCTGGGCTATAATACAGCAGACTGTCATGGCGCGATGGCCTAACAGTTTGGCAAGCCCCTGCAAGCAGGCAGACTCCATTTCAAAATTGGTGACCGGACGTCCACGGAATCTGAACGACTCAATCTTCTCAATAAGATGCGGATCGGCAAGCGGCAGACGCACTTCGCGTCCCTGAGGCGCATAGAATCCTACTGCTGCAATCGTATATCCACGCAGCATGTCGTCGCGTCCGATCTTCTTCACGAGTTCCGGGTCGGCATCTACTGTATACGGAGCCGCCCAGGTTGGATCCCAGTTGCAGTGCTCACAGAATTCCTTTTCAAACTCAAGGTCGCACACCATGTCGCGTCCGGCATAGAAATTAAGTATGCCGTCGGTGCCGGTGCCCTTCTCGGCAATCACATAATCGCCAAGTTTGATATCGGGCTGCAGAGCTCCGGATGTACCTACGCGCACTATGTTGAGAGTGCGGTGATGCTCGCGAACCTGACGGGTCTTGAAGTCGATATTGGCGAGAGCGTCGAGCTCGGTCATCACAATCTCGATATTGTCGGCGCCAATGCCATGCGAAATGGCCATCACTGGCTTACCCTTATATGTGCCGCCGATTGCGTGAAACTCGCGCGACTGCACATCATAATCCTTTGTGTCGAAGTAAGATGCCACCATGTCCACGCGGCCGGGATCGCCTACAAAGATTATGTTGTCGCGAAGCTGGTCGGGACGCACATGAATATGAAAAGCGGAGCCGTCATCATTGATAATCAGCTGCGAAGGGGGGATAATTCTTTTATTGTCCATATCTTGGGTTATTACATTATGATTGATGATTGATGATTGATGATTTACCAATCAAAATCGGCAGCGCAATACTGCCCTACAAATATAACAATTTTCACCGACAAAATCCCCCACAACCTGATATAAAACATAAACCAGTCGCGGAGCGACTGAACTTTAATGCTTTTTAACTCAATATCACTACTGTCCACTAAAAATGGACAGTGTTAAAAATTAAATAAATTCGGTTCA
>OGNF01002264.1_pt1 | contig 14990 bp, 15 predicted proteins | sample 1573321 | NCBI WGS metagenome assembly OGNF01 (sample SAMEA2581911, study PRJEB24529) | metagenome | biome: Human gut stool | place: China | collected 2011
GCGCACACCCTTCCTTTCCGTTGCGGAGAATCTACCTCTTTATCGACAGCCTCAAGTCAGGCGTTGGAAAACCAACGCCTGACTTTTACTATGTTTGCTATGTTCCTTTTTATTCGTCAGTCCTTTCGGTACTCCGGCTTCCAGAGCAGTTCCTCAAAGCTCTTGATATACACGTCGCAGAAGGAGCGCATTTCCTTCTCGTCCCCGGCGAAAAAGCTGTCATAGACCCCTACCACCCGCATTTTGGCGCTGCGGGCGCCCTTGCAGGCGGCAAGGCTGTCGTCAAACAGGGTACAGGTTTCCGGCTCCACGCCGTACCGCTCCGCCACCCCTAACCACAGGCGCTTGTCCTTTTTCTCAATACCCAACTCCTGAGCAAAGGTAACGGATCCGAAGTACTTCATCAGATCCAGCTTTTCCATCGCGGTGCGGCAGTGCACCGGCACGCTGGAGGTCACCAGCGCCATCCGCCGGTTCTCCGCCTTGCACTGCTTTAAAAACGCCCGGACGCCGGGCTTCACCGTCACATGGGCGTAGGCGTCCTTGGCCAGCTCCATCCACTCCGCCATGATGTCTTCCTCGCTGTCGGGCAGATTACAGAACTCCTTGGTGAACTTAGCCGCCAAGGGGAAAATGGTGTGGGCCACCCCCTCGTAATAGGCTTTTGTGTAGGGCAGACCCCTCCGGGCCAGAAATTCCCTGTCCACGTCCTTCCAGACATCGTTGGAATCAATGAGGGTGCCGTCCATATCAAATAAATACATATCAGTTCTCCTTTTCCAGCCAGAATCGCCACGGGAAGTCCTTGGCCTCCTCCGCATAGTCCACGCCGATCCGTGGGCCGGCGCAGATGTGCTCCGGTCCGGTCACCGGGTCCGTCAGCCCCACATCCGCCATGGAATCGCAGAGAAACAGAACGTCCCCCTCCAGATCCAGTTTGTTCTGGGCCGTGGTAAGCTCCAGCGCCTTGCAGACCTTGCCGGGGCCGTTGAGAAAGTTTTTCCGCCGGTAGGCGTTCATGGGCGCATCCCCGAACCGCAGGTGCTTCATGGTCTCTGCCCCCGCCGTCGGTTCCAGTCCCCGCAGCAGCACAGCGGAAGGTTCCCCCTCCGGCTCCGTGACGAAGTTCAGACAGTGGTACATCCCGTAGATGAAATAGATGTAGGCGTGGCCGGGGGCCATAAACAGCGTTTCCGTCCGGGGCGTGCGGCGGTAGTTATAGGCGTGGCAGGCCTTGTCGCACCGGCCCACGTAGGCCTCCGTTTCCGTAATGCGGCCCGCCAGTAGCTCGCCGTTCCGGTTCCGCACCAGATACTTTCCCAGCAGCGCCTGCGCGATGGCAACGGTGTCGCCGTTGAAGAAATCATGGGTCAGCTTCGCCATAGGGCCTCCTTTATCAAATATGCAGAATTTCGCAGAAAAGCAGTAAAAATCCACAAAAACAGCCGCGTTTCCAGAACTTCCTTTGCGGCCTTCGGAGAAGTCGGCCAGCCCCTCTTGCGGCGGTGGCAGTTTTCCACTATAATCGCTACATTCGCTGTCTCTGTGCCAACCTTCGCGCAGGGCTGATTCGATGCGTTGATCCACGCTGCCTGCCGTCCAAAACCGGCGGGAGAAATTTTTATCATCATACCACATCCGGTGGGGAGGAGCAAGTATATGAAGCAGGGTTCTCTGCGTTCGTCCGCCTATGCGGTTCTGACGGCTTTCATCTGGGGCACCGCCTTTGTAGCCCAGAGCGTGGGCGCGGAACATGTCCCGCCGCTGGCCTTTAATGCCGCCCGGTCGGTGATCGCCTTTGTGTTTTTGCTGGTGCTGTGCGCCGTCATGCGATCCGGCCGCCGCCGGAAGGGGCAGGCTGCCTCCGTCACCCGCTCCCGGAAGGATCTGCTGCTGGGCGGCTTCTGGTGCGGCCTGACGCTGGGACTGGCCTCCTTCCTTCAGCAAAAGGGTCTGGACACCACCTCCCCCGGCAAGGCGGGCTTCATCACCGCCCTTTACATCGTGCTGGTGCCCATTTTCGGCATTTTCCTGAAAAAGCGGGTGCCCAAGGCGGTGTGGGTCAGCGTGCTGCTGGCAGTGACGGGACTGTACTGCCTGTGCATCACGGAGAGCTTTACCGTCGCCCCCGGCGACCTCTGCGTGATGCTGTGCGCCTTTGTGTTTACAGCACAGATCCTTCTGGTGGATCACTTTGTCACCGTGGTGGACGGCGTGGAGCTGTCCTGCTGTCAGTTCTTCTTTGTCACAGCGTTTTCCCTGATTGGCTCCCTGCTTTTCGAGCATCCCACCTGGGCGGGTCTGACTATGGCGGCGGGTGCCATCCTGTATGCGGGTCTCCTTTCCAGCGGCGTGGGCTATACGCTGCAAATTCTGGCTCAGAAAGGCTCCAACCCCACGGTGATCTCTCTGCTGCTGAGTCTGGAATCCGTGTTCGCTACTATTTCCGGCGCGGCGATCTTGGGAGACCGCCTCAGCGGGCGGGAATATTTCGGCTGCGCCCTGATGCTGGCAGCGGTGGTGCTGGCGCAACTGCCGGACAGGAAAAAAGCATAAACCCTGCGTGTTTTTTCGGAAGCGGAGCCTGTTGGCTCCGCTTTTTTCGTGGACATTTGCAAAGGTATGTGCTATACTTTAATTTGTATGAGTATGGAATCCATAACTGAGGTGAAAAATATGCGGATCGACGTATTAGGCGTTGGTTTTGATAATCTGACCATGACGGAAGCCGTGTCCCGCGGAGCGGCGCTGCTGGAGGAACCGGGGTGCCACTATGTAGTGACCCCGAATCCGGAGATCGTAGAAGTCTGCCGGGAAAATCCGGCGGCCATGCAGGCGGTCAACGGCGCGGATCTGGTGCTGCCGGACGGCATCGGCGTGGTAAAGGGAGCGGCTATGCTGGGAACGCCCCTGAAGGAAAAGACCCCCGGCATCGAATTTGCCGCGGGGCTGATGGAAAAGATGGCCGAGCGCGGGAGATCCCTCTATCTGCTGGGCGCCAAGCCCGGCGTGGCGGACATGGCGGCGGAACGGCTGCAAAAGCAGTACCCCGGATTGAAGATCGCCGGAACTCATGATGGCTACTTCAAGGAGGACGCCCCTGTGGTGGAAGCCATCCGGGAAAGCGGCGCGGACTGCGTGTTCGTCTGTCTGGGAGCCCCCAAGCAGGAGCTGTGGATGGCGCGGAACGGCCCCGCCACCGGCGCCCATTTGCTGTGCGGCCTCGGCGGAAGTCTGGACGTATTCGCGGGCACCGTGGAGCGTGCGCCGAAATTCTGGTCCGATCACGGTCTGGAATGGTTTTACCGCCTGTGTAAGGAGCCGAAGCGCATCGGCCGGATGATGAAGCTGCCGCTGTTTCTGGTCCATGTGCGGCAGGAGAAGGGAAAACGGAAATGAACGGACGTTTGATCGTATTTGAAGGGACCGACGGTTCCGGCAAAGCCACCCAGTCCCGGCTGCTGTGCGAACATTTGCAGCGGGAAAATATCCCCTATAAAAACATCACCTTCCCCCAGTACGGCAAGCCCTCCGCCGCCATGGTGCAGGAGTATCTGGATGGCAATTTAGGCAGGCGCCCCGGCGATGTGAACGCCTACGCAGCGTCGCTGATGTTTTCCATGGATCGCTATGCCTCCTACAAGCAGGACTGGGGCGCTTTCTATGAGGCCGGCGGGCTGGTGATCGCGGACCGCTACACCACGTCCAACGCCGTCCATCAGGCGTCCAAACTGCCGCCGGAGGAACGGACGGTCTTTTTGAACTGGCTCTTTGAGCTGGAATACGGCAAGCTGGGCCTGCCGAAGCCGGATCTGGTGCTCTATCTGGATATGCCCACGGAGATCACGGAGAAGATGATGCGCAGCCGGGAGGCCGCCACCGGCACCCATGCTGACATTCACGAGCAGGACGAGGCTTATCTGAAAAGCTGCCGGGAGGCCGCCCGTGAAATCGTGAAGGACTGCGGCTGGACCGTAATCCACTGCGCCAAGGGCGATGCTCCCCGAACCGTGGAGGACATCCACAACGAGGTGTACAAGACTGTCAAGTCGCTGCTGTAAGGCCTGTCCCCCCAGCGGGACGCGGTGCGTCCCCGCCGGTTCAGCAGCAATCGCAGCCGTTGTGGATACAGCCGTTTCCGCAGCTATATCCGCTGCCGCAGCATACCAATACCACGATCAGAACGAGAATGATCCAGAGCCAAGAGCTGTCATTGTTGTTGCAGCACATACCACTACCCCGCTTTCTGTTTGATAGGCTATCTTATGCCGCTGTCACCGGAAACCGGGCTTGGACCGGACAAAAATCCGGAAATTGTATTCCCCTTCCCTGCCGGGGACCGGGAAAGCAAGGAGGAACCAATGTCTGAATTCAGAAGAGATGATACTGCCAGCTGGGACGCACAGGAGGTCCGGCAGGCGCAGGGGGCGCGGCGGGAGCCGACACCCGCTCACCACAGCAAAAGCCGTCCCCGCAGACGGAGACAGAATCCGCTGGCGGTGCTGGTCGGTTACCTGATCTTTGTCCTGCTGGCTTCCGCTATTCTGGCGGGTGTGGGCTGGATGCTGGGCTCGGATTTCTGCGCCTTCAACCGGGGTGCTCTGCGGGAGACCTCGGTGGAGGTGACGGCGGAGGACAGCGTGTCCACCGTGGCGGATAAGCTCCAGGATGCAGGGCTCATCAAGTACAAGTGGTTTTTCAAGCTCTATGCCGGGATCTCCCATGCCGACAAAAAGATCGGCATCGGCACCTATACACTGAATACGGAGATGGATTACCGGGCGCTGATCCTGGGCATGCACAACTCCTCCGGCAACCTGACGGCGGAGACTGTCACCGTCACCATCCCCGAGGGCTATACCGTGCGGCAGACCATCCGTCTGCTGGCGGAAAAGGGCGTCAATACGGAAGAAAATCTGCTGGAGGCCGTCAGGACCGCCACATACGATTACAGCTTCATCAACAACAATTCCGAAGACCCCAGCCGTCTGGAGGGCTACCTGTTCCCGGACACCTATGAGTTCTACAAGAATCACAATGCCAAGAATGCTCTGGGTAAGCTGATCGATGCCTTCGCTGACCGTATCGACGAGGATGCGTTCGCCTCCTCCAAGGCCAAATCCATGGGTTACAGCATGAAGGATGTGGTCATCATCGCCTCCCTCATTGAAAAGGAGACGGACGGTACGGATCAGCGGGATATCGCCTCCGTCATCTATAACCGCCTGCAAAAGCCCGGCGAGACCGCAGGACTGCTCCAGATCGACGCGTCCCTGCTCTATGGTCTGCCGGATCACACCGGTGCCATCACCAACGCGGACAAGGCGGTCGATACCCCCTACAACCTGTATCTCCATAAGGGACTGCCGCCTACGGCCATTGCCAACCCCGGCAGTGCGGCTCTGAAAGCGGCTATGGACCCCAACGACACGGATTATTATTACTACGCATTGGGCACCGACAGGAAGCATCACTTCTCCAAAACATTGTCTGAGCACAATGCCTTTGTGGGGAGCAGCTCCTATGGTGGATAAACAGAAAAAACTGCCGGAGCTGCTGGCTCCGGCAGGGGATATGGAACGGCTGAAAATGGCCGTGCTCTACGGCGCGGACGCCGTATATCTGGCGGGCACCGACTTCGGTATGCGGGCCTTCGCCGGAAACTTTGACCCGGACGAGTTGAAGGCGGCGGTAGCCTATGCCCATGCGCACAATGTACGGGTCCACTGCACCATCAACACCATGCCCCGGGGGGATGAGATCGTCCGCCTGCCGGCGCATCTGGAACGGCTGAATGACGCCGGTGTGGATGCGGTGATCGTGGCGGACCTGGGTGCCTTTACGCTGGCGGGGAAATATGCCCCCAACTGCCAGCGCCACATCTCCACTCAGGCCAGCATTTCCAACTATGTCACTGCCAACGCCTGGTATGATCTGGGCGCTTCCCGGGTGATTTTAGCCCGGGAGTTGAGCCTTGAAGAAATTCGGACCATCCGGGAGAACACCCCGGCAGAGCTGGAGATCGAGGCCTTTGTTCACGGGGCCATGTGCGTCAGCTATTCCGGGCGGTGTCTGCTGAGCAATTATATGACGGGCCGGGATGCCAGCCGAGGTGCCTGCGCCCAGCCCTGCCGCTATCATTACGCCCTGATGGAGGAAAAACGCCCCGGCGAATATTTCCCCATTGAAGAGGACGAAAAGGGCAGCTATATTCTGAATTCCCGTGATATGTGCATGATCGACCATCTGGATGACCTGCTGGATGTGGGCCTGTCCAGTCTGAAGATCGAGGGCCGGGCCAAATCCGCCTATTATGCCGCCATCGTCACCGGCGCTTACCGGCACTGTCTGGACGATGCCGCCGCGGGCCGCCCCATTGACCCGGTGTGGCGGGACGAGGTGGAGCACGTCAGCCACCGGCCCTATGCCACCGGCTTTTACTACGGTTATCCCGGCCAGTACTACGAAAATTCCCGCTACATCCGGGAATGGCAGGTGGTGGCGCTGGTCACGGAATGTGACTCCGACGGCAACGCCGTCATTTCCCTGCGGAACAAGTTCCGCACCGGTGACACGGTGGAGCTGGTAGGGCCGGACCTGCGTCCCTTTTCCATGACGGTCCCGGAAATGCGGGATGAGGCCGGAACCGTGATCGAAGAACCCCGAAATCCCCAGATGCTGCTGAAGCTCAGGCTGCCCCGTCCGGTGCCGCCTATGACGCTGGTACGCCATCAGGTAGAATTATCAGCCAAATAAGGAGATAGGAGATATTATGAACGCAGATGTTGTTATCATCGGCGCCGGTCCTGCCGGCATCTTCACCGCCCTGGAAATGGTCAAAAAGGGCAGCAAGCAGAAGATTATCATGGTGGAAAAGGGCCAGGCGGTAGAAAACCGCCACTGCCCCAAGGACAAGACGAAGAAGTGCGTCAACTGCAAGCCCTACTGCCACATCACCACCGGCTTCTCCGGCGCCGGTGCGTTTTCCGACGGCAAGCTGTCCCTCAGCTATGAGGTAGGCGGCGATCTGCCCACCCTCATCACCCCGGAGCTGGCACAGGAGACCATCAACTACGCTGACCAGATCTATCTGGATTTCGGTGCGGACGAGCACATTGAGGGTCTCGGCAATGACGAGGAGCGCAAGGAGATCCGCAAGCACGCCATTCAGGCGGGCTTGAAGCTGGTGGACTGCCCCATCCGCCACATGGGCACGGAAAAGGCTCAGGGTATCTACTACGCCATCGAGAAGTACTTACAGGAGCACGGCGTAGAGATGTACTTCGGCTACGAGTGCAGCAACCTGATTCTTGAAAATGACGTCTGCAAGGGCGTTTCCGTGTCCAACGGCAAGGTGGACATGGAGATCTACGCCAAGCACACCGTGGTCGCTACCGGCCGCCGGGGCGCCGACTGGCTGGAAAAGCTCTGCGCCGAGCACAACATCGCTCACGCCCCCGGCACTGTGGATATCGGTGTCCGTGTGGAGGTCCGCAATGAGGTCATGGAGACCGTAAACCGGGTCCTGTACGAGTCCAAGCTGGTAGGCTATCCCCGCCCCTTCAAGAATAAGGTCCGTACCTTCTGCCAAAACCCCGGCGGCTTTGTCAGTCAGGAAAACTATGACAACAACCTGGCGGTGGTCAACGGCCACTCCTACAAGGAGAAGAAGAGCGACAACACCAACCTGTCCATTCTCTGCTCCCACAATTTCTCCGTGCCCTTCAACCAGCCCATTGCCTACGCCCAGAAGGTGGGCGAACTGACCAACATGCTGGCCAACGGCCAGATTCTGGTGCAGCGCTTCGGTGACATTCTGGACGGCAAGCGCACCTGGCAGAAGGAGCTGGCCCAGTCCAACATCCGCCCCACTCTGCCGGACGCCGTGGCCGGCGACATTACCGCCGCCATGCCCTACCGGGCCATGACCAACATCATCAACTTCATTCAGGCTATGGATTATGTGGTGCCCGGCTTTGCCGCCTACGAGACCCTGCTGTATTCCCCCGAGTTGAAGTTCTACTCCAACCGGGTGAAGATGGACACGGATTTCAACACCAGCCTTCAGGGCCTTCACTGCCTGGGCGACAGCTCCGGCTGGACCCGCGGCTTGATGATGGCCTCCGTCATGGGTGTCCTCATGGGCCGCAAGATCGCGGAGGAGGGCTGAGTTCCCTTCCGCCCGTAATATGTTCCGAATAAATACAGCCCCGCCGGATTCCTTTTGGAATCCGGCGGGGCTTTTATCATGTAAGAAAGGCTTTGCGCTTATTCCTGCGGCTGGTCGGCGGCGATGTTCACGCCGATGCCGTTGACCTCCACGCCGTCATCGGCGGGGATCAGGAGATACTTGCGGCCGTCGATGACCCGGGTCTCGATGAGATAGCTGTTTTCCGGGGCGATGGAGATCTTCACCTCCGGGGTGGTGACCTGAAACTTGCGGCTCTCGATGATATTCACCGGATTCAGTGCGGCGTTTTCGCCGTACTGCTTTTCGCAGTTCGCTTTGAACGCTTCCACCTTTTCGGTGTCCACGCCGCTGTTGGCCAGTATGCAGCCCACGTCGGAAACCGTCAGCTCCAGCGGCTCCGGATCGTGGCTTTCCTTGTGGTCCTCGATCTTTGCCCGGATCTGCTCATGGACGGACTGCACCACGTCATAGCTGCAAGCCTCATCCAGCGCCTCCGTCAGCGCCGTATCAAAAACGTTTTTCTGTTCTGCCGCAGACATGGGCGGCTCCACCCGGAACAGCGCGTCAATGACCTCCTGATGCAGCTCCGCCGGGTTCTTGGCGTAGAACAGCAGGTCATAGATGTTGGCGGCGCGGCTGTCAAAGGCGGGGTACAGGAAGCCAAGCTCCGGGGCCAGCGCGATATGGCCGGTGGAGCCGGGATGGAATTCGTTCAGGTCATGATCGTACCGCAGCTCCAGAGTAGGGGCCTTTACCGGGCAGACGGCGCAGACAAAGTAGCGGTACACCGTGTCCCCCGCGTCCGCCTGAAATTCATCGTCCCGGCTCTTGTGGGGCACATCGTAGGTGTCCGCAGCCAGCAGGATCAGGTAGTTGGTCTCTCCCATGTTCAGTGCGTCGATCAGCCGACGGCAGAAATCCTCCCGGGAGGCGGGGTCCTTTAACTCTGTCTGCCGCATGGTCTGCAGCAGGCGGTGCTCGTCACTGTCCGCCACCTGTGCCGTGGAAAACGTGATATCCACCAGATTTTTGCCCAAGGCCCCGGAGAGGGCCTTTTTCAGAAGGCCCAGATACATTTCCTGCTCCTCCTGCTGCATGAGGCCCATAGAGGCGTCGATCCAGGAAATGATCTCCTTATTGCTGTTGACATAGCAGCCAAAAATCTTGGAAATGCTGTTTTTATCCAGCTTGAAGCGCCGGCGGATCTCGTTGAGTTCTTTTTGATTCATGGTTATCCTTTCCCTTCGGTCAATGCTCGTACAGGAAGAAAGTGTACCACGGAACCGGCCGGAGGGCAAGGGAAAAACCTACAAATCACACACAGCAAAACCGGCGGATACGCATACACGTATCCGCCGGTTGTTCGTTATTCGGTCAGCCGATCAGCCGTTCTTCTTGCCGGCGCACAGCTTTTCCGCAAGGACGCACAGGAGAACGGTCAGGACCATATCCGGCAGAGTGTAGCCCACCGGGGTGTCCACGCCCATGAGCCAGCGATAGGCGATGAAGCCCACCAGCCAGATCACCAGATTCCGGCCGTCCGCCGCCACGGCAAAGCGATCCCGCTTGAGGAGGAAATGATCCGCGATCTGCACCGCGATCATGGGTGCAAACACAGAGCCGATCAGATACAGGAAGCCGGTGATATCATCCATGGGGAACAGAATGGCCCCCGCAGCGCCGATGACCGTCACCGCAATGGCGGTCTTTTTCCCGTTCAGCTTCTTGGAGAGGGACTCGGCAGAAATACCGGCGGACCAGGCATCCAGGAAGGTGGTGGTGACGGTGGAGAACACCAGGATCACCAGCGCGGCAATGCCGAGACCGGCCTTCACCATGATAACGGCAATGTCATACTCCCCGGTAAAGATCGCCGCGCCCATGCCGATGACATACATCCAGCAGGACACCAGCCCGTACACCAGAACGCTGACCCAGGTGGCCTGCACAGGTTTTTCCGCCTCGCGGGTGTAGTCGCTGATGAGGGGCAGCCAGCTCAGAGGCATGGCCACCGCCAGCTCCACCGCCGCACCGAAGGTCAGGGCCTCGCCGGAGGCCGCCATAGCGCTGCCGGAGAAGAAGATCACCTTGCACAGCACTAAGGTCAAAAGAAACAGGGCCGCCATGGTAAGCTTGTTGATCCAACCCAGATCTGTAATACCCACAGCGATCCACAGGATGATGAGGACACCGATGACCAGACACCAGACCCAATGTCCAAGATTGAAAATACCTCCGATAGCCAAGGCCCCGTCATAGATCATGATGGCAGTCCAGCCTACCAGCTGAAGCACGTTCAGGAAGGCGAACAGCAAGCCGCCCTTCTGTCCAAAGCTCATTTTCACGGTCTCCATGGCGCTGCGGCCGGTGCGGCCGCCGATGAGGCCCGCCAGAAGCATCATGGCGCAGCCGATGATGTGACCGATGACGATCGCCGCCAGACCCTTGGCCATACCCAAAGGCGCAAAGGCGGTGCCGGTGAGGATCTCCGCCAGAGAAACACCTGCGCCGAACCAGATCAGTCCGTTTTGGAAGGTGGACGTCTTTTTCATGCCTGCACCCCGCCTTCCGTTCCGAAGCGGTCCGCCATGTCCCAGAAGGATGCCTCATAGCGGGAACACGCCGTAAAGATCTCCTCCAGATAGCGGAGCTGCTCCTCGGTATAGTCCTTGGTCAGCCGCTCCAGCATATCCTTCAGGATCACGTTGTTGCCTGTGTAGCGGGGAGTGATGTAGCCCCGTACCCAACGCCCGTACATAGGGTGCTCGGGAGCGGAGGGGCACTCCTCCACGATCTTGCGGGCGATGACCTCATAGCTGTAAGCACAGGAGAAGATGGCCGTCAGAATTTCCGCCTCACCGCCCCGATAGGCAACGCTGAGCATATAGGAGGTGTAAGAGCGGTTATCCTGCTGGATAGGCGTGTGGTCCAGTTCCTCCTGGGTGATCCCAAAATCGGCCATATAGCCGTTGTGAACGTTGACCTCGCCGTCCAGGATCGCCTGGATGTACTTGGCAAAGAGTTTCATGACCTCCACGCTCTTGCTCTTGGCTACGCCGATGGCAAAAACCTTGGTATAGTCCATGAGATACCAGTAATCCTGAATGATATAGCTGCGGAATTTCTTCTGGTCCAGCGTGCCGTACTTCAATCCCTGCACAAAGGGCTTTTCGTGGTAGCTGGCCCAGATATCCTCGGTGGCTTTCAGAAGCCGATCAACAGTACCCATCATTTTGCCTCCCTTCTGGCAATGGCCCGCCGCATAAGCGTCAGCGGCAGCACCGATACGATCAAAATGCTCAAGATCCCCTCCGGAAGCCGGGAGGACAGGTTAAAGGCCAGACTGTAACCCCAGGCGCCCCAGCCGTCCCATGCGTTCTGAGAGTAGAAGATCACGCCGCTGATCACATGACCGAAGCAGCGGATCGCCACCGCCAGCGCCATGCCGCAGATGGCCTTCCAGCGCTTGTCGCTGCCGAACACGCCGGCATAGCCCAAGCAGGAGAAGCAGACCAACTGCTGCACAAAGATCTGCGCCCAGTGGACCGCCTGCCATCCGGGGATCAGGAGCATCGCCAGAATACCACACACCCAGCCGCTCAGCATGGACAGCCGATAGTCATACAGCAGGGCCAGCAGCATCAGCGGGATCCAGGATCCGCAGGTGATGTTGGAGCCGGTGGGCAGGGGGATGCGGATCGTGGCCAGCACCAACGTCATGGCGCAGACGATACCACCCAGGCACAGGTCCCGGGCCGTCAGCCGGATGCCCCGGCACAGCCAGACCGTTGCCAGCAGGTAGCCCACAGCGAATAAGATCGCAACCGTAGAGGTGATCATTCCGTAAAAGCTCCCTTCAGGGCAAACATGTGGTTCATGGGGCCGGAGCCGCGGCCCAGATCCAGCATGGCCGCCAATGCGCCGGAGATGTATTCCTTGGCCCGCTCCACGGACTCGTCCAGATCATAGCCCTTGGCCAGATTGGAGGCAATGGCGCTGGAGAGGGTGCAGCCGGTGCCGTGGGTGTTGGGATTGTCGATCCGCTTGCCGTGGAACCACTTGCCGAAGCCGTTCCGCCACAGGAGATCGTCGGCATCGTTGACCTTATGGCCGCCCTTGCACAGCACGGCGCAGCCGTATTTCTCGCTGATGTACTTGGCGGCGGCCTCCATGCCGGTAGCATCGGTGATGGTCATGCCGGAGAGGATCTCCGCCTCGGGGATGTTGGGGGTCAGGACCGCCGCTAACGGCAGCAGTTCCCGGCACAGGGCCTCCACCGCGTCATCCCGCAGCAGCTTTGCCCCGGAGGTGGCCACCATCACGGGGTCCACCACGATGTTCTTCGCCTTGTACTGCTTCAGTTTTTCCGCGATGACCACGATGAGGTCGGCGGAGGAAACCATGCCGATCTTCACCGCGTCGGGGAAAATATCGGTAAAAATAGCGTCCAGCTGCTCACCCAGGAAATGAGGAGTGGACTCCAGAATATCTGTGACGCCGGTGGTGTTCTGGGCGGTCAGGGCCGTGACGGCGCTCATGGCGTAAACGCCGTTGGCCGTCATGGTCTTCATATCCGCCTGGATACCGGCGCCTCCGCTGGAATCGCTTCCAGCAATGGTCAATGCTGTTTTCATGTGAATACTTCCTTTCTCTTTTACAGCACAGTTTTATAAAGCGATACAAGGTGGTGCCCCCAATGTACCGCCTGAACACAGGGCAAGGCCCTGAGCGTTCCGAATTTACTTGTTGAGCGGTTCCCAATGGCCGGGAAACTCCGTCAGGGACGTGAGATAGACCTCCGCCGCCTCTTTCAGCCCCGCCTGATCTGTTTCCCCGTGGGCGTCCAATACGCCGACAGTGCGGAAACCCGCCGTCTTGGCGGTTTTCAGGGCGTAGAGGGAATCCTCGAATACCAGCGTTTCTGCCGGGGCCGTCCCCAACGCTTCCGCCGCCAGATGGTAGATCACCGGCTCATGCTTGCTGACGCCCACCTCGCCGGTGGTGAAAACTGCTTTCAGGTAGGGCAGCAGGCCCAGCCGATCCAACGCGGCGGTCACGTGCGCCCGCGGGCTGGAGGTAGCCGCCGCCATGGAAATGCCCCGTTCCGCCAGAAATGCCAGCAGTGCTGCCGCGCCGGGCTTGGCAGGGACCTCCTGAGCATAGTAGTCCTTCAGCATTTGGGCAATGCCGCCGCAAATTTCCGCCTCGCTCTGTTGAAGCGGGTAATGCGCTTTCAGATAGGCAGCCCCCTGCTCCATGCTCATGGGAAAGAGGACCTCATTCAGTCCCGGCTCCGGGGTGATGTGCAGCCGCCGGAGATACCGGGCGCCCAGATCTTCCCAGATACCCATAGAGTCCAGCAGAACGCCATCTAAGTCGAAAATGGTCCCTCGGATCATGCCCGCAGCATTTCTTTCACGGTGGCTTTCAAATCAGCGGCGGCGGCTTTGACGTCCTTGGCAGCGTAGATAGCACTGATGACCGCCACGCCGCAGATGCCGCTGCCCGCCAGCTTGCCTACATTCTCGCCGGAAATGCCGCCGATGGCCACCACAGGAATGGACACGGCCTTGCAGATAGCCTTCAGGGTCTCGTAGGACATCTCCCCCACATCGCTCTTGGAGCTGGTGGGGAACACGGCTCCCACGCCCAGATAATCCGCCCCCTGCTTCTCTGCCAGCAGAGCCTCCTCCACCGTGTGGGCTGAGACACCGATGAGCTTGTCCGGTCCCAGCTTGGCCCGGGCATCCAGCGCCGCCATATCGTCCTGCCCCACATGAACGCCGTCAGCGTCCATGGCCTTGGCGATGTCCACGTTGTCATTGACGATAAAGGGAACATGCCGCTCCCGGCACAGGGCTTGCAGCTCCTTGGCTTCTTCCAGAAATTTGCCCTCATCCAGAGACTTTTCCCGGAGCTGGATCATGGTGACGCCGCCATCCAGACTCTCCTTGACCACGTCCACCAGCGTCCGTCCGTTCAGCCAGTGCCGGTCGGTGACGGCATACAGCAGCAGATCTTTGGGATCACATTTCATATTGAACACCTCTGCATCTTTTGAAATCCCGGCGGGCACCGCTCTTGTCTGTCCGGCACAAAGGACCGGATAGAAAACAAAACGCGGATATGCCTGAAAGACATATCCGCATTACGAGCTCCATGAGCGTGTCAGCGACGGTATCTCCCTACGTTGGCATTATCCAAATCAGGTTTACGGGTCTGGGCGATACATCCCACTCTCAGCCTGCTTGCGCAAGCTCCCCTATTGACAAAGGGTATCATAGCACTATTCGCCCCGGTTTGCAAGGGATTTTTCCGGATACGGGGGAAATCGGTCAATTTTCCCCGCTCTGCGCGGACTGCACAGAAATTCTGGCGAAAATGCAGTGCATTTCGCAAAAACTCCGCACATCGAGGACATCTGTCTTTTCAATGACCGCCATGAAGGGACCCATTTGTGATCCTGCACGAAGTTTGTTTGGAGGGGTAGACAAGTTTCCGCCACGGGTGTATATATGTATACAAGTATACAGCAAGCGTATCGCTGGAAAGGAGCCCGCCATGCTTGAATTATCCGCCAAAACCAATCTGCTGGAGGAAAATGACTACCGTTATTCCCTTCAGGATGTGAAGGACCCGGTGCTGTACCGGGACGTATATAACTATGACGAGGTCCCCAAGGTGGCCTTCAACCACCGGCGGGTGCCTACATCCATGCCTGCCGATATCTGGATCACGGACACCTCCTTCCGGGATGGTCAGCAGTCCATGAACCCCTACACGCCGGAGCAGATCGAGC
>OGNF01002267.1_pt1 | contig 14970 bp, 15 predicted proteins | sample 1573321 | NCBI WGS metagenome assembly OGNF01 (sample SAMEA2581911, study PRJEB24529) | metagenome | biome: Human gut stool | place: China | collected 2011
ATCTTCATATCCTTGTTCGACTTGTCGAGGCCGTAAGCCAAAGCCGCAGCCGTAGGTTCGTTGATGATACGTTTAACCTCCAATCCTGCTATCTGCCCTGCTTCTTTCGTTGCCTGACGCTGCGAATCGGAGAAGTATGCAGGCACTGTGATAACCGCTTCGGTTACTTCCTGTCCCAAGTAATCTTCGGCAGTTTTCTTCATTTTCTGAAGAATCATGGCGGATATTTCCTGCGGGGTGTAGTCACGGCCGTCGATGTCTACTTTCGGCATGTCGTTCTGGCATACCACTTTGTAGGGGACGCGTTTGATTTCATCCTCTACCTGACCGCATTTTTCGCCCATGAAGCGTTTGATGGAGTAGATGGTGCGCGTAGGGTTAGTGATGGCCTGACGTTTAGCCGGGTCTCCCACTTTTCTTTCGCCGCCGTCTACGAATGCCACAACTGACGGTGTTGTGTTTCTACCTTCGTTGTTAGGAATTACTACAGGGTCCTTGCCCTCAAGGACTGCGACGCAGGAATTGGTGGTTCCCAGGTCAATACCAATTATCTTTCCCATTTTTTATAATTTTTTCAGTTAATATTTCATTAGTAATTCTTGCGGATAACACTCGGGCGTTGTCTTTAACGCGGTTTCCGTTTCGCTTTCACTATTTAAAACAAATGACGTGCTAAAAGTTTTCGGTGATGTTAATTTTTTTGTTTTGGGTATGTAAAATTTTGGTTTTCAGTTCTGAATCCGCGATTTTTAACACTTGCGCCTCCCTGTGACATAAAATGACAACTCTGACAAAACTCTGTCAGATCGCTCGGTAGAGACTTGGCTGAAAGCGCCAAAAAGGCCAAGTTTATGATATGTGAGATTAATACTTTCACTTACTATCGGTTTAATTTGAACACTTACTTATGCATTTTGGTGTACATGCGAGAATATCTTTCCTACGGATTCCATGCGCATACCCGTCTTGGGCAAGTCTGAATCATCGGCAATCAAGACTCTCGGCATATGGCTTTTCACATAATCATGACGTATGATAATCTTTTGGACAAGCTTGACGGTGATGCGGTAAATGACGTTACGCCAATCTATATTGTCCTTGGCCATGAAGGTGTAAAACATATCCTTCTTACCCCCGAACATACGGTTGAGGACAGACTCCTTATAATGCGAAAATCCCTTGACGGCAAAAAACGGCATGAGGAGGAGCAGCTGAAAGATCTGAATGTTGGTCAGCCGGCAGTTGACGCGTTGGTCTCCTCCAAGCGATTTATTGTCCACAGACAATGATTCAACGAGCTGCGTAAAGGCCTCCATGACTGATGCACGTCGTTTTTCCGTGAAAAAATTGCGGATTTCCGAAGGAATTTTTGTAAATCTGCCCATAGCTTTGAGTTTGGTAGTTAAAAGTTTGGTCACTTCTAAATTACTAAATTTCCGCGACATACGGAAATTCTCAAAGCTTTTTTTATGCCTGAATCCGGGAGGTCAACCTAAATCCGAAACTTGAGTTAAATAACAAAATCGTTGAGATTACGCACAGCTTTTAAACGAAATGGCCATGAGAAAAAACGTAGTGAATTTGGCGGTTCGAATTCTTTTTTGTAATTTTGTGGGCAAAGCAGGGGTGGTTCGCCACAGGTGAATCTGAGAACATACCCTTATAACCTGATGCGGATAATGCCGACGAAGGGAGCTCGTCTCTACCGTGTTTGCGTTAATCTTCCGTTTATCAGGCGTTTATGAACATTCTTGTTTTCCCTGCGCAAACCGGAATTATGACACAATTACCCGTTATTCTTACCATCGCCGGAAGCGACCCTACCGCCGGTGCCGGACTGCAAGCCGACATCAAGACCGCCTCACGCCTCGGTGTCTATGCCATGACCGCAGTCACCGCCGTTACGGTGCAGAACGGACTGCGCTTCTCCGCCTACAACCCCGTTGCGCCCGGCATTCTCCGCGACCAGATAGAGGCCGTGGCCGAATGTGTGCATCCCGACGCCGTGAAGGTAGGACTACTCCCTTCGCCCGAAGCCGTGGAGGAAACGGCCCGCTGCATCTCCCGTCACGGATTCAAAAACGTGGTGGTCGACCCGGTGCTCTCGCCTACCCTTTCCGATAACGACGACCGTAGCGGGATGGCGGAAGCATTGCGGACATTACTCTTCCCGCTCGCCACTCTTGTGACACCGAACCTCCGCGAAGCCAGCCAGTTGCTCCGAATGCCGCTTTACGGCTATGCCGACGCCGCGCAGGAAACCGCCGCGCTGTTATGCTCCGAAACAGGATGCCGGGCCGTGCTCGTTACAGGCGGCGACAGCGATTCCGGAACTGTCACCGACACAATGTATGAATCACAGTCCGGAGCCGTAAGCCTCTTCACTTCACGGCACATCGACTCCCCTAATACCCACGGCACCGGCTGCGTGCTCTCTTCGGCGATTGCCTCATACCTCGCCCTCGGGAAAACGTTACATCAAGCCGTGGCAAAAGCAGAAGCCGACCTGCACCGCCGGTTGGCAGAAGGCATCTCACTGCGCCTCGGCTCCTCACCTTACGGACCATTCATTATATAAAAGATATGGAAATTACTGTCAACAACGAACTCAAAAAGCTCCCCGAAGAAACCCGCACCGTAGCCGACCTTGCCAACCTCCTCAAAGTGAAACCCCAGGGCACCGCGCTGGCTGTAAACGGCGCGTTAGTGATGAAAAGCAACTGGGGAACTCACAAACTGCAACCGCTTGACAACGTAATGATTATCACTGCGGCCTATGGCGGCTGATTTTCTTGAAATAGTCATAACGTGGCCTGTTTCGCTCCCCGGCGAGTCGGAGCACATCTGCCGTCTGCTCGACGGGGGTATCGACTTCGTGCACCTTCGCCGCCCCGACGCCGGAGAGGAGGAAATGCGCCGCCTCGTGGAGAGCATCCGCGAGGATTTTCATTCCCGCCTGATACTCCACTCCCACTTCCGTCTGATAAAGGAATACGGACTCGGGGGCGCCCACCTGAACGGACGCTGGCCCGACGCCCCGGGGTTTTCCACGCAGCTTTCGTGCAGTTGCCATTCACTCGCCGAGCTGGCTTGTGCCCCTCGGTTCCGTTACGTCACACTCTCCCCCGTCTACCCCTCCATTTCCAAGCCGGGATACGATCCGCAGCCATTTGCCGGCTTCCTGAAAGGAAAAATGCCCGCGCCGAACGTTATAGCACTGGGAGGAGTGACGCCGGAAACTTACCCGGAGCTTCGTGAAGCGGGTTTTGCCGGTGCCGCTCGCCTCGGCGACGTCTGGAAACCCTTCGTTAATAATAAATAATTATGCTACAATATATTACAAATACAGCGAGCCGCCGCCCGGTCATCGACCAGGTGGCAACGGTGCTCGAAGGAGGCTGCCGTTGGGTGCAGCTCCGAATGAAAGATGCCTCCGACGATGAAATTCGCCACGTGGTAAAAGAGATTAAACCGTTGTGCGACCGTGTCGGTGCGTTCCTGCTGCTCAACGACCGTGTTGAACTGGCACGCGAACTCGAAGTCAGCGGCGTGCACCTCGGCAAAGAGGATATGCCACCGTCACAAGCCCGAGGAATACTCGGCGCCGGTGCCGTTATCGGCGTGACGGTCAACACTTTCGAAGATGTACTCCGTGTGGCCAACCTTGACATAGATTATCTCGGTATGGGCCCCTTCCGCTACACCGAGACGAAGAAAAACCTCGCGCCGGTGCTCGGGCTTGAAGGTGTTGCCGACATCTGCCGCCGCATGAAGGAATCCGACATAGATATAGCCTGCGTGGCTGTCGGAGGGATAGAAGTGGCCGACGTTCCCGAGCTTCTGAAAGCCGGAGTGCAGGGAGTAGCCGTCTCCGGTGCCATCGCCAACGCCGGGGACGCCCTCGAAACCACCCGCTCTTTCTTGGCTTTCGCCAACCCGGAAGCCTGATAAAACCCGAATTACACACTACCTGATATATGGAACAGAATCTTGTAATAGGAGGACGCGAGTTCACCTCGCGCCTCTTCGTGGGGACCGGTAAGTTCTCCTCCCCACAACTTATGCTCGACGCCATCATAGCGTCGCAGTCGCAGATGATTACCGTGGCCATGAAGCGCGTAAACATGATGAACGAGGCCACCGACGACATGCTGACACACATCAACCGCGACAACGTGCAGCTGCTTCCCAACACCTCCGGTGTGCGCGATGCCCGAGAGGCCGTGCTCGCCGCACAGATGAGCCGCGAAATCTTCGGTACCGACTTCATAAAACTGGAGATACACCCGGACCCGAAGTATCTCATGCCCGACCCCATCGAAACGCTGAAAGCCACCGAAGAACTGGCGGCCGACGGCTTTACGGTGCTTCCCTACATACAGGCCGACCCGGTGCTGTGCAAGCTACTGGAAGAAGCAGGGGCCGCCGCCGTGATGCCCCTCGCCGCCCCGATAGGCACTAACAAAGGGCTCATTACCCGCGACCTGCTGCAAATCATCATTGAGCAGAGCAACGTCCCGGTGGTGGTTGACGCCGGCCTCGGCGCTCCGTCGCACGCCGCCGAAGCCATGGAAATGGGTGCCGACGCCGTGCTGGTGAACACAGCCATCGCCATCGCCGACAATCCCGTGGCCATGGCCGACGCCTTCCGCCTCGCCGTAATGGCCGGCCGCCAGGGCTACGAAGCAGGCCTCGGAGCCGTATCCTCCTGCGCACAAGCCACAAGTCCCCTCACAACCTTCTTCAACGACAAGTAATCTCCAAACGCCATGAAAATAGACAATATCGACGTTTCCTCATATCCTCATTCCGAAAAGATACACGTTCCCGGCGAGCTCCACGACATCAGCGTGGCCATGCGCCGTATCAACCTCTACCCTACCGTTACCATCGAAGACGGCAAACGCGTGGAGCACCCCAACGCCCCGGTCACCGTCTATGACACCTCCGGTCCCTACACCGACCCCAAGGTCGAGATTGACATCAACAAAGGTCTTCCCCGTATGCGCGAAGCCTGGGTGGAAGCGCGCAATGACACCGAAGTCCTCCCCGGAATCACAAGCGAATACGGTCGCGAACGCCTCGCCGACAAGAGCCTGGACGCCATCCGTTTCCCGGTGCGCCACAATCCGCGCCGCGCACTCGAAGGACATTGCGTAACACAGATGCACTATGCCCGCAAGGGTATCATCACACCGGAGATGGAGTATGTGGCAATCCGCGAGAATGCCGCTTGCCGCGAGCTGGGAATAGACTCATACATCACCCCTGAGTTCGTGCGCCGCGAAGTGGCTGAAGGTCGTGCCATCATAGCAGCGAACATCAACCACCCCGAAGCCGAACCGATGATTATAGGCCGCAACTTCCGCGTCAAACTCAATACCAATATCGGCAATTCCGCCCTCTCGTCAGGCATCGAAGAGGAGGTGGCAAAAGCCGTATGGAGCTGCTATTGGGGAGGCGACACACTGATGGACCTCTCCACCGGCGACAATATCCACGAAACCCGCGAGTGGATAGTGCGCAACTGCCCCGTGCCCGTGGGTACCGTCCCCATCTACCAGGCGCTCGAAAAGGTGAACGGCGACGTTTCCAAACTTACTTGGGAAATATACCGCGACACCCTCATCGAACAATGCGAGCAGGGCGTGGACTACTTCACGATACACGCCGGTGTGCTCCGCGAACACGCCGAGCTGGTGAAGGGACGCCTCACCGGTTGTGTGTCGCGCGGAGGCTCCATCATGACGCAGTGGACCGTACTCCACAACCGGGAAAGCTTCCTCTACACCCACTTCGACGAAATCTGCGAAATACTGGCCCGTTACGACGTTGCCGTCTCGCTGGGCGACGGTATGCGTCCCGGCTCCATACACGATGCCAACGACCGCGCGCAGTTCCTGGAACTGGATGTGCTCGGCGAGCTTACCGAAAAGGCCTGGGCACACGACGTGCAGGTGATTATCGAAGGTCCCGGCCATGTGCCAATGAACAAAATCAAGGCCAACATGGAGCGCCAGCTCACCGCCTGCCACGAGGCCCCGTTCTACACCCTCGGCCCGCTCACCACCGACATCGCCCCGGGTTACGACCATATAACCTCGGCAATCGGCGCCGCCATCATCTCCGACCTCGGAACGGCCATGATATGCTACGTAACACCCAAGGAGCACCTCGCGCTGCCCACGCTCGCCGACGTGCGCGAAGGCGTTATCGCCTACAAGATAGCCGCCCACGCAGCCGACCTCTCGAAAGGGTTCCCCGGCGCCCAGGTCAGAGACGACGCCATGTCGAAAGCACGCTACGAGTTCCGATGGAAAGACCAGTTCAATCTCTCGCTCGACCCCGAACGTGCACGCACATATTATATGGAAGCGCGCCGCGCCGCCCCCGATGCCGACGACCGCTTCTGCACCATGTGCGGCCCCAACTTCTGCGCCATGCGCATCTCCCAGAACATCGAACGTGATTGTGAAAAAGACTGACGGGAGGCTCTGACGTATGCAAGAAGAGAAAACCATTAAAGCCAAATCAGATCCCGACGTAAACTCCGTCTTCGGATACGGTTTCGCCGATGTCATAGGACAATATGACTGGGACGAGACGCTGCGCCTCGTGGCCGGCGCAACGGACGACGACGTGCGCCGCGTACTGGCCGTTGCGCGCCGTAACACACGCCGCCTCACACCCGAAGAGTTCGCCGTCCTAATCTCCGAAGCCGCCGACCCGTACCTCGAAGAGATGGCGCAACTCGCCCACCACTTCACGCAGGAGAAATTTGGTAATACCATCTCCATGTACATCCCCATGTACGTGGGCAACGCCTGCACCAACAAGTGCGTGTACTGCGGTTTCAACCACGACAATCCCTTCGAGCGCACCGTGCTCACGCCGGAACAGGTTGAGGAGGAATGCAAGGCCATACGCAAGCTCGCGCCATTCGAGAACCTGCTGATAGTCAGCGGAGAATATCCCTCGCTCTGTGGCGTGGAATATCTCGAGAAGGTGCTTCGCATAGCGCGTCCCTACTTCCATAACCTCACTATCGAGGTTCAGCCCATGCGCTCGTCAAGCTACGCGCGGCTCGTGAAGAGCGGCCTCGACGGCGTGGTCTGCTTCCAGGAAACCTATCACAAGGAGGCGTACAAGAAGTACCATCCGCGCGGCATGAAGAGCCACTACGACTGGCGCCTGAACGGCTTCGACCGAATGGGCGACGCCCGCGTCCACAAGATAGGGATGGGCGTGCTTCTTGGCCTCGAAGACTGGCGTGCAGACATAGTGATGCTGGCCCGGCACCTGCGTTATCTGCAAAAGAAATACTGGCGCTCCCGCTTCTCGGTCAACTTCCCGAGGATGCGTCCGTCGGAAAGCGGTTTCCAGCCCGTGAGCATAATAAGCGACCGCCAACTGGCACGCCTCACCGCCGCCTTCCGCATCTTCGACCATGAGGCCGACATCTCCTTCTCCACACGCGAAGCCCCGGAATACCGCCGCCACATAATGCCCCTCGGAGTCACCTCCATGAGTGCCGGAAGCCGTACGGAACCGGGAGGCTATGCCGTGTACCGCGACAAGGCCCTCGAACAATTCGAGGTAAGCGACGGCCGCGAACCCGCCGACGTGGCCCGACAGATACGCGAAGCCGGCTTTGAACCCGTCTGGAAAGACTGGGACAAAATCTTCGACTGACAAACACGCCTACCCGACCAAACCCCGACCTTTCACGGCCGGGGTTTTATTGTCATTGCACTGCCCGGTCTCCATCCCTTACTCCTCCAGTTCCCGCTTCCCGCATTCCGTCCCGTCATCCCCGGACTCCTGTCTATTTTATCACATTTGCTTCCGGTAGAGAACATTTGGGGAGACCGATTGTTTTAGAGATAAAGCGTCAAAACTTTCACCCGTACGCAATTAACATAATAAAGGAAACAAACATGAAATTCATACAACCGAAACTTCCGTTCGCACCGGATGCCCTTGCACCGGCCATCTCCGCCCGTACAGTGGAAGTCCACTACGGCAAGCATGAAAAAGCTTACATCGACACCCTCAACTCGCTTATAGAAGGCACACCCTTCGCCGACATGAGCCTTGAGCAAATCATCTGTGAGTCAGACGGTAAACTGTTCAATAACGCATCGCAGGCGTGGAACCACATATTCTATTTCTTCCAGTTCTTCCCTGAGGGATGCAAGGCTCCGTCGGGCAAACTGGCAGAGGCGATTGACCGCGATTTCGGTTCCTTCGACGAATTCAAGAAGAAGTTTGAAGAAGCCGGTACCACCTTGTTCGGTTCCGGATGGGTATGGCTTTCGGCCGACACCGACGGCCGCTTGTTCATCACCCAGGGAGGAAACGCCGGTAACCCGCTTACCGAGAACCTTCGCCCGCTGCTCACTTTCGACGTCTGGGAACACGCATACTACCTCGACTATGAGAACCGCCGCGCAGAATACCTCCACAACCTGTGGGAAATAGTGGACTGGGACATCATAGGGATGCGGTATGAATGATGCGCATTTGCAAATTCCAAAGAATTCTGCTAACTTCGCGCATTATTACGATATGACAGATATAATCAACTCAATAATCGAGGGGATTCAAGACCGTAAAGGAAAGAAAATCACCCTCATAGACCTTTCAAAGATCGGAACTGCCCCGGCATCGCGCTTCGTGGTATGCCAGGGCAATTCCCCGACCCAGACCGCCGCCATCGCCGACTCTGTGCGCGACAAGGTTCTTGAACAAACCCACCGCAAGCCGTATAATTACGACGGATACGGCGCCGCGTCATGGATTGTGCTCGACTACGGCGACACGCTCGTACACATCTTCACTCCCGAAACCCGGCAGAGATACAATCTCGAAGACCTGTGGTACGACGCCAATATTTCCGAAATCCCGGATCTGGACTAATTTTCAATTCCTGAACCCGCTCCGGGAAGATAAGAACCGATTATTACCTTCATCATGCCAAACTTCAGCAACAACGACCCTTCACGACGCAAAAAACCCGCGTTCAGCCTCTATTGGATGTACGCGCTCATCATACTTGTTCTCGTCTCTTTCTTCTTCATGCAAGACGGTTCCGCAACCAAAGAAGTGGAATGGTCCACTTTCGAACAGCAGGCCAAGAAAGGAAACCTCAAAAGCATCCTTGTCTTCACCAACACCAACGAAGCCGAAGGCGTGCTCACGCCGCAGGGTATCAAAGACTTGAAAATACCTGAAAGCGATAACTATACCGGCGACTATATGATTCGGACAGAGGTAGCTTCTTCCGACAAGATGCAGGATAAAGTCGACGCCTGGAACGCCGACCTCGCGGCACGACACAAACCGCAGATTGCCGTGAAATACGAAAAAGGCTCTGACTTCATGCGGATGATATACTTCTTCGGCCCAGTGGTGCTCCTCTTGGTATTCATGCTCTTCATGATGCGGCGTGCAGGGGGTGGCAGCGGTGGCGCCGGAGGCATCTTCAGCGTCGGCAAGTCCAAAGCCAAAGTCTTCGACAAGAACAACGGCACCAACGTCACCTTCAAGGATGTGGCCGGTCTGGCCGAAGCCAAGGTGGAAGTAGAAGAGATAGTGGAGTTCCTCAAAAACCCGAAACGCTACACCGAACTCGGCGCCAAGATACCGAAAGGCGCGCTGCTGGTAGGTCCTCCGGGAACCGGTAAGACACTGCTGGCCAAGGCCGTGGCGGGCGAAGCAAACGTGCCGTTCCTCTCCATGTCAGGCTCCGACTTCGTGGAGATGTTCGTCGGAGTGGGTGCCGCGCGTGTACGCGACCTCTTCAAGCAGGCCAAGGAGAAAGCCCCCTGTATCATCTTCATCGACGAAATCGACGCCGTAGGCCGCGCCCGTGGCAAGAACCTGAACATGGGTTCTAACGACGAGCGTGAAAACACCCTTAACCAGATGCTTACTGAGATGGACGGTTTCGGATCGAACAACGGCGTCATCATACTTGCCGCCACCAACCGTGCCGACATGCTCGACAAGGCGCTTCTGCGTCCCGGACGTTTCGACCGCCAGATCTACGTCGACCTCCCCGAGCTTACCGACCGTATGGAAATCTTCAACGTCCACCTCCGTAATATAAAGGTGAACGCCACCCTCGACGTTGAACAACTGGCGCGCCAGACGCAGGGATTCTCCGGTGCCGACATCGCCAACGTCTGCAACGAGGCCGCACTCATCGCCGCGCGTAACAACAAGACGCAGGTGGAATGGGACGACTTCATGGCAGCCGTGGACCGCATAGTGGGCGGCATGGAGAAGCGCTCGCGCATAATTACCGACGAGGAGAAATTCGCCATCGCCACCCACGAGGCCGGCCACGCCGTGATAGGCTGGCTCACACGCTACGGCGACCCGCTGCTTAAAGTCACAATCGTGCCGCGCGGCCGCGCTCTCGGCGCCGCATGGTATGCTCCCGAGGCCGCGCAGATTGTACCCACCCAGGCTCTGCTCGACAAGATTTGCGGGCTGCTCGGCGGTCGAGCCGCCGAAGAAGTATTCCTCGGCGAAGTGGGAACCGGTGCCTCCAACGACCTCGAACGCGTAACGAAAGCCGCCCGGGCCATGATTATGGTCTACGGTATGGGCGAATCTATCCCCAACCTCAACTATTACGACTCCACAGGCCAGGATTACGGTTTCACAAAGCCGTATTCAGAAGAGACGGCACGGCAGATAGACCTCGAAGTGGCACGCATAGTCAAGGAACAGTACGAGCGTGCAAAACAGATTCTAAGGGAACATGCGACGCAACACAACAAACTTCGCGACATGCTCGTAGAGCGCGAGGTCATCTTCCACGACGACGTGCAGGCGGTGCTCGGCAAACGTCCCTGGAAGTCGCGCACCGACGAGATTATCGAGATTAACAAGAAGGAGGAGGCCGAGCGTCATAAGCAGGATGATACCCAAAAGGATGACAATAACGCCCCCGCTTCCGCAACCGAAACTACCGCTGAAGAACCTCAACCGAAAAGCCCCTTCCGCTTCAAGTTGAAAAAGCCGCTCCTTCCCTCCAACGACAAATCAGGCCAGAAGCCGCAGGAACCGTCGTCCTCTCCCGAGGATGATGACGACGATCCGGGAACTCCTCCCCCTTTCAACAAATAACAATCCCCCCTACGGCGGGATGCACCGTCCCGGTGTGTCCCGCTTTCTATTCAAGTTGTTTCCTCTTATAGGTAACACAGTAATTAAATGTGCCTACTATAATCTTCAATATCTGACAAATCAAAAAATTGAATTAAGAATAGAGATAAAATCGTGAATCCGGCTGAAAGCGTTTTGTCGTTATTGCGAATTTTTTCTAATTATTTGCCGCATTGCAAAAATATTGTTATCTTTGCATCATCTCTCCCTACTGACATCCTTATACCAAAATTATCACATAATAGATTATGGGACTATTCTCCGGACGAGGGAAAAGTGGCGGCCTCATGAACGTCATCCGCTGTGACCAACAAGATTACCTGGTGTGGAAATGGCGTCCGCTCGAGCAAGACGTCAATTCGACAACCCGTGAAAACTCGATACGCTTCGGCAGCTCGCTCCGCGTCAAGGACGGCGAAATGGCTGTCTTCGTCTACCGCCAGAACAACGGCACGATGCAAGACTACATCTACGGTCCTTACGATGGTTTCCTGAGAACCGCCAACTTCCCCGTTTTGGCAAACATAATGGGTGCCGCATACGGCGGTGAAGCGCCTTTCCAGGCCGAAGTCTACTTCATAAACCTGGCAGGTAACATCCAGATTCCCTTTGGGATACCCTTCTTCGACGTGCCCGACCCGCGTTTCCTCGACTTCGTGGTTCCCATCGCCGCCGGCGGTAAAATAACATTCAATATCACAGACCCGCAGCGATTCATCAAGATGAACCGCCTGGTGAACTTCGATCTCGACGATTTCTCGGAGCAAGTACGCAGCACCGTGGTGCGCCGCGTGAAGTCGGTTATTGCCAACGCCCCGGCCGAAGGTGGTTTTCCCTTGGTGCAGATAGAGCGTAAAATCGATGAAATCAACGATGCCATAGCTACAAAACTGAAAGAGGACTTCGAGGAGTTCGGCATCAACCTCAAACGCTTCGACCTCTCGCGCATAGAGCCTGACAAACAGAGCCAGGGATGGTATGAATTGCGCAATGTAACCGCCGAACAACAGCAACGTACCATCAACGCACAGACCGAAATAAACCTGAAGAATATGGCCGACCTCCAGGCCATGAACGCGCAGAATATGGCCGAAACCATGCGTATTCAGCGCGAGGAAAGCCAGCGGGCACAACGTCTGCAGACGGAGCAGACCTTCATCGGCGCACATGCCCTGGACCGTCAGGCCGACGTGATGCAGACCGCCGCGCAGAGCCTCGGAGAGATGGGCAGTATGGGCGACGGCGCCGGCGGTTTCAACCCCGCAGGAATGATGGCAAGCATGGCGCTCGGCGGCACAATGGCACAGCAGATGGCCGGTATGGCAAACTCTATGGCAGCCGGACTTCAGAACCCGATGGGAAATACCATGGGAGGAATGGCCGCAGGAATGGGTGGCGCAATGGGTGGCGCTGCCGTAGCCGGTCCCGGTATGCCGCCACCCCCTCCCGGCGCGAACAACATTCAGTGGATGGTGGCCATCAACGGACAGCAGAGCGGGCCCTACGACATTCAGCAACTCTCGCAACTCATAGCCGCCGGACAGATGGACGCCGGAACCTACGTGTGGTGCCGGGGTATGGCCAACTGGCAACTCGCCGGCCAGACGCCCGAACTCGCCGCCCTCTTCGCAACTGCCTCAGGACAATGTCCGCCCGCGCCCCCTGTCCCCGGTATGTAAAACCCGTATATTTCAAGAGCCACTAATTCATTATGTACAACGATTTCACCTCCATAGATAAACTCGTAGAGTTCGGACTCGGCATCGGCATCGCCACGCAGATGATGAACACAATGAACCACGTCATGGCACAGACGGCCATCCCCGGCGTGGGAATAAATCCCGGCACCACGCCGCGGCAGACAGCCCAACGCCAATGCGCTCCAACATGCGCCGGTTACTATATCGTGCACAACGACAGCACCGCCGGACCCTTCTCCGCCCAGGAACTGCAAACGCTCGTCGCCAACGGCGTAGTGACACAAGAAAGCTTTGTATGGCATCCCGGAATGGCTGGATGGAACCGTGCCGTTGCCATTCCCGAAGTAAACAAGCTCCTAATTCTCAATAACATAAAATGAAACTCGGCATCTTCTCTCTCTTCATGGCGTTGCTCATTCCAAAACCACCTGACGGCATTAGACTTTCCTCCAATTTAAAACAGTATAATTTACATATTTAAAGTAAAGTAATTAACTTTGCAGAAATACTTGGAACTTATGACACTTAAGAATGACAGTTTGCTTTCTGCGGGTAAGTACCGGATAGTGCGCTTTATAAGCGCCGGCGGTTTCGGTTGCACCTACGAGGCTGTACACACCCTGATGAATACACGCGTGGCCATCAAGGAGTTCTTCCCGAAGGATTTCTGCAACCGCGACGAAAACACCTCGCAAGTCTCGGTCGGCACCAAGAGTCAGGAAGAACTCGTGGCACGGCTAAAAAAGCAATTCCTGCGCGAAGCCAAAGTGCTCTTCGACATGCGGCACCCCTCGGTAGTACGAGTCATAGACTTCTTCGAGGATAACGGAACCGCCTATTACGCAATGGATTACATCGACGGGCCGTCGCTGGAGCAGATACTGAAGGAGAACGGCCCGATGCCCGAGCCGGAAGCCATGAAATATGTAGCGCAGATTTGCGATGCCCTTGGTTACGTCCACTCGGAAGGGCAGCTGCATCTCGACCTGAAGCCCAACAATGTGATGATAAACCGCTCGGACGGACGCGCCGTTCTGATAGACTTCGGGACTTCGAAACAGTATTCTACCGACGGGGGCGCCACGAGTACAATGTTCGGCATGACGCCCGGTTACGCACCCCCGGAGCAATGCAGCAGCGACATAAAAGACCTCGGCGCAGCCTCCGACATCTACGCCCTTGGCGCAACCCTCTACCGTATGCTGACGGGCAATACTCCGGTCGACGCTCTGAGCCGCAGTGCCGGTACCCGGATGCTGCCGCTTCCCTCCACTGTCTCCACCCCAGTTGCTATGGCCATTGACCGCGCCATGACGCTCAACCGAAACCTGCGTCCGCAGTCGGCCGAAGAGTTCATGAAGATAATCAACACTCCTGTTCCGCAGCCCCCGACGCCTGTCTTAACACCCGATTCTCCGGCCATCCACAGCAACGATACCCGGGCTATGATGCAACCTCCGCATCAACCACCCCGACATCCTGACGATACCATTCCCCATTACAGAAAACCGAAATCCAACTCACTGAAATACCTACTGATAGGTGCGGGTGTGTTCATCCTGCTTTGCATCATGGCGGGTGTGGTAGCGTCCGGCGACGACTCCGAGAACGATGCGCCTCCACAAGAGCAGACAGAGGTTATAGAAAACGCTTCCTCCTCTCCCGAATCCCTGCAACCTTCATCCACTGAAAATCAAGACGCCACGTCGTCCACTGCCTCAAATGCTGCCGAAGGATTGAGAGTCTACAGCTACGACATCCATCAGGAATACATAACACTGCGGTACGAAACGGAAACGCCCGGCACCGTAGAACTCTCCTTCCGCGCCTATAACAAAGACAACGGCAAATCCATGGACGAGACTTTCACCATCGAATCCAATGGCGGAGGTGAGGCCATCGACCTCCAACTGCCATATCCCCTGACACAAACATACGACTACCACATCACCCTGACCGACCGTCGCACCGGCCAAACATTAATCGACGACGACTGGCACTATTGACCGGTAAAACGTAAACCATAAGCCGATCAAAGATACTGTTTCTTTGAGTGTGTCTGATGCGGGACACTAAAAAAGGGACCCGTCCA
>OGNF01002277.1_pt1 | contig 14912 bp, 12 predicted proteins | sample 1573321 | NCBI WGS metagenome assembly OGNF01 (sample SAMEA2581911, study PRJEB24529) | metagenome | biome: Human gut stool | place: China | collected 2011
CCGAATATGAGGCACATCTGCGACCCCTGCGTTAACATTTTTTGTGGGATGGGGTTAAGTTTCCGCATTAAAAACTCATTCATCTCTTTAATATTAAGCGGGATTTTGTCTATGTTATAAAGGGCAGCGGGGACGCCACCAATGCGGTTAAGCTAAGGATTGTTGCACTTGCAGTGCCACAGTCCCAGCGACATCGGGGGCTAGGGCGAAGCCCAAATAGCGGTCTTATGCGGTCTTATGCGCCCTTCGCGTTCTTGCGCCCAATCAGCAACTCGGTATGATTTTCTTTGCGTCTTTGCGCGAGATAAATCTGTCTGGGCGCTTACTGCCGGGATGTCTACAAAATTCTATTTCAAGTCAACTATCTTTAGGGTTAAGTTCATTTTATGGTCAATTAAAATCCGGTCAAATTCGCCTAAAAGAGAGTGGGTCTAATGTGCTTGCGCGCGAGTACGCATAGGAGGCAGAGCGCGCTATTTCGCTTCGCGTTCCCGGCTATTGCGATGGCGGTCAAGGCGGCGGAGTTTGGTTTGGATCTGACGGTGGGCGCTTCGCAGTCCGGGCGACAAACTTTGGCAGGACAGCATGTCAAGGTGCTCCTGCAATTCTGTCAGTAATTCCGGATAGTGGCGACACATCTTATATGCTGCATACAGGCTGAAACATCTCACAGCGTATGGTTCGCATTCTGAGTTGATTTTCGACATACAGTAGTCAAGAAAATCGGTGCGGATTTCCTTGGCTGCATAATCCTGCTTACGAAGCAGTTCGAGGAGCAGACGCTTCTTGCCAACTTCGGTTTCGGGCAGCAACATATCTATCAATTCGTCGCGCAGATTGCCCAACCAACCCTGGTCGACGTCAGACAAATGAGTCATAACCCAGAGCGCATTCATGCTCGTGCGCTTGTCTGGGCAGGATGCTAACTGCCAAAGCCTGGAAAGGTTGGTCTCATTGCCGGATGCCCACGCCACAAGCTCTTTAATTTGGGACAGCCCAATTTTTTGCGAGAGTGATTGTTCGAGGTTCATATAATGATAAACTGATTTTTCTTTTTATTATTCTTACCGCGCACAACACTTCGCTACGCTCCGTGTTGTACGCGGTTAAGATACAGGGGTCAGAAGCCGATGCGTGAAGAGGTGCGCTGGGAGATGCGCTCGTGCTGACAGGTTGATACCAGTTCATCGAGGTCGATTCCCTCACGGCCGGAGAGGATGACGTTTACTGAATGCTTGCGCGCAATATTCTCAATCTCACCGCCGGAGAGGTCGAACTTCGCAGCGAGGGCCAGGGCGTCTTTGTCGCCAAGGTCGGGGAGCATCGTCTGCCAGATCTTCGCGCGGGCCTCCACCGTGGGGCGCTCGAAGCGGATCTTATACAGGAAGCGACGCTCAAACGCCTTGTCGAGGTTGGTGGTGAGGTTGGTGGTGGCAATCATTATCCTCTCGAGCGTCTCCATCTCCTGGAGGATGATGTTCTGGATGGAGTTTTCCATCTTGTCCACGGCGCGGGAAGCCCCCTCCATTCTTACGCCCAACACGGCGTCGGCCTCGTTAAAGAGAAGGATGGGCGCAAGCTTCGACTCCTTGCAGATATTGCGGTAGCGGTCGAAGAGCGACTTGATATTTTTTTCGCTCTCCCCTACCCAGCAGCTCTTGATCTTGTCCACGTCGACGCGCATGATGTCGCGGCCTGTCTGGCGAGCAATCTGATAGACCGTCTCCGTCTTGCCAGTGCCGGGAGCGCCATAGAATATGCAGCAGAATCCGGGACGCATACCAGCCGAACGCAGGCGCGACTGAACTTCTGTGAAACGCTCCTGAGAGAGGATTGACTGAAGTTCCGCGATTTGTCCCTCTTCCGACTCATTATATATAAGCGTTTTGGCGGCAAGAGATTCGGCCTTTATAAGCCCCTTGTTCGACGAACCGATCTTATTGATGCTCAATTCGGAGAGCATTTCCTCCTTGGCCTTGTCGGTGAGTTTGAATGCATCGCTTCGGGCCATTCCCTCTTCGTTGACGTTTTCAATAAGTTTGGTTTCGAAAAGCACCGAGGTGCGTGAGCGGAACTCACACTTCACCCAACTTGGAATGTCGTTGTTGTCGAAGAGGTCGTCGATGTCGTGGAAGTTGATGTTGTCATCGCTGTTCTCCACGAAGAGGTGGGCCATGAACACGAAGAGCAGCATGTCCTCATCGCAGAAACAGTAACTGCGCAGTTTTGTGGCGAAAGTGGTTTCCTTAATCTCCTCGAGCATCTCCTTGGTGCGCTCTAACACTGACTCATGGGTCTCTTCGCCATCGTCCATCTCATCCATCAGGCGATTGAAGCGGTCGAAGAATGTCTGTGTGTCGGGCACTGGGTCGGGCTCGTAGACATAGGGCTGGTTCTTGCGGAGAGCTTCGAGCACAGGGCCTGGCACGCGGTAGGTCAACGATTTGCGGCTGTGCGCGGCACGAATATAGTGCTTCTGTACAAGCACATCGATATCTGCGGAGAGGCGCAGGATCTTGGTAGTGCGGCAACCAGTGTAGTTGGCAATCTCCGACAATTGGATGCGCTGGTCCTCGCTGCGGTCGACAAATATCGACAGAAGCGCCACTTGCATTGATGTGAGCTTGAGTTTCCGTGCGGAATATTTGATATGCACGGAGGCTTTCTCGAAGAAGTCGGCGTCAAGGTTGGAGTCTTCCGCGAGCTCAACGATGTATTCGAAGGCTTCGAGGATGCTCTTGGGGCGTGCATTCTGCGCGAATTCTTTCTGTTTCGTCTTGTCGACGCTTTCTCTGTGGTTCAAGCTAAGTTTTCTCATCGTCGCCTAAATTTAAATGTTACGCTGCAAAATTAATGTGATAGTGTACCATTTGACGGTACAGGTCTATATTTATTTATTTTTTTTGGGGGAAAGTCGGTAAATCATCCTTTCATGGCGCAAAGTAAATGGGCAGGTGCGCAGCAGATTTGCGCACCTTGATTTTTTGATTATTTTTGTGAAAGATTTTCCATATCCACTAATTTCCCACTAAATTTTCCTGCTTAAGCCGCTGAATCGAGCCACCCTTATTCGAATCTCCACAATCGACAAGTGCCTCCAGAACCATTACCGCCGCTGGACTCTCAACGACCTGATTGATGCCTGCACCGACGCATTGGCTGAATTTGAGGGCCGCAAGAATCCTGTGAGCCGACGCACGATTCAGAACGACCTTTCACTGATGCGCAGCGACCGGTTGGGCTACAATGCCCCGATTGTGGTGCGCGACAATAAATATTATGTATATGAGGACCCAGATTACAGCATCACACATCTGCCTCTGAACGATGAGGGTCTCTACGCATTGAATTCGGCACTCGACATCCTGCGTCAGTTGCAGGGTTTTCCGCAGTTGGCTTCCTCCATCGACACAATCAGCAAACTTAATGAACAGATCTCGCGGCAGACAGGAACATCCGCTCCTGCAATGGATATGGAGCATGTGGAGGGGTATTCGGGGGCGCAGTTTATCGGCGTAATCTACGATGCGGTGCGCAAGCATCAGACCATTGTGATTGAATATCAGTCGTTCAAGGCTCGTCAGCCGCAGGCTTTGGCTGTGTACCCATATTTATTGAAGGAGTATCGCAACCGGTGGTTTCTGATTGGGGAAAAGACCGATAACCAGGTGCCGCAGGTGAATATCTTCGCGCTCGACCGCATCCACTCGGTGACTCTGGATAAGGAACACCCATTCCGGAGATGTGTTGATTTCGACCCTGCCACATTCTTTGATGACACGGTAGGAGTGACGAAAACAATTCACGACAAGGCGCGACGTGTTGTGATCCGCATTGTCCGGGACCAGACGCCGTATGTCGAAACGAAGCCTTTTCACAGGTCGCAGAAAGTGGTGAACCGTTTTCGCGACGGCAGTATCCAGATTTCGCTGCAAGTTGTGTTGAATAATGAGTTGGAGCGTCTTATCCTCGGTTTCGGAGGACACGTGGAAGTGATTGCACCGCCTGAACTACGTGCCAGAATTGCGGCTCACGTTGCCAAAGCCGCCCGCCACTACAAAGATTAACGGGCACTACTGTGGTGACTTTCAACAGTCAAAGTGCTTGAATTTCCTCGGGTATAAGGGACGTGGATTACGCGATTAATTCTATGGAGGCGTCAAGCCACAACATCGATAGAGCCGATGTCCTCGTCGGCTACAGCGACATCTCCGGGCACGCTCTGGCGACGTCATTATCGGCGGTTAAAACACTGTTCAAAAGCCTATTAACACCTATACTCACCGTATGCTTTAAGCGGCCTTCCCCCGATTATTATGGCGATGAGAGTTCACTAATCTTCGGCACCGTGCAGCTACAGGCACTCGTGGTGTCGATGAAAGAAATCTACGGCTGGCTACTGATTTCCGCGATAATATTCTTGACAATTATCCTTCTCAGTTACAGTTCTTTACACCCTTTCGCCATCTTCCCCAAATGGAGCAGCATCCGCCGGGCAATCAGGCACTTTGTGAGAACCTCAACCCCGGAATCGGAAATGATGGAAAAATGTTAAAGTTCGAGTTGCTGGCGCACCGATTCCTCATGGATGGCAGCATGAAGGGTACGCACAAATTCGGGTGCGAGGCCTAGGCACTCTGCCTTAGCCAGTCGGTTTGCCATCATCTCGCCATAGCGCTGCGGCTGCACCACCGGCATCCTCCTCTCCTTCTTGTATTCGCCTATGCGGCGGCTTAGCGCCATTCTCCGGGCGAGAATATCGAGCAGTTCGTCGTCGAGAGCGTCAATCTCCTCACGATATAACGCGAGACCATCCTGCGCCTCAGTCTGCATCCTCACCTCAAGTTTGTCGATGATTTCACCAAGACAACTTGGTGTGATTTGCTGTGCGGCATCACTGAGCGCCTCATCGGGACAACAGTGCGATTCGATAATCAGCCCGTCAAAACCCATGTCGAGCGCCTGCTGCGAGATGGGAAGAATCAGTTCGCGGCTGCCTCCGATATGGCTCGGGTCGCAGATGAGCTGCAGATCGGGCATCCGCCGGCGGAGTTCCATAGGAATCTGCCATTGAGGCATGTTGCGGTAGAGGTGCTTGCCATAAACGGAGAAGCCTCTGTGCACCGCTGCCATCCGTTTCACCCCGGCATTGCTCATGCGCTGCAACGCACCAATCCAGAGTTCGATGTCGGGACTGATCGGATTCTTCACCATCACGGGAATATCCATTCCCTTTTTCTCTTGCATTTCAGCAATGGCATCGGCCACCTCTTGCACAGCGAAAGGATTGGCCGTAGTGCGCGCGCCAATCCAGAGGATATCCACTCCCCCTTCGATGGCCTGTGCCACATGCGAGGCATTGGCAACCTCCGTGGCCACCTGCATTCCCGTCTGCTCCTTCACTTTGCGCAACCAAGGCAGTCCCCTCTCCCCTACCCCTTCGAAGCAACCGGGGCGCGTGCGCGGTTTCCAGAGCCCGGCTCGGAAGGCGCCCACGCCACGCGAAACCAGTCCGCGGGCAGTCGCGAGGGTCTGTTCCTCAGTCTCTGCACCACATGGTCCGGCGATAATCAACGGACGCCCTGACTCCGATGGATTGTAATCAAATATGGGAAGAATTCCTTTCATCACTGCAAAATTAGCAAAATTTCAATTATTCCGCGAATTTCCACACGGCGATATTTCGGGCAATGCCCCTTTTTTATTAACTTTGCACATTAATGTGACAGTCCCGAGATTATACCGCGGTTTGTCATTCTAACATATTCTAAAATCAAAATGGTTTTACCTGTATATCTTTATGGCCATCCTGTGCTCCGCAAGGAGGCCGACGACATAGAACAAGATTATCCCGGACTCGACAAACTGATTGCCGACATGTTCGAGACAATGTATTTCGCCGAAGGAATCGGTCTGGCCGCCCCTCAGATCGGCAAGTCTATTGCAGTGATTGTGATCGATGGCTCGGTGCTTGCCGATGAGTTCCCCGAGTGCAAGGATTCGAAAATGGTTCTTATCAATCCCCAGCTCGAGGTGATTGAGGATGCCGACCCTGTTACCCGTTCCGAAGGTTGCCTTTCGGTGCCTGGTCTCTCGGAGAATGTTAAGCGCTACGAGCATATCCGGCTCAACTGGCTCGACGAGAATTTCGTGGAGCATGAGCAGGAGTTCAGCGGTTTCATGGCCCGCATGATCCAGCATGAATACGACCACCTGCTCGGCGTGATCTACACCGACCAAATCGCACCAATCCGCAAGCAGCTCATCCGCAACAAACTTGCCAACATGCAGCGCGGCAAGGTGAAATGCGGCTACCGCACAGTAAGCGCAAAATAAAGCAAATCTATTTTTTTCAGTAAAATATCGCCCATAGGCGAAACAATCACAGACACTTATGGCAGACGATAAGAAAGTGATATTCTCGATGGTGGGAGTGAGCAAGATCATCCCGCCGCAGCGACAGATACTAAAGAATATCTACCTCTCATTCTTCTATGGTGCCAAGATAGGCATCATCGGCCTGAACGGCAGCGGTAAGTCGACCCTTCTCAAAATTATCGCAGGCCTAGACAAGAGCTATCAGGGCAATGTGGTTTTCTCCCCCGGCTATAGCGTAGGCTATCTGGAGCAGGAGCCGAAGCTCGACCCTGAGAAGACAGTGCGCGAGGTTGTGGAGGAGGGTGCGGCCCATGTTCTCGACCTTCTGAAGGAATATGATGAGGTGAACAATGCTTTCGCCGACCCCGAGGTTCTCGAGAACCCCGCGAAGATGGACAAGCTCATCGAGCGTCAGGCAGAATTGCAGGACAAACTGGATGCCGCCGACGCCTGGAACATCGACAATAAGCTCGATCGTGCTATGGACGCGCTCCGCTGTCCGCCCGACGATAAAAAGATAGCAGTGCTTAGCGGTGGAGAGAAACGCCGTGTGGCTCTTTGCCGACTGCTTCTCCAGCAGCCCGACATCCTTCTTCTCGACGAGCCCACCAACCACCTTGACGCAGAGTCGATCGACTGGCTCGAACAGCATCTGCAGCAATATCCCGGCACGGTGATTGCCGTTACGCACGACCGCTATTTCCTCGACCATGTGGCCGGCTGGATTCTGGAGCTCGACCGCGGCGAGGGTATACCCTGGAAGGGCAACTATTCCTCCTGGCTCGACCAGAAGACGCAGCGTATGGCCCAGGAGGAGAAGCAGGCCAGCAAGCGCCGCAAGACTCTGGAGCGCGAGCTCGAGTGGGTGCGCATGGCTCCGAAGGCACGTCAGGCCAAGGGCAAGGCGCGTCTGGCAAGCTACGACCGCCTGCTCAATGAGGACCAGAAACAGCGCGAGGAGAAACTTGAGATATTCATCCCCAATGGTCCGCGCTTGGGCAACAAGGTGATAGAGGCAAGCCATCTCGCCAAGGCTTACGATGACAAGGCGCTCTTCACCGACCTCAACTTCTCGCTGCCGCCGAACGGCATCGTGGGTGTGATAGGCCCCAACGGTGCGGGCAAGACCACCCTATTCCGACTTATTATGGGACTGGAGAAGGCCGACCGCGGCGAATTCGAGGTGGGCGAGACAGTGAAGGTGGCTTATGTGGACCAGAACCATAAGGACCTCGACCCCGAGAAGAGCGTATATGAGGTGATTTCGCAGGGTGTGGAATCCTTCCGCATGGGCGGCCGCGACATGAACGCGCGTGCTTACCTGTCGCGATTCAATTTCACCGGCGCCGACCAGGAGAAGAAGATTGGGGTGCTTTCCGGCGGTGAGCGCAACCGCCTGCATCTGGCCATGGCGCTCAAGGAGGAGGGAAATGTGCTCCTGCTCGACGAGCCCACCAACGACATCGACGTCAACACGCTCCGCGCCCTTGAGGAGGGTCTGGAGAATTTCGCCGGTTGTGCGGTGGTAGTAAGCCACGACCGCTGGTTTCTCGACCGTATCGCCACCCACATCCTCGCTTTCGAGGGTGACAGCCAGGTGACATTCTATGAGGGAAGCTATTCGGAATATGAGGAGTTCAAGAAGAAGCGCGACGGCGGCGTCGACACTCCCCACCGAATCCGTTATCGCAAGCTCGTGTAAGAGCAGACAGTAGAAGCAAAATAAAATCGCCCGCAATCCTGAAGGATGCGGGCGATTTCTTTAAGGGGAGAAAGATTATTACTTCTTTGTGCGGTTGCCGTAACGGCTGCGGAATTTGTCGACGCGGCCTGCCGTGTCCACGAGTTTCTGCTTGCCGGTGAAGAAGGGGTGTGAGGAGGAGGTGATCTCCAGCTTTACAAGGGGATATTCTTTTCCGTCGATAGTGATTGTCTCACGCGAAGCCACTGTGCTGCGTGTGATGAATGTCTCATCATTCGACATGTCCTTGAAGCACACCTCACGGTAATCTTTCGGATGAATGTCTTTTTTCATTGCTCTAAAGCTTTTTTAAACTGCAGTTAATTATTAATTTATAGTTCTCAACAGGTCGCGATCCCGCTGAATTGGCGTGCAAAATTAGCAATTTTTCTCGAATTACGCAAGCAATCCCTGAAATTCTCCTGCAAATACTGCGCATTTATCCTCCGCCACGCTATATAAAGCAAAGGATTATCAGCTGGGCAGCAATGACTCGCATGAACATCGAGAGCGGGTATACGGTGGAGTATGCCACGGCCGGAGCGTCGTTGTTGGCGAGTTTGTTGCTGTATGCAAGCGCCGGGGGATCGGTGTATCCGCCGCTCATCATGCCGCAGATGGAGTAATAATTCAGGTGATATTTCCAGCGTGCCACGATTCCTACCACAAGCAGGGGCACCACCGTGATAATGAAGCCATAACCCACCCAGAGGGCGCCGCGGGCGTTGAACACAGTTGCCACGAAGTCCTTGCCGGCGGAGATTCCCACCGAGGCGAGGAAGAGGCAGATGCCTATCTCGCGCAGAAGAAGATTGGCCGAAGAGTTGGTGTATGTAACAAGGTGGATCTTCGACCCATATGCGCTCAGAAGGATGGCTACCACAAGGGGACCACCGGCCAGACCGAGTTTCATGGGCACCGACATGCCGGGAAACTGCAGCGGAATGCTGCCAACGAGGATGCCGAGGAAGATGCCGATGAACATCGTGATAAGATTGGGCTCGTTGAGACGCTTCATGGAGTTGCCGAGGCGTCGGGCGAGGTTGTTGATATCGTCGAGTTTGCCGACCACAGTGAGGCGGTCGCCCATCTGGAGGCGGAGGCTCGCCGTGGCCACAAGGTCGACGCCGGCACGGTTGACTCGCGTCACATTCAGTTTATAGGCCGAGTGAAGGCGCAGCGAACCGAGTTTGACTCCATTGTATTCAGTACGGGTCACAAGGATGCGGCGAGACACCACAGGTCCTTTCTCCATCTCCCATGTCTTCTCGATTTTCGGTCCGATAAAGCGGGTGAAGATCTCCTCATCCTGCTGTGAGCAGACAATCAGGCAGACATCCCCTTTGTCGATTACATCCTGCGATGTAGGGATGATGATGCTTCCATCGGGTTTTTCGATACGCGACACCACATAATTGCACTGAATCAGCGCGTGGAGGCGCACCATGGTGAGGCCGGAAATCAGTTCGTTGGTCACGCGGAATGTGGCGATGTGTGGTGCGAGTGCCGATGATTTCTCATCGTTCTCAATTTCGGCAATCTCCTTCTCCGTGTCAATTTTGAATATCTTCCTGATGAGAATCATCGTGAGGATAATTCCCACTACGCCAAGAGGATAAGCGGCGGCATAACCCATCGACATCTGCTGGCTCACGTCGTAGCCGTCGGGCACCACCTGAAGGAAAGTCTGCTGTGCGGCACCCAGACCGGGAGTGTTGGTCACGGCGCCGCTCATGATGCCCACGAGTTGAGAGATGCTGGTCTGTCCCGATGCACCTCCCTGGATGAAATATATGGCGAGCATAATCACCACATTGAGTCCGATGCCGAGGAGCGCAAGAAGGTTCATCTTCACGCCACCCTCTTTAAATGAGGAGAAGAAGCCGGGGCCCACCTGCATACCTATGGAGAAGATAAAGAGGATAAGACCGAATTCGCGGAGGAAATGGAGCACGTTTTCGTCGACCTCATAGCCGAAGTGCCCCATGATGATGCCCACGAATAAAACAAACGTGACCCCGAGCGACACTCCGAAAATTTTGAGCTTGCCAAGATAGATGCCTGCAAAAATCACGAAGGAATAGAGCAGGATAGTGCTGGCGAGCGAAGTGTTGAAGGGTCTGATCAAATCAATAAGCCAATCCATTTATTCGCCTTTAATACCTAAATCGGGCGCAAAATTAACAAAATTTCACCACCCGAGCAAATTTGAAAACGCTACAGCCGTGCGGAGCGACTGTAAGGGGGGGTATAAACAAACGCGGACGGAAACCGTAAGGCCACCGTCCGCAAGTAAGGGTGAGGTGTGGGTCTCGAACCCACGACCTTCGGAACCACAATCCGACGCTCTAACCAACTGAGCTAAACTCACCATATTGCTTCTTTGGAAGCCGTCCTTCGCGGCTCGTCTCCCTCAAAAGCGTTGCAAAGTTAATGCTTTTTTTTATTCCCTGCAAATTTTTTTTTGCATTCACCCCTATTTTTTTCAAGATTGGGCCTCCACACAACTGATTGCGGAGAGCATGCGTTATAATAAAAGAGGAATTTTGATTATTCTGAAAATTATGAAAAAATTGTTGATATTGATTGCGGCGGTGCTTGTTGTCGGGGTGTTTGCCTCGGCTTGGGATATAAGCCGTAAATATGAGGGGCCGAAGATTGCCGTTTATTCCACGGCCTGGCATTCGGACATACTGCCCGGTTATGAGGCCCGGTATGTAAGGCAGCAGAAGGCATTCGATGGCCCCTGCCGCAGCACGATAGTGCGACGACTTGCCGACCAACCTTCCCACCGTGCATATCTCTATATCCACGGTTTCAACGACTATTTCTTCCAGAGCGAGATGGGAGAACTCCTCTGCGACTCCGGATATAATTTTTACGCCGTGGACCTTCGGCGCTATGGCCGCAGCAAACTCCCCTGGCAATATCCCTACGACGTTCGTAATCTCGATGAATATTTCGCCGACATCGATTCAGCAGTGGCTCAGATTCGCCGCGACGGTAACACCGACATCACCCTCTCCGGCCATTCCACCGGCGGCCTCACCGTTTCTTTATATGCTGCGATGAAGGGCGACAAAGTCCCTGTGCATCGGGTTGTGACCGACTCCCCATTCCTGGAATGGAACTATAACGCCGTGATGCGCAATGTGGGTGCGCCGCTGGTGGGATTCCTCGGAAAAATGTTTCCCGAATCGAAAATAAAGCAGGACTCCTGCAACGGATATGCCGAGTCGCTTCTGAAAGAATTCCACGGCCAATGGACATATAACACCGACTGGAAGATGATATTCTCACCACCGGTCAGTTTCGGTTGGGTTGGCGCCATAAATTCCGGCCAGTCGAGGCTTATGCGCAACGCCGGGAGGATTGCTATTCCCGTGCTGGTGATGCACAGCAGCCGCAAGATTGATGGCTGCGGATGGAATCCGGCATTTCAGACCGGCGACTGCGTGCTCAATCCGCATATGATACAGGAACGCGGACTGAAATTAGGCAAGAATCCGACAGTCTGCGCCATCGACAGCGGAATTCACGACCTGATACTCAGCGAACCGCGTCCCCGCCGGGCTGCTTACGACACCATCTTCCGCTTCCTGCGCCACACAGTCCGATGACGATAAAGCGCCTTCCTACCACGATGCTGCATGGAATCCGCTTTGTAATGTCAGGCAAAATTGTTAAATTTGCATTCGTACTTCTACATCTCTTTCCCCAAGAAACCGATTAAGAATTATGACAGCAGATCAATTACCACATGATGGCAAGCTCCTCCGCGAAGAGATGCGCGAAGGAATCACCCTTGCCCGCCATCTGCGCGCCGTGCTCGCCCACGCCCTGACGCCCGAGGAGGCTCAGACACTCATTGCCACGCTCACAAAAGCCCTGCACAGTGCGCTGCCGCCCCGCGACTCAAAGGGTATCCCTACGGCCGTGCATACGCTCCGCGAGGCCTGCACTTTTGCCGATATGGTGGACCCCGACCACAATATCCTGATTGCCATGCTGCTTAATCCACTTGTGCGCCACGGTTTGACTTCAACCGAGCAGGTGGAAAAGGAATGGGGTAAGGATATTGCCGGCCTTATCCGCGGCATGGAGGCCGTGGGTAAGTTCTCATCTCGCAATAGCGCAACCAACCAGGAGAATTTCCGGGGTCTTGTGCTGGCGCTGGCGCATGACATCCGCGTGATCATCATCATGATTGTGAAGAGCCTCACCCTGATGCGAGTGATTAACCTTCACCCCGACGACGCCTGGGTGAGAAACGTCGCCTTCGAGGCCAACTGCCTTTATGCCCAGCTGGCCCACCGTCTCGGACTCTATAAGATAAAGGGTGAACTCGAGGACCTTTCGCTCAAATATACCAACCGCGAGATATACCGCCAGATAGCCCACAAACTCAATGAGACCAAACGCTCCCGCGACGCATATATCGCAAGTTTCATCGAACCTGTGAAAAAGCGCCTCGAGGACCAGGGATTGCATTTCGAAATAAAGGGACGCACCAAGTCAATCTCCTCCATCTGGAACAAGATGCGCAAGCAGAAGGTAGACCTTCCCGGCATCTACGACCTTTTCGCCATCCGCGTGATTATCGACACTCCGCTGGAAAAGGAGAAGAGCGACTGCTGGCTGGCATATTCCATCCTTGCCGACATGTATACGGCCAATCCGGCCCGTATGCGCGACTGGATATCTATTCCGAAGAGCAATGGCTATGAGTCGCTCCATGCCACAGTGATGGGGCCTGGCAATAAGTGGGTGGAAGTGCAGTTCCGCACCCGCCGCATGGACCTTGTGGCCGAGAAGGGACTTGCAGCCCACTGGCGCTACAAGGGTGGCCACTCCGACGGTTCCGACCAGTGGATGAACAATATCCGCGACATCCTGGAGAGCGCCGACGCCGGTCCCATGCAGCTCATGCGCAATATCAACATGGACCCCTTCGGCAAGGAGGTGTTCGCCTTCACGCCCAAGGGCGACCTCTTCCGCTTGTCGGCCGGTGCCACCGTGCTCGATTTCGCCTTCCATATCCACAGCAATGTGGGCTGCCGCTGCACGGGTGCCATTGTAAACGGTGCCCACCGCCGCATCAATTACAAGATTCAGAATGGCGACACCGTGGAGATACTTACCTCGGCCAATCAGACCCCGCGTCAGGAATGGCTCGGAATAGTGATATCCTCCAAGGCGCGTAATAAGATAAAGCAGAGCCTCAATGAGGAGAAACAGCGCCTGGCTGATATAGGCAAGGAGACACTTCTGCGCCGCGCCAAGAACCGCAAGATGGAGATCGACGAGGCCGACCTGATGAAGATTGTGAAGCGCCGCGGATACAAATATGCCCTCGACTTCTTCGCCGACATCGCCTCCGAAAAACTCGATCCTGCACGCGTGCTCGCCGACTACATGGCCTTGCATGATGCTCCCGCCGAGCAGGAACGGGTTTCGGCTGAGGAATTCCAGATTCTTCGCAATGAAGAGGATGCAGCGCGACAGGATGTGCTCGTGATTGGAGAGAAGTCGATTAATGGCCTCAAATATAAGTTTGCCCGCTGCTGCAATCCCATCTATGGCGACAGCGTGTTCGGGTTCATCTCGGCCGACGGCATGGTGAAGATTCACAAGACCACATGCCCCAATGCCGCCAATATCCGTCAGCGCTATCCCTACCGGGTGATTCCTGCCGACTGGAGCGGCACCACCGGCACCATGCTTCCGGCCACGCTCCGCGTAGTGGGCAACGACGATATAGGCATCGTGGCCAACATCACTTCCATCATCTCCCACGAGCCTAACACCCAGCTCCGGAACATTTCAATCGATTCCCACGACGGAATTTTCCAGGGATACCTTGTGGTAGGTGTGGCCGACAACCGACAGCTCACCTCCATTCTCAAAAAAATCATGGGCGTGAAGGGGGTTAAGGATGTGGTGCGCGTCTGATGGTGGCATATAGATGAACACAAAGAGATTCAATAAAAGGAAATATAACCTCGAAAAAGATAATTAAGTAGATATGAAATTGCTGAAAGTTCTTCCTGTAGCGCTCCTGATTATAATGGCTGGCGCTTCCTGCACCAAAAGCAAGCCCACCAAGGATGCGGCCAGCGACTATGCGCGTAGTCTTTCCGATTCGATAGCCATAGTGCAGCAGCAGATAGATTCATGCCAGACAGCCATCGAAGGAGCTCGCACGCAGATTGAGGAATGGCTTCCCGATTTCGAGACCGTGACCAATCCCCGCGAGGCGGGCTCATATATGATTTATCGCGCCGCCCGCAACAAATACCCGTTGCAGCACACCGGCATCGCCGCACGAATTGACGATGCCGGAGTGCTCGAAGTAATTGCCGCGCTCGACACTCCGTTCGACCAGATTGGCGCCGTCACAGATAATGAAAGCATCGACTCGGAGGTGGTGCCCAACGACCAGGCGCTGAATTACCGGACCGCCAATCTCACCACTGTGATGTTCTCCGGACCGAAGGCCAACGAGGTGGCAAAATTCATTGCCGACAACCAACTGAATGCCGTACGTGTTAATTATTATAGTGGGGGACGCAATCTTCTTTCCCGCAAACTGCCCGAAGATGAGTTGAAGGCCATAATGGCCACCTGGATGCTCTATGACGCCCAGACCCGTCTGCAGCAGCTTGAGCGCCGTCAGGCAATGCTCGGCGAGAAAGTGAAGATCTTCCGCGCCCACAAGGACAAGTGAGGATAAAGGCAAATTAAGACCCCATCCCACAAAAAATGTTAACGCAGGGGTCGCAGATGTGCCTCA
>OGNF01002281.1_pt1 | contig 14896 bp, 14 predicted proteins | sample 1573321 | NCBI WGS metagenome assembly OGNF01 (sample SAMEA2581911, study PRJEB24529) | metagenome | biome: Human gut stool | place: China | collected 2011
CCCTATTGATTCCGTTTTCGGTGAATAATTATTTTTTGAAAATTTTTCATTCTGTAATTACGGAATATTAACCGGGAAATAGAAGATATGTGCGAACTTTTTTGTAACTTTGCACCTTGATATGTGCAAGGTGTACCCTTTGTGAAATGTGCGCAATCCGGACCTGGAAAGGGCATGTTCAAGCAGAAAGCATCGGGTGCCGTACCTGCTCATATGCGGATTATTATCGATTCAGTTTATAATGAGACAACTTAAGATTTCGAAATCAATCACCAACCGCGAAAGTGCTTCGCTCGACAAATACCTGCAGGAAATCGGTCGTGAGGAGCTTATTTCAGTTGAACAGGAGGTTGAACTGGCTCAGCGCATCCGTGAGGGTGATCAGGCCGCTCTCGACAAGCTTACTCGCGCCAATCTGCGTTTCGTGGTTTCGGTGGCAAAACAATATCAGAACCAGGGGCTGAGCCTCCCCGACCTTATCAACGAAGGTAACCTCGGACTGATTAAGGCTGCCCAGAAGTTCGACGAGACCCGCGGCTTCAAATTCATTTCCTACGCCGTATGGTGGATTCGTCAGTCGATTCTCCAGGCACTTGCCGAACAGAGCCGTATTGTTCGTCTGCCGCTCAACCAGGTAGGTTCACTAAATAAGATTTCAAAGGCACTGAGCAAGTTCGAGCAGGAAAACGAACGCCGTCCCTCGCCCGAGGAGCTTGCCGAGACACTCGACGTGCCTGTGGAAAAGATAGCCGATACGCTGAAGGTGTCCGGACGCCACATTTCGGTAGACGCTCCATTTGTTGAGGGCGAGGACAATTCACTTCTCGACGTGCTGACAAACGACGACTCTCCCATGGCCGACGCCACGCTGACGCAGGAGTCGCTCAGCAAGGAGGTCGACCGTGCTCTTCATCAGCTTCACGAGCGTGAGCGCGAAATCCTCAAGCTCTTTTTCGGCATAGGATGCCAGGAGATGACACTTGAGGAAATCGGCGACCGCTTCGATCTTACCCGTGAACGCGTGCGCCAGATTAAGGAGAAGGCCATCCGACGGCTGAAAGGCCAGAAGAGCCGCCTGCTTAAGACATATCTCGGACAATAATTGCTGTAGACTTAAAACGAATACCCGAGGGCATCGACCATGTGGCCGGTGCCCTCGATATATTTTAGGCAGTGGAATCTATGGTGATTATTATATTTCTATGGTGATTATTATATTATTGGAAAACAGAGGGAGAACTACGCCATGATATTTTACGGCGTGGCAGGGGGAATCGCCGTTGAAATTGGTTCGACGTTCGAGATTGAATGCGGCAGCCGCAGAGATTCGTGCAATGAAATTCCCGAAGGTATTTGTCAAGCTCCGGAGATCATCTTTGCAACTCTGACACTCCTGTACATGAGCGTGAGGAGGTCTCCGGTTATGAACATCGGATGGAAATGCCGCGTTTATATTTTGTCTGAAACAAATTCTCTAAACTAATTTTTAAACTTGTTCAAGTCATGCTTAAGACAGATTATAAATTCGGAGAAGCATTTTCTCTCGTCTCTCAGGTTGCTAAAAACGATTCAAAGGTTGAGTTCAAGGATATAATGAACAATGGCAACGGCGGCGTGGCCCTGTTGGATTTCTGTGCAGGTCAGGAATTGCCCACACATCAGGCTCCGGCTGAGGTGATGGTCTATGTGCTCGAAGGAGAGGTGGTGTTCACCATGCTCGAACGCCCAACCACCCTGCATCAGGGCGACTTTTTCCTGATGGGCAACGGCGTAAATCATTCGGTCCGGGCCTTGAAGGATTCTAAGATTATGCTTGTAAAAATCAAACACGATTGAAGGTATGGATAATCCAATGTTCTGCTACCAGTGTCAGGAAACGTCGCGCGGACGCGGATGCGACCGCGTGGGCGTGTGCGGCAAACAGCCCGAAACATCGGCACGTATGGACCTCTTGCTTTACGCCGTTCAGGGTATTTCGCTGATTAATCGCGAACTGCGAGTCAAAGCCGAACCATCGCACGAGGCAAGCCGATTTGTGGTCGACGCACTATTTACAACCATAACCAACGCCAACTTCGATAATCCCAGCCTCGACGGTTACATCATTCGCGCATTCGAGTTGAAGAATATCCTTGCTGGTAAGGCCAAGAGGCAGGGAATTGAGCTGCCGGATTTGCCTCAGGTGGAGTTTCTGGCTTCCCCCGACGATGCGATGGCCCTGGAGGCTGTAACCGGCGTCCTTGCCGAGCCAAATCCGGATCTGCGCGGCCTCAAGCAGCTTGCCATCTACGGTTGCAAAGGAATGGCGGCCTATGCACGTCATGCCGCCAATCTCGGCTATGAGGACAACAACGTATATGCCATTATAGAAAATGCCATGGCCGAAACTGCACGCGCCGATGTCGGCGTAGATGAATTGTTCTCCCTTGTGCTTAATGTGGGCGAGGGTGGTGTAAAAGCTATGGGTCTTCTCGATCAGGCCAACACGGAAAGCTACGGCAACCCTGAAATCACGATGGTGGACCTCGGTGTGCGCGACCGTCCCGGTATCCTTGTGAGTGGTCACGATCTGAAAGACCTTGAGGAGTTGCTGGAGCAGACGGCGGGAAAGGGAGTGGATGTCTATACCCACTCCGAAATGCTTCCGGCCCAGTATTATCCGGCATTCAAGAAATATCCTCATTTCGCCGGCAACTACGGAAACGCGTGGTTGAAACAGCCCGACGAGTTCGAGACCTTCAACGGAGTGTTTCTCTTCACTTCCAACTGCATCGTGCCTCCGCGCCGCGGCTGCACATATCTCGACAGGGTATATACCACCGGCGTGGTCGGGATGCCGGGAACCCACCATATCGGTGAGGGGCACGACGGCAAACGTAAGGACTTCTCCGAGTTGATTGCCCACGCGCAGAAATGCCCTCCGCCAGTTGCTATTGAGCATGGCAAGATTGTGGGCGGATTCGCCCACAATCAGGTTATGAAGCTGGCCCCGACAATCATAGAACTTGTGAAAAGCGGAAAAATCCGTAAATTCGTTGTAATGGCTGGATGCGACGGCCGTTTCCCTTCGCGCAGTTATTATACGAAATTCGCTGAGGCTCTTCCTCAGGATTGTGTAATTCTCACAGCCGGATGTGCAAAATATCGCTACAACAAACTCCCGCTCGGCGACATCGAAGGCGTACCTCGTGTGCTCGATGCCGGTCAATGTAACGATTCGTACTCGCTCGTGAGAATAGCGCTCGCACTCCGGGATGCTTTCGGGCTGAAAGATGTCAACGACCTGCCGATAGTCTACAACATCGCCTGGTATGAGCAGAAAGCTGTCATCGTGTTGCTTGCTCTACTGGCTCTCGGCGTGAAGAACATCCATACCGGTCCGTCCTTCCAAAAGTTTACGCTTTCGCGCATTATTACAAGACTTTCTTTTTCGTCAGGCGTGGCGGGAAGAAAATCTTCGGGGTTAAGCTGAAGACTCGGAAACTTTTTGTTCATTTTAACTTCTCGTCGCTCCTTACTTTAAGTTAATGCGCGGGTCGATTATCTTATAAAGAATATCAACTATAACGTTCGCGGTAATAATAAGCGTTGCAAGCACTATTGTAGTACCCATTATAAGGGTGTAGTCGCGCTGATTTATGGCGCTTACAAAGTCTCTGCCGAGCCCCGGAACAGTGAATATTTTTTCAACTACGAACGAGCCCGTCATAAGGCTTGCAAGCATAGGTCCTACATAAGTTACAACCGGCAGAACCGCGTTGCGGAGCGCATGCTTGAACAGTATTTTAAAGTTTGAAAGACCCTTTGCCTTTGCAGTTCTTATATAATCCTGCCCCATAACGTCCAAAAGGCTTGAACGCATAAGGCGGGTTATGTACGCCGTGGGGTAAATTGCAAGCGCGGTTACGGGCATTATATACGAAGACATTGTATTAAGCCCGACAGTCGGCAATAAATTCAGCTTACTGCCGAAGGTATACAACAAAATAACGCTGCTTATAAAGCTCGGTATTGCTATGCCGCAGGTTGCGAAAACTATTATAATATTATCGCCTAATTTCCCTCGGTTGTATGCAGAAAGACATCCCAAAGGAATACCCACAAGCACCGCTACCGCTACCGCAAAGCCCGCAAGCTTTGCCGAAACAGGGAATTTTGAAAAGATAATATCCGACACGGTACGTCCGCGCTGGCGAAGGCTAAGCCCCATATCGCCCTTTACAAAGTCGGTCATATAGGTGGCGTATCTTTCAAGCAGCGGTTTATCAAGACCGTATTTAGCCTCTAACGCCGCCTGCGCCTCCTTACTTATTGATTTTTCCGCCACAAACGGGCCGCCGGGGACAAGGTTCATAAGGAAAAACGTGAGCGTTGCAACTATAAATATGCTGAGAACTCCCATCGCAACACGCTTTATAATGTATTTACCCAACCGATTTCAACTCCCTGATTTTTTAAAACAGTATATATTATAAAAGACAGTTTACCACATTAAAGCCTAAAATGCAAGAATAAATTAAAGGCAGATAAGCTCTTTTGGGCTGTTTGTTAAATCTATACAACCGTTTTCGGTAACATATACCATATCTTCAATGCGAACGCCGTATTTGTTTTCAATGTAAATTCCGGGTTCAACCGTCATAACCGTGCCGGCTTTAAGCACCGTATCGCACCGTGTGTTGAAAAGCGGTCTTTCGTGAATTTCAATACCCACGCTGTGCCCGAGCCCGTGGCCGAAGCAGCCCTCATACCCCGCAGAGTAAATAATATCGCGGGAAATTTTATCAACATCTTTGCACACTACGCCCGCTTTTACGGCTTTAATGCCCACAAGCTGTGCTTTAAGCACGGTATCATACACCTTTTTCTGCTCGTCGTCAATACTGCCCAATGCTACCGTTCTTGTCATATCCGAGCGGTAGCCGCCCACCACGGCGCCGAAATCCATTGTGATAAAATCGCCGCGTTCAACCTTTTTATCGGTCGGCACACCGTGCGGAAGTGATGAATTTTTGCCCGAAACCACAATAAAATCAAATGAAACGCCCTCGCTGCCGAGCCGACGCATATAAAACTCCATATCAAGCATAATTTCGCGCTCGGTTCTTCCCTCTTCAATGCGGGCGGTTATGTACTTAAAGGTTTCGTCGGTCAGTCTTTGAGCCTCTTTCATTAAAGAAAGCTCCTTTTCGTTCTTTACCGCGCGCAAATCGCGAAGTAATGTATCAAAGCGATCACACTCGGGTATTTCCACCTGAACATTTTCGGAAAGCTGACGGAGTAAGCTCATTGAAACATACTCGTTTTCAACATAAAGGCGCTTTATGCCGTTTTCCTCGCACAATTCCTTTATTTCCTTAAAAGGAGAGGAAGACAGGCGAACCTCACAGCTGCTCACAATTTCCTTTGCCTTTTCAACATAGCGGAAATCAATAAGAAAATACGCCTTGCTGTCGGTTATTAAAACATAGCCGTCGCTTGTTTCAAAGCCCGTAATGTAAATCTGTTCGGCACGCTTGCAATAAGCAGCGCGCTCCCCTTTTCAAGCTCGTTTTGTAATTTTTTAACTGTTGCGTTTCTCATTTTTTAAAGCTCCTTTAAAACATTACGCAAAAATTCATATACTCTTTTGGTTGAGGATACCGAGAGGTGCTCGTTAGCGGTGTGAATATCCCACATATCGGGTCCTAATGACACCGCGTCAAACCCCGCTATTTTTTCGCCCAAAAGCCCACATTCAAGCCCCGCGTGAACGGTCTCCACGGTGGGCTTTCTGCCGTACATTTTCGCAAATACCTCGGTCATTTTATCCCGCAGGCGTGAATTTTCTCTGTATTCCCATGCGGGGTAATCGCCGTGTATATTAAGCTCTGCGCCGTAATGCGCCGCCAGTTCCCGTATTCCGTCAAGCAAGCGCTGCTTTTCGGGCTTTACGCTGCTGCGCACCGACATAACGGCGTTAAAATACCCGCCCGAAATATTTGCAATGCCGAGGTTCTGCGAGCTTTCCACCAAGCCCGGCATACTTTGGCTCATAGCCACAACGCCCGATTTAAAGCCCGATAAAAATTTCACCACATCGGCAGTCGATTTATCTGTAAGGCATTTATCCGCCTTTTCCGCTTTTTCGGCGGTGATTTTAAGCCCTTTGTCACTGTCAGGCACACTGCTTTTTGCAAAATTGGCTAAATAATCGCTTATTTCGCTGTTTGTTGCTATAACGCACTCGCAGGCGTTGGGAATAACATTATCCTTAAACCCGCCGCAAAGGGAAACTATGCGAAAATCAGTGTTCAAGCCGCTAAGTAAGCGCCCCATAAGGGTATCGGCATTAAGCCTGCCCTTGTTAATATCAATTCCCGAGTGACCGCCCAAAAGCCCCGAAACGGTAATTTTAACGCAGGGCGCTGTGTTTTCGCAAAACTCTACTGGCATTTTAAAATCAGCCTTTGCGCCGCCCGCGCAGCCTACTGTTAAAACGCCCTCTTCGCCCGAATCAAGGTTTATAAGCGTGATGCCCGAAAGCGCCGATACATCAACCCCCTCAGCGCCGTACATTCCCGTTTCCTCATCGGTGGTGAAAAGCGCTTCAAGCGGCGGGTGTGCGGCGGTTTCGTCCTCTAAAACCGCCAGTATCATGGCAACGGCTATGCCGTCGTCTGCGCCTAAAGTAGTGCCGTCAGCCGAGAGCATATCGCCTGTAAGTACAAGGCGCAAGCCGTCCTTTTTAAAATCAATATCGCAGTCGGCGGTTTTTTCGCACACCATATCAAGGTGCCCCTGCAAAATTACGGTCGGGTGGTTTTCATACCCCGCGGTCGCCGCCTTTTTGATTATTACATTGTTAAGCGCGTCCTTTTTATATTCAAGACCGTGCTCCCTTGCAAAATTCACGCAAAACTCGCTTATTCCGTCGGTATTTCCCGAGCCGTGCGGAATAGCGCATATATTTTCAAAATAATGAAATACGCGCAAAGGCTCAACATTTTCAAGCATTTTTTGTCACTCCGTTTTAAATTTAATCGTCAAGGTCCTTGCCGCAGCAGCGCTTATATTTTTTACCGCTGCCGCAGGGGCAAAGCGCGTTTTTGCTAACAACGCCCTTGCCTTTTACGGTAAGCGGCTTATCGCCCGCGTTTGTTTCCTCTGCAACCTTTTCGCGCTTTACTTCCTCATTACGGCGAACGCGAACCGTAAGCACAAGTTTAGCGGTCTGCTCGCGTATTGCGTTGGTCATAGCCTCGAACATATCGTAGCTGTCGTTGCGGTATTCCACAACCGGGTCATGCTGACCGTAGGCGCGAAGACCTATGCCCTGGCGGAGCTGATCCATAGCGTCAATGTGATCCATCCAGTTGGTATCAACGCATCTGAGCAACATTACGCGCTCAATCTCGCGCATAATATCGCTGCCGAATTCTTCCTCGCGCTGCTCATAGCGCGCGTGCGCCTTTTCCTTTAAGTTTTCGGCAACCTCTTCCCTTGTGGTGTTGCCAAGCTCCTCGGGGGTAAAGTGCAAATCCTCGGGCGTGGTTACCCAACCGAGGAAATATTCGCGCATACCGTTTAAATCCCAGTTATCGTGAACTGCTTCATCGGCAAGGTAAATTTTTGAGTACTCCTCAATTGTTTCGTCTATCATTTTCAGTACGGTATCTTTAAGGTTTTCGCCGTCAAGCACCTTGTTGCGCTGGCTGTAAATAAGCTCGCGCTGCTTGTTCATTACATCGTCGTACTGCAAAACGTTCTTACGGGTTGCGAAGTTCATGCCCTCTTTCTTCTTCTGTGCGCTTTCAATCGTGCGGGAGAGCATGGAGCTTTCAAGCGGGGTGTCCTCGTCAACATTCAAGGTCTCCATTATATTGGAAATGCGTTCGCCGCCGAACAGGCGCATAAGGTCATCTTCAAGCGAAACGTAGAATCTTGTGGTACCCGGGTCGCCCTGACGGCCTGCACGGCCGCGCAGCTGGTTATCGATTCGTCTTGAATCGTGGCGCTCGGTGCCTATAATGCAAAGTCAGCCCGCCTGCCTTACTCTGTCAGCCTCGGGAGCTATTTCCGCCTTAAATTTATCGTAATATTCCTTGTATTGCTCGCGCGCGGAAATTATATCCGCGTCGTCAGTCTCGGCAAAGCCCGTTGCCTCGGCAATCATTTCTTCGCTTAAACCGTCATGGCGCAGCGCCGCTTTCGCAAGGTATTCTGCGTTACCGCCGAGCATAATATCGGTACCGCGCCCCGCCATATTGGTAGCTATTGTTACCGCGCCCGGCATACCCGCCTGTGCTATAATTTCAGCCTCTTTTTCGTGGTGCTTGGCGTTGAGCACATTGTGCTTTATGCCGCGGCGCTTTAGCATACCCGACAAAAGCTCGGATTTTTCAATCGTAACCGTACCAACCAGCACAGGCTGCTCTTTTTCGTGGCAAGCGATTATATTATCGATTACCGCGTTGAATTTAGCCTTTTCGGTTTTATAAACCACGTCGTTTTCGTCTACACGCGCAATCGGCTTGTTTGTGGGTATTTCAATAACGTCCAGCTTGTATATTTCCTGGAACTCCGCTTCTTCTGTCATAGCGGTACCCGTCATACCCGAAAGTTTGTTGTAAAGGCGGAAGAAGTTCTGGAAAGTAATGGTTGCAAGGGTTTTTGATTCGCGCGCAACCTTAACGCCCTCTTTAGCCTCAATAGCCTGGTGCAGACCCTCGTTATAACGTCTGCCGTACATAAGGCGGCCCGTAAATTCATCAACGATTATAACCTCGCCGTCCTTCACAACGTAGTCAACGTCGCGTTTCATAACGCCGTGGGCGCGTATTGCCTGGTTTATATGGTGGGCTATCGCTATATTTTCGGTATCGTTAAGGTTTTCAATGCCGAAATACTGCTCGGCTTTTTTAACGCCCGAGGGGGTAAGGGTTGCAGTGTGCGCCTTTTCGTCCACAACGTAATCGCCGTCATAGTTAGTCTCTTCGTCGCTCGCCTTATCGTCCATTTCCTTAACCTTTACCATTTTAAGGGTCAAGGCAAAACGGTTTGCCTGTGTATACAAATCGGTCGATTTATCGCTCTGACCCGATATTATAAGCGGGGTTCTCGCCTCGTCTATGAGTATTGAGTCAACCTCGTCCACAATTGCGAAGTTGTGCCCGCGCTGAACCTTTTGCTCCTTGTAAATTACCATATTGTCGCGCAGGTAGTCAAACCCAAGCTCGTTGTTGGTGCAGTAGGTAATGTCGGCGTTATACGCGGCTTTTTTCTCATCCTGATCCATTCCGTGAATAATAAGCCCCACGGTAAGCCCCATAAAGCGGTATAATTTACCCATCCACTCGGAGTCGCGCTTTGCAAGGTAATCGTTCACCGTTACAATATGCACGCCCTTGCCTGAAAGCGCGTTTAGGTAAGCCGGCAGGGTTGCAACCAAGGTTTTACCTTCACCTGTTTTCATTTCGGCAATTCTGCCTTGGTGAAGTATAATACCGCCTATTACCTGCACGGGGAAGTGCTTCATACCGAGCACGCGGCTTGCGGCTTCTCTGCAGGCGGCAAAAGCCTCGGGCAGAATATCGTCAAGCGTTTCGCCCGCCGATAAGCGCTCTTTAAATTCATCGGTCTTGTGCCGCAGCTCATCATCGGTGAGCTTTTGGTACTCCTCATCCAGCGCCAAAACCTTTTCCTGCATAGGCTTTATGCGCTTAATTTCCTTTTCACTGTAATTTCCGAACAGTGCCTTTAATAAACCCATTGTTATTACCTCTTAAATAATATTTTATAGTTTTCACGGTAAAGCCCCGCGGTCAGCGTTATATCGCCATCGCGGCTTATAAAAACCGCCTCGGTGCCAGCCGTGTTTTCAATTATCTCTTTTCCCTTTTCGGTGCCGAGCAACAGGCAAACGGTTGAAAGCGCGTCGCAATCCACCGAATTATCGCCTATTACCGTAACCTCTGAAAGCTCGTTTTTAACGCCGTAGCCTGTAGCGGGGTCTAACACGTGGTGGTAAATCTCCCCGTTTTTTTCAATATACCTTTCGTATATTCCCGAAGTCGCGGCGCTTTTGTTTTCAAGCGGCATATTAAGCAAAATTTCCTCGGTAAAGGGCTTGCGTATGCCTATGTTAAACTTACCCGTCATACCGATATTGCCGCCAAGATTCACAAGCGCTTTTTTTACGCCCTTACTTTCAAAGTAGGAAATCACCTTATCGGTAATATACCCCTTTGCAATACCGCCGAGATCGATTTTCTTCCCGTGTAAATTCGCGGTGTTTTCCTTTATTTCAATGCTGTGGTAATCAACGTTTTTTAGCGCCTCGGCTATTTCACTGCGGTTCGGTACAATTTGGTTTTTAAAATCCCATAATTCCGATACCGGGCAGATAGTAATATCAAACTTCCCGTCGGTCAGGTTTCCGTAATAAACCGATTTTTCAAGCAGGCGCAAAGTATCGTCCGATACCGAAACAAACCCGTCGGTTTCGTTAAGCCTGTACACATCGCTGCCTTTTACCGTTCGGCTGAGCAGTCTTTCAAGCTCCTCGCACACGGCGAAAGCACCGCTCAGCGTTTCGTTGTCGCAATCGGCGGAAACGGTGCAGGCGGTGTCAAGTAAAAAACGTGTTTCGGAGTTTAAAGCCTTGTTTTCATCCTGTGAGCAGCCGCAAAGCAAGAGCAAAAGCAGCAGCATAGGAAACGTGATATTTTTCCTCATAAAAATTATTATACAATAACTTTCTTTTTTTGTAAAGATATGTTAAAATCAAATATGAAAATATTCTATGAACGCAGGTAGAAAAATGCTGAAAAAGGGCGATTTTATTATAATTCTGTCAGTTTTGCTTTTGGCTTTGGCATCGTCAGCGCTTGTTTTATCCCCCGAAAGCGGCAAAACCGTGATGGTTAAGGAAAATAACAAAACGGTATATTCCGGCTCGCTTTATGAAAATAAAACGGTGGAAATTAAAAACGGCAAGGTGCGGGTTTCTTCTGCCGACTGCAAAAATCAGATATGCGTAAACCATAAGCCTATAAGCAAAAAGGGTGAAAGCATAATATGCTTACCCAACAAGGTTTTAGCGGAGGTGGAGTGAAAATGGCAAAAAGAATAACGCTTTACGGAATTTTCACATGCCTTGCCCTTATTTTCGGGTATATAGAAAGCCTGTTTTCCCTTTCCTTTATAGCCCCCGGCATAAAAATAGGGCTTGCAAACTGCATTTGCCTTTTGCTTACAGCGCGTGGAGATATTCGCGGCGCGTTGTTTGTAAACATTACCCGCGTAACTTTATCCGCCCTGCTTTTTTCCACACCGTTTGCTCTGCTTTTCTCGCTTTCGGCAGGGGTAATATCAACCCTTGCGGTGTTTGCGCTCTCGCGCTTTAAAGCGGTAACGGCGGTAGGCTATGGCATAGGCGGCGCCGCCGTGCATAACCTTGTTCAAATAACGGTAGCCGCCCTTATTTTCGGCAAGGGCGTGTTTTATTACCTGCCGTTTATGCTTATAGCCTCGCTTTTCTGCGGCGGCTTAACGGGCGGCACGGTGCTTTACCTTTCCCGCCGCAATATTCCGGGCTTACTTTTCAAGTAACATGCTCATAATATCGGGTCCGTGCTCAACAAATTCACCCGTTTCGGCGGCGTTTTTCTCGGTAAAGGAGGAAACGCCGTTTTCCTTTTTGCGGCTGTCGTATATCAAAAACGGCACGGGCGCAGATGAATGTGTCATTGTTTCAAGCGGGGTCGGGTGGTCGGGCATTATAAGTATGCGGTAATCGTCGCCGCAGCCGTTTAAGTAGTCGAGCATTTTTGTAAGCACTCTGCTGTCTATCATTTCAATCGCTTTTACCTTGTTTTGCGCTTCACCGCGGTGACCGCACTCGTCGGGCGCTTCAAAATGCAGGTAAACAAGGTCAGTTCCGCGCTCGAACGCATCAATTCCCGCCTGGGTCTTCCCCTCAAAATTCGTGTCGATATAGCCTGTTGCACCCTCAACCTCCGGCGTTTCCATACCCGCGCATATTCCTATGCCTTTAAGCAGGTCAACCGCGCTTACAACGCAGCCCGAAACGCCGTTTTTCTCCTTAAAGTTTTCAAGCTGCGGGCGTCTGCCCTCACCCCAGAGCCAAATGGAGTTTGCCTCGTGCAAGCCCTTTTTGCGGCGCTCTATGTTCACGGGGTGATTTTTAAGTATTTCATAGCTCTTTTTCATAAGATCAATAAGCGGCGCGGCATTTTCGCTCTTGCTTAAATACTCGCCTATTACCCGCCCGCTTATATCGTGCGGCGGGGTCATATTGCCAAGGTCGGTAGTTCCGTTATCTACCACCAAGCAGTGGCGATAGCTTACGCCGCCGTAAAATTTATAAATATCGCTGCCCAGCTCTTTTTCAACCGTTTCTATTATTTGGTGCGCTTCTTCGGTTGAAATATCGCCCGCGCAGTAATCCACCATTGTTTTATCTTCGTAGTTTTCTTCGTTCGACAGTGTTACGGTATTGCAGCGCAGCGCAACGTTGGTCGGCTTTAAATCAACCCCGATAGACGCTGCCTCAAGCGGCGACCTGCCCGTATAGCAAACCGCGGGGTCATAGCCCATAACCGAAAGATTTGCAACATCGCTGCCCGGTTTCAGCCCCGCAGCCACCGTGCGGCACATGCCCACCTCGGCATCTTTCGCAAGACTGTCCATATTAGGCTTATTTGCACATTCCATAGGCGTTTTGCCGTTTAAAGCGGCGTTCGGCGTGTCCGCCATACCGTCACAAAGTACTACAAGATATTTCATAATAATCACCGTTTCTTTCCAAGACACAAAAGTTGAATTTCCCACTATACGCACACAATTATACCCATTTTTTCACTTAAAGTAAAGTGCAAATAAAAAAATACTTTAAAAAATGTCCTTTATGTTATAAAATATATTAAGACAAAGAAATCAAGGGAGATATTCGAATGAACAAAAAAACCGGTGAAATACTGTCGCCTGCGGGCAATTTTCAAATGCTTGAAGCGGCTGTGCGCTGCGGGGCGGACGCGGTATACCTCGGCGCAAAGGATTTTTCGGCGCGCAGAAACGCGGAAAATTTTTCCGTAAGCGAGCTTAAAGCCGCCGCCGAATATTGCCATATACGCGGGGTTAAAGCATATCTCACCTTAAATATTTTAATAAAGGATTCAGAACTCGGTGCCGCCTGTGAACTTGCACGGGCGGCGTATCTTGCGGGTATTGACGGCGTTATAATTCAGGATATAGGTCTGGCGCACATTTTAAAAATTGCTGTTCCCGGGCTTTCGCTCCACGCCTCTACGCAAATGTCGGTTATGTCGCCCTCCGCCTTGCCGTACCTTAAAAAAGCAGGCTTCAAGCGGGTGGTAGCCGCGCGTGAAATGTCGTTTTCAGAGCTTAAAATTTTCTGCCGCAGGGCGGAAGAACTGGGGCTTGAAACCGAGGTGTTTGTGCACGGCGCTTTATGTATGTCTGTTTCGGGGCAGTGCAGGCTTTCGGCGTTTTTAGGCTCCCGCAGCGGAAACAGAGGCTTATGCGCGGGGCCCTGCCGTCTTCCCTTTTCCGTTGAGGGCGGCACCAGGCACGATTTAAGCCTTAAAGATTTATCCTTGCTCAATCATTTATCGGAACTGCAAAATATAGGCGTTAACTCATTTAAAATTGAGGGGCGAATGAAACGCCCCGAATATGTTGCCGCCGCCACTGCCGCGGCATATGCCGCGCGCGATATGGGCTATGTGCCGCAGGATATTGAAAATCTTTTAAAAAACGTCTTCTCGCGTTCAGGCTTTACCGACGGCTATCATACCGGAAATTTAAACCGAGATATGTTCGGCATACGCACAAAGGACGACGTTACCGCGGCGGACGCGGCATTTGCCTCTCTTCACGGGCTTTACCGCGCCGAAAGGCAAAGCGTTAAAATTTCAGCGGCGCTGACCGTGAAAAGCAATACTCCCCTGCGCCTTACTTTAAGCGACGGCAAAAACACCGTAACCGCCGAGGGCGAAATACCGCAATCGGCGCAGAATAAACCCGTTACCGCCGAAAGACTGAAAGCCGCGATTGATAAATTCGGCTCAACCCCATATTTGCCCGAAAAAATTGACGTTATATGCGATAATGGGCTGTTCGTTCCCGCCGCCGAAATAAATTCCCTGCGCAGAGCCGCCGCCGAAAAATTAGATTCGGCACGGGCGGAAATTAAAAGAGAATGTCCGCCTATATCGGCTTATACGGCTGAAAATACCAAGCGGGCTGCAAAGCCGCAAAAGCTGTACGCCCGCTTTTCCCACCGTGAGCAATTACCCGAAAGCCTTGCGGGTATAAGCAAAATAATATTCCCCATAGAAAACGAGCCGCCGGAAATACCGGCGGGAATTTCGGCGGTTGCGGAGCTGCCTCGAATAACCGCAAACGAGGAATACATTAAAAACCGCCTTGAGTTGTTTAAAAGGCGCGGCTTTACAAAGGCGCTTTGCGGAAATATCGCGGCGGTAAATATAGCGCTTGACTGCGGCTTCTCGGTAATTGCCGATATAGGGCTTAACATATATAATTCGGCAAGTGCAAAAGAGGCGCGCAATATGGGCGCCGATGAAATAACGCTTTCGTGCGAAATGCTTTTAAGCGATATTTCAAGACTTTCATCACCCGTGCCGACAGGTATTATAGCCTACGGCAAACTGCCGCTTATGCTTTACAGGTGCTGCCCCGTTAAAAACGGCAAAAGCTGCAAAGAGTGCGGCGGCAACGGTACGGTAACCGACCGCAAAGGGGTAGTTTTTCCCATACAGTGCGGGAAAACCTATTCCGAAATGCTGAACTCGGTGCCCGTATGGCTTGCCGACCGAAAAGCAGAGCTTGCCCCGCTTGATTTTCTGAC
>OGNF01002290.1_pt1 | contig 14846 bp, 7 predicted proteins | sample 1573321 | NCBI WGS metagenome assembly OGNF01 (sample SAMEA2581911, study PRJEB24529) | metagenome | biome: Human gut stool | place: China | collected 2011
TGACCGCCGTACTGCTGGCCGTCACGCTCGCGCTGACGCTGGCGACGGCGGGGTTTGCGTACCTCACCGCGCCGCAGTATTTGCCGTACAGCGAGACAGAGTGGGCGATCTCACGCTCGCCCAGCGCGCTCGCGGACGACGGCTCGGCAGCGGATGGGCTTTCTGATCTCAGCGGCGCGGAGAGCATCTCCGTCAGCCTGCTCGTGCCGGTCTCCGGCGCAGAGGTCACGAACACGCAGGACCCCAACAGCAGCAAAACCATCTACTTCATCACCGCATGGCGCACGCCGCTCGACACATGGCGCGGCGCATTCGACAAAACCGGGGGCGCCCCGAACACACACAGCGCAAATGATCGCACACAGCGCGAGGCGGACGCACTGCAAGGCGTGCTCGCCAAGGCGGAGTCCGCGCGCACGCTCTTCACGCTCGACGCCGCGAACTGCGCGGCAGTCTGCTATTCTCAGAACAACGGGCAGGACGATGTGCTGCTCTGCGGCAGCATGAACGGCGGCATCGTTTCGCTGCCGAGGCTGGCGTTGGGCTATTACGTTTTGCTATCGTTAGCACTTCTTATTACGCTGGGTATTGCATTTTTCGTCTGCCGCAGGAAGAAAACGGGCAAAGCGCTCGGCTATCTCGCGCTGATTCCCGCGAGCTATCTTGCCGGTCATCTACTCGTCAAGGGTTTCACGACGACGAGCTACCAGATGCAGCGCGACTTCTCGCTCATTATCCTCGCCGCCGCGCTGATCTACGCCGCGGTCATGCTGGCGATCAACCTCTGGCGGCAGAAGCGGGAGAAGGTGTAAAAGAGGAAGAGACGCATTCGCGTCTCTTCCTCTTTTGCAATCAAATTCGAATGCTCAAGGCCCTTTGAGCAAAGCCGTGATAGTCCGCAAATGCGCTTTGCAGGCCGTCGATTCCCTGCGTTTCCCATCGGTCTGCCAGATACAGCATACCGCACATACAGGCAAACTTTTCATAGTACGATCCGCAGACCGCCTCTTCAAGAAACTGCTTTTGCCTGTCTGGATCCGTCTCCGTAAGCGCGAGGCGCAGTTTGGCACGGCTTGCTGCTGCGACCTCGGTAAGCTGCGGGGTATGCCAGTCCACACAGTCGATTTCTGTCGCCTGATAGGAGAGAAGATGGGCGAATCCCTCATGAAATGTGTAAGCATCCAATCTTCTCAAATAGTCTGTACTTTCCAATGCAGCATCTGCCGCCGGATAGCGGTGTCCAATCAAGAGATGCGTAATCTCATGCGTCAGCAGATTCCGAATGATGCTGTCGAGCTGGTCGAGCTCCGCATAATTGCACCAACGGATGAGGTCAAAGATGAGATGTGCCTGCCCGTCGGGCGAGTGTGCCGCAACGGCGTCGTAAGGCTCGGGATAACCGACGATCAAATCAAGTGTCGGCTGTACCGCCTCCCAATCGGGGAAAAGCGCGTCCCAAATCGGGCGGTTGACGGGGACAAAGTGCGCAGCCGCTTCACAGATACGGCGTTCGAGCTTGCGCACAGTCTCTCGGAGAGCAAGATCCTCAGGCGGCGGAGTAAATGCATTCCTGCCAAGATCTGACGAAACCGAGGTGTGTTCAAAGAGCCATGAAGCACGAAAAGCGTCGACGCAGCTGCTCTCGATATATGCCTGTGCGATCGAACTGTCAATCAGCATTTTCAGTCCCTCTCTTTACGAAAACCTCTTTTGCCGTAACAGACAAAAGAGGTTTTTCCTTGGCGCAGCGGGAGGGATTCGAACCCTCGTGAGGTTTCCCTCAAACTGATTTCGAGTCATTTTTCGCTTATGATTTTTAGCGGAAATTATGCGAAGATGGAAGTACACAACGGAAGCCCAAAAGCTGCGGTATACTGCGGATTTTGGCTTCCGTTTTTCGCTTTTATTTGAACCCACCGGGTTTTCCGAGTTCTTCCCGTTTTTGCCCCCAATTATGACCGGAGGATAGAACAAGGATAGAACTGGACGCCAGATTGGGGGTATTCACACCCATACCATTTCACGAAAATGCAAATCACCATTTTGATTAGACAACTTGATCTTATTTGAACCCACTTCAAAATCCAACATTTTACACACCAGTGAAGTACCTCACCTACCAATGACAGATGAACAAGAAAGTGAGTGCTGCACATGGATTTGACTAAGTATTACCCCGACATCGTCGCAAAGTATCCCGCCTATGTAACCAAACGGGAACTATGCGAGATCTGCCACATCTGTCCCAAGACCGCCTACAATTTGGAGCAACAAGGTGAGATTCCCTACACCATTGAGCAAAACCACCTGATCCGTAGCCACAAAATCAAGCTGACGGACATTCTTGCCTATCTCTATCGGCGTGAGTGCAGACAGGAAGCAGACAGTCCCTATATCTGTGCTATGAGAACATTCTATGACGAACACCTCTCTCCCTACTCAGACCTGCTTTCCGTAAAGGATATTCAGCAGATCACAGGCTTTTCGTCCTCGGCAATCGTGCGGTGGATCAGCACAGGGATTCTGAAGGCTTTCCAGCCTGGAAAGCAGTACACCGTCCCAAAGGATTTTATGCTGGACTTTCTGATAAGCCCATATTACCGCCGTATCCGCCGAAAGACCCCTCTCCAAAAGGAATTGATGGATACATTTGAGCGTCTGTGGCAGGAAAAAGGAGGCGAGTGATGTGGCACAGGTATCCAAGTATCGCTATTTGCTGAATCAGTACCCAGAAACAGTCCAAAAAGAGCAATTCCGCATTATCTGTCATATCAGCAAACGCACAGCTCGTTATCTGCTGCAATCCGGTCTGGTTCCCTGCGTACAGAGTGGGAAAAAGACCCGGAATTACACCATAAAGATGAAAGACATAGTTCGCTACCTTGAGCGCAGGGAAATCCACCCCGAAAAATACAAACTTCCCCCCGGCTCATATAGCGGGACATACGCAGTCAAGCCCCTGCTTCCCGAATCTGTGACAACGGAGGAACTGCGAAAATACTACATAGAGAGTTTCCGGGACATTCCCGACATAGTTTCCACGAGAGAGGCCGCGGAATTAACAGGCGCCACGGCATCTACGGTCGCAAAATGGATCAGAACGAAAAAGCTAAAAGCTCTTTCACATGGTCCGGCATTTATCATCCCGAAGGTCAATCTGATCGACTTTATGGCCAGTGACGCATACTTGAACAAACGCTTGAAATCACAAAAATTCCACGAAAATATAGGAGGTTTTCTATCATGGAAAGCGGGAAAATAATTGTTGTAGCCAACCAGAAAGGTGGGGTAGCCAAGACCAGCACGGTCCGAAATCTGTCCTATGCGCTGGCCGAGATGGGCAAGAAGGTCTTGGTAGTTGACTTTGACCCCCAGTATAACCTCACCACCAGTTTCGGTGTCCTGCCGACCCAGGCGCCCTATAATACCGGGACTCTTATCACCAATCTGCTTCTGGACGAATCTCTGCCGGATACCAACGAGTTCATCCAGAAAATCGGCTCTGTGGACTTGATCCCTTCCAGCCGATCTCTCACCGTTGCGGAGGCAAATCTGCTGATGACGCCGGACAGCAATGACTACCTGGCCGCTCTGCTGAACCCTCTGCGGCTGTCCTACGATTACATTATCGTGGACACCAACCCCTCTCTTGGCTCGTTGACCATCAACGCTTTAACGGCTGCCGACGAGGTAATCATCCCGATTGACCCGGAACTGTTCGCTCTGACCGGTTTGCAGGCGTTGGTGGACACCATCAAGAAAATCAAGCGGAAATTAAATCCCAGCATTGAGATCGGCGGTATCCTGTTCACCAAATGCAACAAGCGGACGAACCTGTATCGCCGTACATACGGTCAGGTCACAAAGGCGTTCCAATCGCTCCCCATCTTCAACTGTCAGATTCCCTATACGGTCAAGGTGGGGGACGCAAACAGCTACGGAATGAGCGTCATGGAACTGGAGCAGGCAAACCCCGCCTCTCTTGCCTATCTGGAACTTGCAAAGGAGGTGCTGGCAAATGCCTAAAATCAATCCGCGCATCAAGTCCATTGACGATCTTCTGGGCTTGGATGCCGCAGAAGAAAGCCCTATTGAACCTACCCCTTCCGTATCCTTGCCGACCAAGAATACCATCATCACCCTTCCCCCGCAGGCCATTCGTGCTTTCCGAGGCCATCCGTTCCGGCTGTATGAGGGCGACCGGCTCAATGATCTGGTAGAAAGCATTTCGGAACATGGGGTCCTGAATCCCGCCATCATCCGCAAGATCGAACGGGATGAAGATGGCTTTGAGTATGAAATGCTGGCCGGTCATAACCGGCAGAACGCCGCAGCCATTGCAAACCGTGAACTTCCCTGTATCGTCAAGGAAAATCTCTCCGATGAAGATGCTTGGATTTATGTGATCGAAACCAATGTCCTGCAACGCTCCTTCTCCGAAATGCTGCCCTCTGAAAAAGCGGCGGTGCTGGCTCTGCGCTATTCTAAGATGGTCTGTCAGGGGCGTCGGAACGATATTGTCGAGGAGTTGAAAAGGCTTGAAAACCCTGATGAAATCGGGGAAAACGGGACTTGTGGAAGTGACTTCCACAAGTCGAAAAGCAGAGAGGCTTTGGGTGCGGAATATAACCTTACAGGTCGTTCTGTTGCGACTTATCTCCGCATCAACGAACTGTCGGAAGCCCTAAAAATCAGGATTGACAATGGAGAGTTTGCGATTGCAGTAGCCGTGCAGCTCTCTTATCTGACCGAGCAGGAACAGCAGATGGTTGACGATGTGCTTTCGGAAAATGAGTACAAGGTCAACGAGGGAAAGGCTGTCCTGCTGCGGGAATATACCGGAAAGCTGACCCCAGAGCGTACCGAACAGATTTTGTCCGGCGAGTTTAACCGGAAACCCAAAAAATCCACGGCTACGGCGTTCAAGGTCAAACCGGCGATTTACAAGAAATACTTTACCGCCAGCATTAGCCAGAAAGAGTTCGACAGCATTGTGGACGAGGCGCTTGCCCTCTACTTTGCTCAGAAAGGACATGAGTCCGAGCAAGAGGCCGGATAACCGGCCATAATCACCAATACAGGAAGGAGGTCAGATACCGTTGAGAAATGATGAACGCCTGCGGACGATATATGAAGTCATGGCTCCCTATATCGTCCGAAATGAACACAACTGGCGGGATTATCTGGCATTTGCATCGCAGTTCCATAAGCACAGTTTTGACAACATACTTCTTGTGTACGCACAGGACGAGGATGTTTCGATTCTGGCAACACGAAAGCAATGGGCAGCCATAGGCAGAAATTTGATTCCCCGTGCAAAGGGCGTTGCCGTTTGCGTCTACCGGAATGCCAAACTCACTCTTGACTATCTCTTTGATGTAAGCCAAACTACTGGCAAAGAGATTCATCCTACGGACTGGCAGCTTTCCGATGAAATGAAAAAGGCCCTGACCGAGCGCCTGTCGTATGCACACGGTTTCCCCAAGCAGGATTTTTCCCAAGCGCTGTATGCGATGGCAAGCGAATCTGTCGCAGAGAATTACAACCACTTTTTGCAGGAACTCAAGCAGGAAACCAAAGGCCATTTGTTCACCGAGATCCCGGCCGGTGGTTTTGAAGCCCAATACATCCAGCTTTTGACCGACAGCATTTCTTATTTCATCGGCAAAAAGTGTCACCTGCCGGATGAAGAAATCCAGTTGAGTGACGGCATGGCGACGGTCAGCCATTTTAATACACTCCCGCTGGTTGCACATCTGGGTACGGCAGTAACCGCCCTTTCCAAAGGTATCCTGTTAGAAGTAGAACGGAACATCAAGATTATCAATCGTGAAAGGATGGCACAACATGAGCAAACCGAATATCAATCTGAAATACAGGGAGCAGGACGGGATGATGCTTCCCGATCTGCAAATCTCCAACAGCAGCGAAGCAGATCAACCTCTGGGCAGGTACGGCCGGATGGCCCTGGAATACCTCAGAGAGAATCACCCGGAGCGATTTACGACTTTGAAAATGGATGGCAGTCTGATGGAGATCATGCACCGGGTACAGGACGAGGCGACCGAGAAGATCGAAGCCCTGACGCAGCAAATGCTCCAGCAGGAGCCGCTTCCGCAGACCGAGGACATCATGGAGCGGACGCGACACTTGAACAGTCTGAAACTGATGGCGGAGGAAGCCGTACTCCAGAGCGTAGTCCTGATTCCCCGCTGACCGAAGAACAGCCAAATACAGAAGTGGCGCCAAGCGCCGCACCTGTGGGAGAGCCGTCTGAAAAGGACGGCTCTTTTTCTGTTCCTGCGGAACAACCTACACGCCATTTTACCGATGCAGAAGTCCGGCGCAATTATGAGTACATCCTGACCAGCACCAATCTATACCCCCCAGAGCTGCACAGCGCGGTTCGCAGCGTATTGTCAGAACCGCCACTCAATCCTGACTGGTCAGACAAAGGGCGGCAGATTGCGGCGCTCTTTACTCCCTATGGCGACCGTGAATATCAGGGCGATCTTCTCTATCGTACCCGGTTGCATGGTGAAGATGGCATTTCATTTTTCTTTGATGAAGGCTATACCTACATTCCCTGGAACGGGCTGGCGTTTTTACTGGATGCCATGATCGAGGATGGCGACTATCCCAATCCTGTTGTAGAGGAGCAGCCTGATCCCATCGGGGATTATAACATCCCTGATGAAGTTGATGAAATGGGCGGTCCTCACCGGCAAATGACCATTGGAGAAGCGGATTTTGATTATGTTCTGGATGCTGTTGCCTATGAAGCCGGAGAAACCGTAGTGGAACCGGTCAAGCCGCAGGCGATTGTTCAAATGGAAAACGACACACCAGCAGCCGGTGACGAGCCTGCATCCGTTCCTGACGAAAATCCCCCTGTTGTTGTGGAGGCCCCCGAAACGGCTCTCCCCACAGATACAGCGGAGCAGCCTACACCGCCGCCCGTCAAAGGAAACACGACGGCGCACAAGAATTTCCGCCGCTTTCAAGAGTTGTTCCCGGAGATTGTGTCCGGTCAATATGAGTATCTGCGGCTGGAGGCCGGAGAAGCCTACTATCCTCTGGTCATTCACCATAAATACGGTTCCCATTACTGCATGGAGCATTACTATATGCAGAACGGCGACCGGATGTATGATCCTTATATGGATTTCCAAATCGACAAAGAGGCTGGGACACTTCGGGCTTTCAGTTATGAGAACAGCGGCATTGGTGTATATAACGAGGCTGATCCCGACGACCCCGCATACGAGAAAGCAATCAACGGGTTCAACAGTTTCTTTGCCACCTGGCTAAACAATATCCGCAGCCAAGGCTATGAGCCGGTGCGGGCCTCTATGATGGTCAACGATGAAGAAGTCGATGTGGATTTGCGCCCGGCTGCCGAAGCTGTTCCGGTCATGGAAGAAGAACAGCCGGAGCAGCTCTCCCTTCTGTCCTTGGAAATGAGTACGGAAGATCTGCTTGTTGAGCGTGTCATGCAAAGAGGCCCCCTTACCGCAGGGAAAAAAGAACAAATCTACGAGTTTGCTCAGACCCACCCCACCGGATCGGAATTTACTGCTTTCCTAAAAAAGCTATATGGCTATGAAGGGTTCTCCGGTGATGAAATGGGCGTGAAATACGCCATGTTCAATAGTGAAGGTGTCACTATCGAATGGCAGGATAAGCAGGGCGAAACACAGGAAACGAAACTGTCCTGGGCGCGGGCTGCCGGTGTCGTGCAACGTCTGGTGGATGAAGGCCGCTATCTGCAAACCCCTGTTGTCAGCCAGCCGGAGCAGCAGGATGAGGTGCAGCCTTTCAGTGACCAATACCGTCTGTTAGACCGTCTGTGTGCTGACTGCGAGTATTTTCTGGGGGCGGGACAGCGGGCAGAAAAGCATTTGTGGGCAGGCAGCGTGGATGCACAGATTGAGAAAATGCGGGAACTGTATGCCCAACTGCCGGAAAAACCTGATTGGATTTCCCTGGATATAATCAACGCCTACGCCCGCCGCATGGCAGCCCCGGAGCCGGTAGAAAATACTGCGGAAGCCTCGCCGGAGGAAACGCAGATTTTGGACGAAGCCCTGGACGCCCATCATGGACAGATTGATATGCTGATGCAGGCGGTCCGAGGTGAGCTGACGGTTGGAACCATCCGGTACAGCATTTTTGAGGGGCGACCCCATATCAGCATGATTGAAGTTCTGGAGGACTATCGCCGTCAAGGTATCGCAACCCAGATGCTCCGCTATCTGCAAGGGCAATATCCCAATGAGGAAATTGTATGGGGGTATTTGACCGAGGATGGCTCGGCCCTGTACCAAGCCGTGGTGGATGAACAGCCCAATCCCGACTATCTCCGGGTACAAAATGACCTTGAAGATATTACGCGGGAATTTGACGCTTATGTGCGGCGCCTGGACGGTGGGGCTATTCTCTCCCCCCAAGAAGCTGCCGACATGGACGATCTGGAGGACACGCAATACCGGCTGGAAAAAGAGCTGGAAGAACTGCGCCCCATTCGCGCCTTTGTACGAATGGGCGATGGTACAGCAGCAGAGGCGCCCGCTGTTATGGATGAAGCCACCCCCACTGATCTGGCGCCCCTTCGTGAGCCGCCTGCGGCGCCGCAGGTCGCCACACACAACTTCCGTTTTTCTGAGGACTATGACCTGTATCCAAGTGGAGCAAAAACCAAATATAAAAACAATGTCATGGCAATCAAACTGCTCAAGCAGATTGAGCTGGAAAAGCGGACAGCGACACCGGAAGAACAAATCATCCTTGCCCGTTATGTCGGATGGGGCGGGCTTGCCAATGCTTTCTCCAGTACGGCCTCTGGTTGGGAGAACGAATATCAGGAATTGAAGTCCCTGCTGACTGATGTGGAATACAAGGCGGCCATGAACTCCACCATCACAGCCTACTACACCGAGCCTGACCTGATCCGGCACATTTACCGCGCCCTGGAACGGTTTGGCTTCGAGGGCGGCCCTGACCGAAAAATCCTGGACCCCGGTATGGGAACCGGCAACTTCTATTCTGTGCTGCCGGAGCAGTTTCAAGGGAGCAAGCTGTTTGGCGTAGAGTTGGATTCCATCACCGGCAGAATCGCAAAGCAGCTTTATCCTGATGCGGATATTTCCATCACGGGATATGAAGCCACCAAATTTGAGGACAACAGCTTTGATGTGATTCTGGGCAATATCCCGTTCAACTCCGTGAAAATCTATGACCGGCGCTACAATGACCTGAACCCGTACATCCATGACTATTTCTTCATCAAGTCCCTGGACCTTGCAAAACCGGGCGGTATCATTGCCTTTATCACCAGCAAAGGAATTATGGATCGCAAGGACGAGAGCCTTCGGGAATATATCGCACGGCGGGCAGAGTTCATCGGCGCCATTCGCCTACCCAACACAGCGTTCAAGGCTTTGGCGGGAACCGATGTAACAGCGGATGTTGTTTTCTTGAAAAAGAGAACGCAGCCCATAGAACTTGATCGCGCGAATCTTCCGTCCTGGATTGAAACTGACCTGGACCGCAGTAAATGGATCGCCTATAACCGCTATTTCAAAGATAATCCCGAAATGCTCATGGGCGAGATGGTGAGCAGCCGGAATATGTACGGCAACGAAGATGGGACGGCCTGTGTTGCCCCGGAAGATTTTGACCTGAACCAGCATCTTACCCAAGCGGTTGACTCCCTGTACGCCCGTTTCACAGCAGAGCCAGATGAAGAAATCGAGGCGGACGAACCGGAAGAAAGCAATACAGAGGATGAGGACGCTCCGGCCGGAACCAAAAACTTCACCTATGTTGTGCGGAATGGCGAGATCTTCTTCTGTGAAAAAGATAAGCTGATTCCGCAACCTTACACCGGCATGAAGGCCGAAAGAATCAAGGGATTGTGCGAAATCCGTACTGCGCTGCTGGAGGTTATCAACATCCAGTCCCATGAGTATGACCCGGTTGATCTCCAGAAAGTACAGGACACACTCAATCAGGTATATGACCGCTTCGTTGCAAAGTATGGAGCCATCAACAGCAAAGGAAACATCCTCGCTTTTTCTGATGATGACCAATTCCCCTTGCTGCGCTCTATCGAGGATGAGCGGAAAGACAAGACCGGTTGGGATAAATCAGCAATCTTCACCAAAGCCACCATCCGTCCTTTCCGTCAGGTCAACCATGCAGACACCGCCGAGGACGCCCTTCAAATCTGCCTGAATCACAAGCTGCGGGTGGATCTGCCCTATATGTCCTTCCTGACAGGAAAAGCCCCACAGGAGTTGGTGCAAGAGCTGGATACTCGCATCTATCTCAATCCCCAGAAATACTACGGTAATCCGCTGGAAGGATGGGAACTTGCAGAAGAATATCTCAGTGGTCATGTGCGGGATAAACTGCTCTACGCACGTCAGAAGGCAGCGGAAGAACCGGAACTCTTTTCCCGGAATGTAGGGGCTTTGGAGGAAGTACAGCCGGAGCCGCTGACTCCTGCCGACATCGAAGTGAATATGGGTGCCATCTGGGTTCCCATTGAGTATTACCGCCAATTCATGTATGAAACCTTCCAGACCAGCGGATATGAAAAGGTCATCGAGGGCGGCGACAACCGGCACCGCATTGACATTGAGTATTTCTCCTATACCACGACCTGGCGTGTCACCAATAAAAATGCGGAACCGGATTCCGTAATGGTCAACCAGACTTTCGGAACCAAGCGGAAAAATGCTTATGAGATTTTTGAGGATTGCCTTAATATGCAGTCCACTACTGTCCGTGACCGGCAGGAATACATCAATGAAAAGGGCAACAAGTCGGTTAAATATGTAGTCAACGCACAGGAAACCATGATTGCCCGTGCCAAGCAGCAACAGATTCAGGAAGCATTTGCGTCCTGGGTTTGGAAAGAACCGGAGCGCCGGGATAGGCTTCTGCGTGTCTACAATGAAACCTTCAACACAGTTCGCCCCCGTGAGTTTGATGGGAGCCATCTCGTATTTCCCGGCATGAACACGGAGATGAAGCTGCGGAAGCACCAGCTTGATTTTGCTGCCCGTGTCATCTATACCGGGACGGGGCTTGCCGCACATGAGGTAGGCGCCGGAAAGACCGCTGCTTTAATTGCCGCCGGGATGTACCTCAAGAACCTGGGAGCGATCCACAAGGCGGTGTTTGTAGTTCCCAATCCCCTGGTGGGCCAGTGGGCAACAGAGTTCTACCGCTTTTTCCCCAACGCAAACCTTTTGGTATCCACCGCAGAGGATTTTACTCCCAAAAACCGCAACCGCTACATTTCTAAAATCGCCACCGGAGAATATGACGCAGTGATTCTGGCGCACAGCCAATTTGAGAAAATTCCAATCTCCACAGAGCGGCAGATTGCTATGCTGGAACGGCAGATCAACGATATTGAAAATGCAATCCATGAAATCAAGAGCGAAAATGGCGAGAATTGGTCTGTCAAGCAGATGGTCATTTTCCGCAAAAATCTGGATGAGCGGCTGAAAAAGCTGTCTGCCGAGGAAAAGAAAGACGATCTGCTGACCTTTGAGCAGCTCGGCGTAGATATGATGATGGTGGACGAGGCGCACTTTTTCAAAAACTGCTTTGTCTTTACAAAGCTGCGGAATGTGGCTGGTATTACAACCTCAAGCAGTCAACGCGCCCTTGATATGCTGCTCAAATGCCAGTATTTACAGGAAACGAATCAGGGGCGCGGCGTAGTATTTGCGACCGGAACGCCAATCAGTAACTCGATTTCCGAACTGTTCGTCATGCAGCGGTATTTGCAGCCGCAGGAGTTGGAACGCTTCGGCTGGTCCTACTTCGATACCTGGATCGCCCATTTTGCAAAGAAAGCCTCTGTGCTGGAATTGAAGCCGGAGGGCGGCGGCTATCGGATGCGTGATCGCTTCGTCCGTTTCTACAATCTCCCTGAACTGATGGCTGTCTTTCGTGAGGTCGCTGACATCAAAACAGCGGATATGTTGGATATTCCCGGACTCCCGGCTGTTCGCACTGGTAAAGCGGAGATTGTTTCGGTGGAAGCCACACCCGCACAGCAGGCGATCATGGCCGATTTTATTCTGCGGGCGGAAGCAATCCGAACCGGCCGAGTGAAGCCGGAAGAAGATAATATGCTGAAGCTGACCGGTGAGGCCCGCCTGATGGCGATTGACCCGCGCCTGATTCGACCGGATGCGGATGGTACAGGAAGTAAGTTGAGTGTCTGCATTGAGGATGTTTATCAGGTTTGGAAGGACACCGCCGCCTCTGCTTCCACACAGCTTGTCTTTTGTGATGTTGGCACTCCCAAAGCCGGGAAATTCAATGTATATGATGAAATAAGAAATGTGCTGCTGGCAAAGGGTGTGCCGGAATCGGAGATAGCCTTTGTTCACGACGCCACTTCTGAAGCACAGCGGCAGGAACTGTTCGAGCGTACCCGCCAAGGAAAAGTCCGTATCTTAATCGGCAGCACCAGCAAGCTGGGAACCGGCGTGAATGTTCAGAATAAGGTGATCTCCATTGACCATCTGGACTGTCCGTGGAAGCCCTCTGACATTACACAGCGAAATGGGCGTGGGGTACGGCAGGGCAACGAAAACCCGGAAATTATGATAAAGCAATTCGTGGCCAAAGGAACATTTGATGCGTATCTCTGGCAGATTCAGGAGCAGAAATTGCGCTATATCACGCAGATTCTCACCGGAAAACACATTGCCCGCTCTTGTGAGGATGTGGATGAAACCGTCCTGTCTGCCGCACAGTTCAAGGCGGCCGCTACCGACAATCCGATGGTCGCACAGAAGATGGAATTGGAAAACCGGGTCACGGAATTGAAAATTCTGCGTGGTGCGTGGAGCAATGAACAGCTTGCTTTGGAACACAAGGTTAACTTGACATATCCATCCCGCATCCGGGAATATGAGCAGAAAATTGAGCGAGTCACGCAGGACATTTCTCTGTTGGGTCAGACCGAAGGCAAGGATTTCTCCATCGTGCTGGATGGAAAGCATTATACGGAGCGACCGGCAGCGGGCGAAGCATTTGCCCTTCTTTATCGGATGATAAGTGAAGGCCGTGGAAAAGATGAATATGAGTTTGAAATTGGTTCATATCGTGGCTTTTCTCTTTTCGTGAATTTCAATCCGTTTGAAAGGGATATTATTCTGAGGGGCGCTTTGCTGTATGGGACGGATATAGGCAATTCCGGTCAGGGAACGATTACCCGTATCGAGAATCTTGCTGAACGGATTCCCAACTATCTTGAAGATGCACGGCGCGAATTGAAAGAAACACAAAAACAACTGGCGGTTGCCCAACAGCAGGTTGGACAGCCGTTTCTTTATGAGGAAGAATTGTCGGAAAAGGTTGCCCAACTCACGGAAATCAACACGAAGTTGGAGTTTGAATCATTACAGGAAAGCGAGGTGATTTTGGATGAAAACGGACAACGATCTGATGGCGAGGAAGATTGGGATTCTGAAAGAGTTCCTGCCTGCGCTTCTGCCGAAGTATAAGATCATGCTGCTGGAGGCATTCAGCCCCCACGATCTTCTCACGGCGTATATCAAAAACACTCTGGCGGGCTATCCCCGTCTGGAAGATCAGAACTTGGATGACCTGACGCTGGAACTGCTGTACCCCACTGACGAGGCGGCAGAACACTGTATCAAAGAGTTCCTTGCTCTGCGCCTGGACGATGACAACGAGCATGAGCTGGAGCAGTGATGTGAGGTGGTGATATATGGGCGAGAAACATTCGGCTGTCGGCTATCTCTTTCGAGAAGGTGCTTTTTTGCCAGCCCAAGAAACAAAGCCGGTCCGCAATGAGTTTGGCCTGGACCTGTTTCAGCATAGAGGCTCCGTTTATGAAGGAAAAACCGGACTGCAATTCTGTTCTCTCCAGCAAGCGGAGGACTTGGCCGGTTTCGTTGAGAAGCATGGCGGTATTGAAAAAGTCCAAAAGCTGATTGCAGACAGTTTGGAGCGCACCGGTCTTTCTCCCCGCTATACCCGACCGGATGAAAAGAAAAAGGACATCTTTCCGCCAAAGGAAAAAGACGAGAACCGGGTCTTTGCCAAAGACCTGATGGGCAACAAGCACTACTACTACCGCTTCTACAACGAAAACGGCATTGAACTCTACACAATGGAGAAGAAACGGGAGTTCTTCCAAACGGTTTATATTCCATGTGACGGGTTTATGGTGGGCATTGACCAGCGGCATCGACTTGAGGAAGTCCTGAAATGGCTGCCCACGCTGGAGCATGGCATCCGGGGTGAGATCGAGAGGGTTTTCAATCAGAGTATGGAAGCCCCGGACCGGTGGGCTGATCTGGGATTTGCCAATCTGCTTGGACGGTATGAGGAAGCAAAAGCCCACAATGCCCCCATTGCTACGGAACGGCAGCGGCAAGCTGATGAAAGGCGGGCGCAGCAAGAAGTCCGTGAACAACAGTTGGCACAAGAACGACAGGCCCGTTACGATTCCGCCATCCGTGAGGCCGAAGGAAATATTATGGCGGGAAAGGAGGTGATAAACCGGGAGATCAACGGCAAATCTCTCATTATGCAGCTTTTTCGTGAGCATGAAATTCCTGTTCCTCTCAAAACACAGGGCTGGATCATCAATTCGCTTCACAGTATCCGGTACGACCCCAAAATTGGAGAATGGAACTACCGCTATTTCAAAGGCAGCCGGAACAGCACCAAAATGTTTGACCTGCTTTCCAAACTGTCCGCTGCGATTCAGACCCGACAGCAGTTTGAAGAACATGGGGCGTCCTCGCCGGACAGCCCTGTATTGGACTGTGAGGAAGAACAGG
>OGNF01002301.1_pt1 | contig 14782 bp, 15 predicted proteins | sample 1573321 | NCBI WGS metagenome assembly OGNF01 (sample SAMEA2581911, study PRJEB24529) | metagenome | biome: Human gut stool | place: China | collected 2011
GACTTTCTGTATCACATCGCAAAGAGTACGGAAGCACAGGAGTATTTGAAAAAACAAGCCGAGGGGGTGGGAGCCGGATAATACCCTTGGTAACAAGGGCGCACTTCTATACTCTCCTGACGGGAGTATGTGCGCTCTGCGAGGCAGACAGCCCGGACACTTGGAAGTCCGGGCTGTTTTGCGTCACTTCGTTCCGTACAAGGGGCTTCACCCCTTGCGCTGCTTACGCAGCTATCCCGGCGCACTTTGCGATTGGCGCAATTTGCTGACGCAAACAGCGCCACTCACAAAGTTTTGATTATGTACCATGACCGTTTACCGATTTTCGGTAGGCGGTCTTTTTATATCCCCACATCAAATCAAGGAGGTCATTCACTATGGCAAAACAGAAAACCATCCCCGAACTGCAAGCTGAGATCGCTGACAACGAACGCCAACTCGTCCAGCTCCAACGCAAACAGCAGCAACTTGAAAATCGTATCACCTACTACGAAAAGGGAGAACGGCGCAAGCGGGCGCACCGACTCATCACCCGTGGCGCAGCCATCGAGAGTGTCGCACCGCAGACGAAGGATTTGAGTGAAAGCGCGTTTTACGCTTTTGCCGAGCAGGTCTTTGCTCTGCCGGACACACAAAGACTGCTCACGGAAGCCGTCAGCAATCACGCAGGAGGTGACTGAGTATCGCGTTATTTCATTTTCATGTAACGCAGATCAAGCGCAGCGCGGGGCAGTCCGCCGTGGCTGCTGCCGCCTACCGTGCTGGGGAAAAGCTGCACAGTGAGTATTACGGCGAGGACAGTGACTACACCCGCAAAGGCGGCGTGATCTGCTCTGAAATCCTGCTGCCGTCCCACGCCCCGCCAGAGTACGCAGACCGCGAAACGCTCTGGAACGCCGTGGAAAAAGCCGAGCGCGGCAAGAAAGCACAACTTGCCTACAGCTTTGATATTGCCTTGCAGAACGAGTTTTCCATGCAGGAGAACATCGCTCTGGCAAGGCAATTTTTGTTGGAGAACTTTGTGAGCCGCGGCATGGTGGCGGACTTCGCTGTTCACTCGCCCGACAAAGAGGACGGCGGCATTTCCAACCCGCATTTTCACGTCATGTGTCCGATTCGTCCCATCGAACCGGACGGCGGGTGGGGAAGCAAACAGCGGCGGGAATATGTGCTGGACGAGCATGGAGAGCGCGTTCTGGATGAGGCGGGCAATTATGTATTCAACGCCGTCCCCACGACGGACTGGGGCAAGCCCGAAGCGCTGGAAGCATGGCGGCAGGCATGGGCTGACCTTTGCAACGCCAAGTTTGCTGAAAAAGGCTTGGACTGCCGCATCGACCACCGCAGCTTTGTCCGTCAGGGCGTGGAGCAGATTCCCACCCAGCACGAAGGTCCCACCGTCCGGGCAATGGAGGCAAAGGGCATCCGTACCGACAAGGGCGATCTCAACCGCTTCATCCGGAAAACCAATGCGCTGCTGCGGGAAGCCAAAGAAAAAATCGCCGCGCTGATTGGCTGGCTCAGGGACGTAAAAGCCGAGCTCGCCAAGCCACAGCCGCCCATGCTCAACGATCTGCTGGCGCTGCATTGCGCCAATCGTAGCAAGGGCGCGTACAGCACCAAGGCAAAGAACGCCAATTTGCAGCGATATGCAGAGGCGTTCAGCTTCCTGCAATCCAAAAATCTTTACACCGTGGACGATCTGGAAAACACGCTTCACGCCATGCAGGACAAGATCGATACTTTGAAAGAATCTGCATCGGCAAAGCAAGCCCACATCAAGGAGGTGAATGAACTGCTGCGCATGGTGGACTATTACAAGTCTGGCAAGCCCGCTGCGGATAAGCTGAAATCCATCCGCTTTGAGAAATCACGGCAGAAGTACAAAGCGGAACACGATAACGAGCTGCGGATGTTCTACATGGCAGAGCGCAAGCTGAAACCGTATTTTAAGGACGGCAAGCCGCCCTTCAAAACCGCAACTTTTTGAAGCAAAACGCATATAACGGAAAATGTGGATTTTCGTATAGTTATCAAGGCTTTGAGCTGCTTTTTTCGGTTTCCTTGATTTTGATGAAATTCGCACATTTCTACGCAAATCTACGCCACTTGACAGGGAATTGGCGTAAGTTGTGGCGTAAGCCAACCAACTTCGTACAATGAAAATTACAGGCTGCTGGCGATCTGTTCAAAGGCTCTCTCGACGGAATCAAAGCTGCTGTGCGTGTAGACGTCCAGCGTCACGCTGGCGTTGGAATGTCCCATCAGATATTGCAGGCTCTTCACATCAAGCCCCGCCTGTTGAACATTGGTACAGAAGGTATGGCGCAGCACATGGGGTGTGATCCGAGGGACAGGCTTGCCGTATGCCTGTTCAAATCGCGCTTGTAGCCCTCGCATATAGTTCTCCAAGTGCATCGCAACCTTTGGCATCCCCGACTTGTCCAGAAAGAGGAATCCGCTGAGACCGTCCACCAGCAGTTCGACCTTTGGAGATGTTCTGCCTTTCACCACCCGCATCAGCGCCATGTAAACCGCATCCGTCATTGGGACGTTTCGGATGCCGCTTTTGGTTTTGGGCGGCGTGACGAAATAGGGCTTCTCCGCTGTCCGGCATAGCTGCCGCCGAACGTGAATACAGCGCCGGTCAAAATCAATATCGGATCGTGTCAGCCCATACAATTCGCTCACGCGCAAGCCGGTTCCCAGCAGGATCACAATGTCATCATAGTAATTCCCGCCGCAGTCCTGCACGAATTGCAGATACTTCTCTTGCTGTTCCTTGGTCAGCGCGTCGCGTACATAGGCGTCTTTTGGCACCACGTCAGACAGCTTGAACTTGAACGGATTCTTGCGGATGATGTCATCATCTACCGCCATTTCAAATGCCGGTCTGACAACGCTTTGCAGGACACCGATGGTGTTTTGCTTGATGCCGCTGTCGTGCAGAAACACGAACCAGCCCTTTGCGTCGGACAGCTTTACGGTTTTGATCGGCTTCTGCCCGAACGGGTCGGCATGAATCCGCTTGACCGCAGAACCATAAGACCGCAGGGAGTTTTGCTTCAAACCCCGTTTCAGATTCATATAGCGGTCAACCAGCTCCGCCACGGTCATGTCACCCGCAGCATAGTCGATGCCGTCCGCCATGTCGCGCCGCAGCTCGTCCTCTTTCTTCCGCAGCTCTGTCAGGGATTTGGCGTAAATACAACGCCGTTTCTTGTGTATATCGGTATAACGATAGTCATAGGTGCCGTTTGCTCTCTGGCTCTCGCCGTCCTTCAAAACACGCCCTTTGCTATCTTTGCGCTTTTCAGGCAATTCAGAAACTCCTTTCCGTGAAAAGCGCGATTATAGGGATTGATACAAGTATATCATACCGAATATGCGATTTCCACTGATATTGAACAGGAACAGACAACTTTTTCAAAGTGTCGCTGTGTCATAGATTTTCACATCACTTCTTCAAATAGAATACGCCTGCTCGATGAACTGATCGAACAGGCGGCGTTTAATCAGGCGCTTGTTGCCCACCCAGAGGACAAATTTGCACCGGTCCTCGTTGGTGATCTCGCGCAGTTTGTTGATACCAATGCCGGAGTAAGCCGCAGCCTCCTCCAAGCTCAGATTACTCTTTTCCCAAATCGGGATTTCCTTCATAGGCAGTTTATCCTCCATACAAAATAGCCAGGCAGGGTGAGGCGGCAACGAAGTCCGGCAACGGACTTCCAAAAACCTCGAAACAAACCCGGTCTGACGGTTGATTTACGGTTTTCCTTTTCTTCTACTTTTCTGTTGCTTTGGTTGTCAAAGGCAGAAAAAGCCTGACAGGACAGGGATTTCTCCGGCAACCAGCCCGGCAACGGGATAACAACAGACTTTGCAACCAGCCGTGCTTTTCAGAACGGCATCTCGATCTGCTCCGTGATCTCCACAAAGCCGTCCGGGATTTCTGCGGCATGGTTGTCGCTGTCCGTTGCAGCTCTTTCACGCTCCCAGCCCTTTTGCCTACCGTATCCGGCAAAGCTGCGGGGATTGGAGAAATACGTCCAGCCGGTCACACACTGGTTCATAATCTCGTTGATCTCGCGGATTTCCCACTGCTTCGGCTCGTCAAAAGCATGGTTCAGCGCCTCCTTGTAAAGCTGCTTGGAACAGACGGTATCGCCTGTGTAGCTGTCCAGAAACGCCTGAATCATGCCCGCTTTCGTGTCCTCCGGCATGAAGTCCTTCTGATGCTCCTTGAGATAACGTACCATTTCCGGGCTGAACGTCAGCTTCCAGCCGCCTGCCCGGTAGATGGTCATTGCCTCCGCCCACACCTGCTGCAAGTAGGCTCTGGATGCGGCTTCGTTCTCCAAAATATGAACCTCTGCCTGTTCCGGGCAGACCTGCACGGGCAGGAAACGCCGGTTGCCGGAGCGGTCGAGGGGCAGGAAGTCCATTGCGTTTGACGTGCCACCGAATACGCATTGCCGCAATCGGTCTGCCGGATGGGTTTCATACGGGATTTTGTAGACCTCCTTCTGACGGCTCAGAAACGACTTGATTTCCTCAATGCTCTTGGCATTGGCGGTAGCAATCATCTCGGACATTTCAATGATCCAGTGCCCTTGCAGCTTGCGGTACACATTTTCATCGTCCAACTTCCGCAGATCGTCGGAGAACCACTCGTCCTTTCCTGCCAGCAGACGGAAGAATGTGGATTTTCCCGCACCCTGACCGCCCACCAGACAGAGCATGACTTCAAATTTGCAGCCGGGATGAAATGCCCGATGAATCGCGCCCAGCAGGAACAGTCGTAATGCTTGAAAGGTGTATTCGTCTGCTTCCGCACCGAGAAAATGGTGCAAACAATAGCGGATGCGCTCCGTGCCATCCCATGTAAGGCTGTTCAGATAATCCCGGACAGGATGGTAGCTGTTCTGATGGGCAGCAAGATCGGCAGCATCTATGATCTTCTTCTCGCTTGTCAGGTCGTAATTCTCTTCCAGATACAGCCGGATGTACTTCATATCCGTGTCGGTCATGGAGGCGTTGGGGCTTCGGTCATAGCCGATGGGCTTCACAATGTCGGTGCGGTCGGTCAGCAGATTGTAGGCAATCGCGCCGGAGAGCAGCGGATCATGCTGAAACACTGTCAGGCAATTCTTGATGCTGTTGCGGACGCCGCCTTTTTCCGTGGTGTCCAGCATGGCTTTTACTTCTTTAATGCTCATCGGCGGAGCTATACTGCCCGCCTGAATTTTGAGTTGCTGCCTCATCTGCGGCGGCAAGCTCTGCCATTCGCTGCTCAATTTTCCTCACTTCCTCTCCATATTCGATCACAACGGATGCCCGCGCCTGCATATCCCCGCCCAACAGCTCGTCCAGCAGATATGCAATCAACGAGAGCTTCTGTAATGCTTCTACAAAGTGCGGATGATAGCCGTCCTCCGGCGTCTGCGGGGCATAATCCTCCTTCCAGCGGCATAACAGCCGGTAATAGTCCAACAGCACACGGAAGCAGTAGCATTCCATGTGCTGATAATTCTGTTCGTCGGTATTTTGTTGTCGCGGCTTGCTCGTCTTGCCCGTGCCATTCTCATACGGAATAGCAAAATCCTGTGCCAGCAGAATTGCAGCTTCCTTGCTGCCGATTCCGCGAAGCCGGGAAACGAAGTCGATTACGTCCCCGGTAGCACCGCAGCCGAAGCAGTAATACCGGCGATCCAGCTTCATGCTGGGCGTGCTGTCATCGTGGAACGGACATCGGCACATTCCGTTTCGCTCCACCCGGATGCCGTATCGCTCCGCAGCCTGCCGGGTGGTCACAGACTGCTTGACGGCTTCAAAGATACTCAATAGGCAATGTCCTCCTTAGCGTTCTATTTCCTGCTTTTTCTGCCGCGTCGCGGTGTTCTGGCGCTCCTGCTCATGCTGCACCTCGTAGATGCTGTAATGGATCGCCCAGAGCTTTTTCGCGTCTGCATGGAGTGGCGAAAGCTCCGTCTGAATGTCTCTATATTCCTGCTCCAACTGCTCGCGCTCCCTACGCCATGCGGTGATGGGCGGCATGTACTAAGAGACGCCTTAACCCCTTGAAAACACTGGATTTTTGCGAGGCGAAAAGACGGATTTACGCCTGCCTTACGCCACTTACGCCAAAAATTCAAGCGCATTATAGGGTAACAGAACCCCGGCATCTGCTGTAGGCAGGTGCCGGGGTTTTACCGCAAACCAAAGTTGTAAACCTTTTCTAAAATAATAGTTGACAGCGTGAGCGCTTTGTGGTTTAATGCTACAGTAATCTTACTGTGGCCCGGCGATGACCGGGGCGTATTCTGGGAGGAATTCTATTATGAGCGAAATGCAGCAGGCGGCCGTGGCCGCCAAGAAATCGAAGATGAGTGTGCGGGACATCTGCTACGCCGGCCTTTTCGCGGCGGTCATCGCCGTGATGGCGCAGATCTCCATTCCGATGCCCATGGGCGTGCCCATGACCATGCAGACCTTCGCCATCACGCTGGCGGCTGTGGTGCTGGGCAGCAAGCTCTCTACCATTTCGAGCCTCATCTATATCATCATGGGCGCGGTGGGCCTTCCGGTCCTCGCCAACTTCTCCGGCGGCTTTGATAAGTTCGTCGGCCCCACGGGCGGCTTTCTCATCTCCTTCCCCCTGATGGCCTTCATCATCGGCTGGGGCGCGGAGCACCGCAAGGACTTCAAGGGCGCGTATGTGATCGCGCTGATTGTTGGCACGGTCATCAACTATGTGATCGGCGTGGCGCTCTTCTGCGCCGTGGCCAAGGCGAGCGTTGCCACCGGCATCACCGCCTGCGTGCTGCCCTTTATCCCCACCGCCATCATCAAGGCGATCCTCGCCAGTGTGATCGGCTTTGCCATCAAGGCGCGCGTGCCGGAGCTGAAGAAATGATCCATCTGCGTCCCCATCACCTGCTGTGTACGCAGGGCTACTCGGGCAAGGGCTATGACGAGAACTTCGTCGCCCACATGAACGAGGTCGTGCATGAGCTGAGAAATGTGCCCGGCACCAAGATCATGCTGACCTTCTCCACGGACACGCTCTGCTCCTGCTGCCCCCACAAGGAGGGCGAGGACCTCTGCGACACGCAGGAAAAGGTGAAGCGCTTCGACCGCAAGACGATCGAATACTTCGGCCTTGAGGAGAAGGAATACGTCTACGAGGACCTCATCCGCGAGATCGACGAGAAGATGACGGTCGAGATGCTTGCCGACATCTGCCGGGACTGCGAGTGGGTCCCCATCAGCGCCTGCCGGAAGAATATCTGCGGGGCGAAGGACTGACCCTCCCTCTTCCCTTTCGCGCGGCCCTCTCTGCGCATTGAAAAAAGCTTGCCGTTCAAAATGGCAAGCTTTTTTCTTATTGCTCCGAGCGCACCAGCACGAGCGAGATATCGTTGACATTTGTCCCTGTGGGACCGGTGATAAAAAGCGAGTCGACCGACCGCAGGGCGTGATAGGAGTCGTTGTCCGCGAGCGCGCGCACGGGGTCGATGCCGCGCAGACGCATTTCCGCCGCCGTGCCGCCGTCGACAATGCCGCCCGCGGCGTCGGTCGGACCGTCTGTGCCGTCGGACCCGGCGGAAGCGATGAGCACATTGGAAAGGCCTGCAATGCCGTCTGCCGCCGCAAGCGCGAGCTCCTGATTCCGTCCGCCCCTGCCGCTGCCCCTGAGGTGCACGACCGTCTCTCCGCCCGCGAGGAAGGCGAGCGGCCGTTTGGCGGAAGCGTGTGTGTGCGCAACAGAGGCGAGAAAGCTTCCCGCCTCGCGCGCCTCGCAGCAAAGGCAGTCGGTGAGCAGGAACGGCTCATAGCCGCGTGCGCGGCACTCGATCGCCGCCGCAGCGCACAGCTCGCGCACGCTGCCTGTGATCCTCGTCGTCACGTTTTCGAGCGTTTTCGGCGTTTCGACCGCCAGCAGTGCCCGCGCCTGCGGAGAAAGCCGCAAGCCGTATTTCTCATACCCTGCACCAACGCGAAAAAGCCGTATTTCTCAACGACCGCAAGCGCCTGCGCGCAGGTGGAGCGGTCGGGGCACGCGGGACCGGACGCGATCATATCGAGCGGGTCGCCGACAATGTCGCTCAGCACGATGGAAAAGACCTGCGCCGGCGCGCAGTGCGCGGCAAAGCGCCCGCCCTTGACGCGCGAGAGCCGCTTGCGCACGGTGTTGATCTCGACGATGCCGGCGCCCGCGGCAAGGAGCTGATCGGTAATGTCCTGCAATTCGCCAAGCGGCAGGAGCGGCTGCTCAAAAAGCGCCCTGCCGCCGCCCGAGAGCAGGAAGAGCACCGTGTCGTCCGCGCGAAGGCCTTCCGTCAGCGCAAGTGCGGCCTCCGTGCCGCGCAGACCGTTCTCATCCGGCACGGGATGCGCACCCTCATAGCAGGCGACGCCGTCGATAGGGCCTTTTGCGTGGCCGTATTTGGTCACGACCACACCGCCCGCGAGTGCGGGGAGCGCTTCGTGCGCAACGCTTGCCATCTGCCAGGCGGCCTTGCCTGCCGCGACCAAAAACACCCGCCCGGGGAACTGCACGCCCGCAAGCGCGCGGCGCACGGCTCCATCCGGCAGCACTGCGCGGATCGCCTTACGCAGAATGGTTTCTCCGTCCGCGCGCAGCGCGGCGCGGGAAGCATCGGCAGTGCTCATGGGGGATACCTCCTTCAAAAAATGAGATGTTTTATCTTTATTATACGGCGCACCGCTCCGTTTGCAAGCGAAAACGCAAAACGGGCCTGACCTTGACCGGTCAGGCCCGTTCGTTGTTACAGAAGGCTGCGGATCATCCCCTGTGCTCGCGCCGGTAGCGGCGCAGGAAGAAGAGGGACATCGCAAGGCACATTGCCTCAGAGAGAATGGGCGTGTACCACAGCGCGTCCCCGCCGAAGACGGCCGCGAGCGTCAGCAGCACGGCACTTTGCAGCACGAGCCCACGGCCGACGGAGATGCTGATGGCCGGGACGGGGCGCTCCAGCGCCGTCAGGAATCCGCCGATGACCACATTGAAGCCGACGAGCAGGTATGAGACGCTGTAGCGGCGGAAGGCGTGCACCGAGTAGTCGACCAGCTCCGCGCTTGCGTGCGAAAGATAGGCGCTCACGATCTGCGGCGCGAAGACATAGAGCCCGAGGAAAAGCAGCGGCGCGACGACGCACACGGTCGTGAGCGCATAGCGCAGCAGCTTGCGGCAGCCGGCATGGTCCTCCCTGCCGTAGTGATAGCTCACGAGCGGCTGCGAGCCCTGCGAGATGCCGACCATCAGGTTGATGATGATGGTCGTCACATAGGCGATGACCGTGTAGGTCACGACGCCGTCTGTGCCGATGCAGCGAAGCACCGTGCGGTTGAAGAGGAAGATCATAAGTCCCGTGCACAGCTCCGTCACCCCGTCGGACAGGCCGATGGGCAGGATGCGGGCGTAAAGCCGCGGGTCAAAGCGGAATTTCCGCAGGCGGAAGGTGCACTTTTTGCTGAAAAAGTGGATAAAATAGGAAATGCAGGTGACGAGCTGGGAGATGCCCGTGGCAACTGCCGCGCCGAATACGCCCATATCGAGGTGAAAAATGGCGATGTAGTCGAGCACGCAGTTGGTCAGGCACCCGCCGATGACCGTGAAGAGCGCATAGCGCGGATAGCCGTCCGTTTTGACGAGCACCTCGAGGTTATAGGATACAAGGTAACACACGCTGAACGGCGCGATGCCGAGAAGGTACTGCTTGACATAGTCGAGCGTGATCTCATCCGCGCCGAGAAGGTAGGCGAACGGCTCTAAAAAGAGCAGAACGAGCGCGGTAATGACCGCGCCGAGGAGGAGCAGCGTGACAAGATTCTGCGAAAAGAGGGTGTCGGCCTCGGGCCGCTTTTCCTGCGCGATAAAAATGGCGATGAGCGTCGATGAGCCGACGGCAAAGAGCACGGCGATGGAAAAAAGCGCGTTGGTGAAGGGAATGGCGAGGTTGACGGCGCTCATGGCGTATTCGTTCACGCCGATCGAGACCATCAGCCCGTCGACCATGGAGTAGAGGGAGAAGACCACCTGTGAAGCAACGGTGGCCGAGACAAAACGGATGAAGTCATGTTTCAGACTTTTCCCCGAGAGTAACAAAATAACACATCCTTAAATTATAATATTTTATTATGCGTTGATCTGACCGATCCCAAAGCTCCCTGCGCGGAGGGCTGCCGCCGCATCATAGACGGTGTGCGCCATAAGCGTCACCGTCCGTTTCCGGCGCTGCAAAACGCGTGCGGTCATGTCCTGAAGAAGTGACTCACCTCCATAGAAAAAATCTCCTTCCAGCATTTGGTGTGATCTGAAAACGCCGTCTGCGGCAAAAAGCGGCCAAATATAAGAAAAGCAGCCGCAAAAACGGCTGTATCTTCGACGCCAAGGCGGCTTTTGATCGGTCTGTAGTTTTATTGTACCATAGGTTTGCCGGTTTTGCAATCACCTGTGCAAAACCGAAACACAAACGAAACACCTGCTCTCACCGCTGTCCTGCTCCCCGCTCCGTCCTTGTCAAGCGGCAGAGGAGGCGGCCTGCATCGGCAGGCCGCCTCCTCTGTTTCCGTTTGGGCTTATCGCACGCTTCCCTCGCCGCCCATGAGGGCGGTCATCTCCTCGATGCGCTCGAGGGGGAACGGCGGCGCGCTGAGCGGCCGCATGGCGATGCTCATGAGCTTCATCGGGTTGTCGTCCGCCGCCACACGATTCGAACTGAGCGCTCCGCAGCGCTTGCAGCGGTGGATGATCGCCCACTCGCCGCCTCTTCGCACCCAGACGGCCACGGGCTCCATGATGCCGCCGCAGTCGCTTTCGCGGTCGCCCGGCTCAATGTCCACGTGCAGGCTCGATAAGCAGTTCGGGCAGTGGTTGCGATGGTCGCTGCCGGCGTTTTCCGGCGTGCAGAGCCGCCCACAGACCTTGCAGGTGAAGGTGTCGCGGCAGGCGTGGGTCTTGTAATAGCCTTTTTCAAAGGTTTTGCGTTTGTTCTCGCGGTTCATGTAGTCCTCCTGAAAAGCATGGCTCTCGGGAGGAACGGCGTGTGTCAGTAAATTTGCCGGCCCTCCCGGTCAGCGCACACGCTCCAGTAACATCGTTTTAGACTTCAAAAAACGGCTCCTTCATTTTAAAAATTCCGGCAGCCTGGAAAGGCTTGCCGCAACTATCGTAACGCCGGAACGCCCCGCTGTCAAGCGCTCCGCATTTTCCCCTCATTCCGCCGCACGCAGCAGCAGGACGGTGACGTCATTGACGTTCGTGCCCGTCGCGCCGGTCTTGATGAGTCTGCCGACCGCGTCGAGCGCATGGTAGGCGTCGTTATCATTGAGCGACTGCACAGCGTCAACACCCTTTTGGCGCATCAGCTGCGCGGTCTCGCCGTCGGCGATGCCGCCCGCGGCATCGGTCGGTCCGTCCGTCCCGTCGGAGCCGACGGAGAAGACGAGCGCGTTCGAAAGTCCCTCAATGCCGAGCGCTGCGGAGAGCGCGATCTCCTGATTGCGCCCGCCGAGGCCCTTTCCCCTCAGGTGGACGACCGTTTCGCCGCCCATGAGGAACGCAAGGTTTTTCCCGTCACGCGCATGCGTGCGCGCAATGGAAGCAAGCATGCTCCCCGCCTCGCGCGCCTCACAGCAGAGGCAATCGGTGAGGATCATCGGCTCGTAGCCGAGCGCTTCGCACGCCGCGGCGGCCGCCGCGCAGAGCTCGCGCACGCTGCCGGTGATCTGCGTTTCGACATTTTCGAGCGTCTTCGGCGTCTCCTGTGCCAGAAGCGCCCACGCCCGCTCCGACAGGCGCAGGCCGTACCTTTTCGCAATATCGAGCGCCTGCGCGCAGCTTGAGCTGTCGGGATACGCGGGGCCCGAGGCGATCATGTCGAGCGGGTCGCCCAGAATATCGCTCAGCACGACAGCGAAGACCTGCGCCGGCGCGCAGTGCCGGGCGAAGCGTCCGCCCTTGACGGCGGAAAGCCGCTTGCGGATCGTGTTGATCTCCACGATGTCCGCGCCCGCGGCAAGGAGCTGATTCGTGACGTCCTGCAATTCCGCAAGCGGAAGCAGCGGCTTTTCAAAAAGCGCGCTGCCGCCGCCCGAGAGCAGAAAGACGACCGTGTCGCTTTCGGTCAAATCTTCCGTCAGCGCGAGCGCGGCGTCCGTGCCGCGCAGGGAGTTTTCGTCCGGCACGGGATGCCCGCCCTCAAAGCACGCGACATTCGCGATCTCACCTTTCACGTGACCGTACTTCGTCACGACCACACCGCCGCAGAAATTATCCTGCAAACACGCGCGGGCGGCGTGCGCCATCTGCCACGCGGCCTTTCCCGCCGCGACGAGGTACACCCTTCCTAAAAAGGTCTTGCCTTTCAGCGCGCGCTCGACCGCCGCGTCCGGCAGCACCGCCGCGATGGCGCGCGTGATGATCTTCTCCGCGTCCGCGCGCAGGTTATCCACAGGTTTCGACTTTTCCTGCATAAGCGCCCCTCCTTTTGAAAAAAGCTGCCGAAAAACGGCAGCTTTTTCGTTATCTTTTGATTTTACCATGCCCGTCTTGCGGACACAAGCGGAATTCTCAGAATTCCAGCTTCTCCATGCGGTCGAACGCCTGCTTGAGCTGGTCAATGCCGACGGTGCAGGCGATGCGGAAGTGGTTTGCGCCGGTCTTGCCGAACGGGCTGCCCGCGCTGACGAGCACGTGCGCGCGCTCAAGTAGCTCCTTGCAGAACTGCTTGTCGTCGAGGCCCGTCTTCTCCACGCCGGGGAAGAGGTAGAACGTGCCCTTCGGGCGCACGAGGCTCAGATACGGGATCTTCTCGATGCGGTCGGCAGAGTAGAAGATGCGGTCGCGGTATGCGGTCACGTACTTCTCGCGAATTTCTTTGCGCATTGCGAGCGCCTGGATGCCCGCGCGCTGGGAGATGGACGGCGCGGAATAGACGAGCGAGCCGTTGATACGGTTCATCACGTCGAGGAATTCCGGCTCGGCGATGATGACGCCCACGCGCCAGCCGGTCATGAGGAAGTTCTTGGAAAAGCTGTTGAGCGTGATGGTGCGCTCGGCCATGCCGGGCAGCGTGCGGATGGGGCGGAAGTCGCCCTCGTAGATGTAGGTCGTGTAAATTTCGTCCGCCGCGATGAGAAGATCATATTCCTTTGCCACGCGGGCAAGCATCTCCATTGTGGACAAATCGTAGCCCATGCCGGTGGGGTTCGTGGGGTTATTGAAAATGATGGCCTTCGTGCGCGGCGTGATGGCAGCGCGCAGGCGCTCTTCGCTGATGGCATAGTCCTCCTCGGCGTAGGTCGGCACATCGACGCACACGCCGCCCGCCAGCTCGATCTGCGCGCGGTACAGCGCGAAATACGGGGAAAAGACGATGACCTCGTCGCCGGGATCGAGGATGGCAAACATTGCCAGCGACATGCCGAGGCAGCTCGACGCGCTCACGAGCACGTGGTCGCGCGGAAGGCTCTGGTCGAAGTCCTCTTCCCACGCCTTGCAGACCGCGGAAATGAGCTCAGGGTCGCCCTTGGGGTCGCCGTAATGGGTGTAGCCCGCTTTGGCGTCGCGGAAGGCAGCGTTGATGATGGCCTCGTCGGTTGTAAAATCCGTGTCGCCGATGCTCAGGTCGACAATGTCCTTGTATTTGGCCAGCGCCGCGGTGTCGAGCGTCAGGCCGGTGCCCGCGCTCTGGAAGCGCTTGGCAATAAAGTTTCGCTTCATGGGTGACTCCTCCTTGCAGATCGCCGCGGCAGCCCGATTTTTCAAGCGGCGCGTAGAAATGCTGAATTTTATTGCAGTATATGGCAGATTCCGACAGAATGCAATCGGTAATGTCGATAGAATTCGAAGGCTGCGCGCTTTTCCATTTTGTTAACATGATAAAGTGTCATCGAACAATGAAAACAGAACCGGCGCAAAATGCGCCGGCTCTGCCGTTTTTCTTTACCACGGGATGGTTTTGAACTGCTCGATCTCGTCTTGATGCTGCACGCAGCGCACAAAGCGCTTGCGGTAGATCGTGCAGCAGCCGTTGCAGGCAAGGCATTTGCTCCCGTCCTGCGCGCCGCTTTTGAGCTTTGCGGCAAAGTCCGGCTCGCAGATGAGCGCGTCCAGATAGAACGGCGTCTTCTGCCCCGCGCGGCGGTTGAAGTCGATGCCGCTGACCTCCGCTCCGTCCACGCCGCGAAGGCAAACTGCTCAACCAGACGGTCGAGCTCTTCCCGAGTGAAATCCTCGGGGTGCTTCGGCGGCGCGCCGTTCACGCTCTCGACGCCCTTGATGCCGCTGTGGCTGAGCTGGAAGAAAAGTTTACCGCCGTACCGGTGCACGCCGTCGCAGGCGCGGCGGAGAAGGGACTCGTCCGTCGTCTCGTCCAGCACGGGCTGGCCCGCGTCGGCACGCTGCATCTTGTCGACGCAGAAATGGCCGGTGATGACAAGGCCCGCTTCGTTTTTCGCAAGCTCGATGAGCGTATCCGCCCAGAGCGGCGTCACCTGACCCTTTTCGTCAGACAGATGCTCGTTCGTCGCCGAGCGGACGATGCGGTTTTTAAGCTCGCACGTGCCGAGCTTTGCAGGGGTAAACAGAAGGCCATAATCGTCTCTCCTTATAAGATCCGTTCGGCGATGAACATCATCAGCGGCATCGTGACCGGCAGCAGCAGATTCGATTGCAGCACGCTCTTGCTCGCCATCTCGGGCGAGCGGTCATAGCGCACGCCGAAGATGCTGATGACCGTCGCCACGCTGCATC
>OGNF01002302.1_pt1 | contig 14770 bp, 10 predicted proteins | sample 1573321 | NCBI WGS metagenome assembly OGNF01 (sample SAMEA2581911, study PRJEB24529) | metagenome | biome: Human gut stool | place: China | collected 2011
CACATGAGCCTGCTGTCCGAGCGCCTGCCGCTTGGCGCACCGGCGCTGCGCCGGCATCCGGAGGCGCAGCGCGGAAAGCCGCACCGCCGCGCGCTGCCGGAGCTCACGGTCGAGGGCACGGGCGTGGACGCAGAGTCGCCGCGCTGCACGCTGCTCTCCAACGGCACGTACTGTCTCGCCGTGACCGAGGCCGGGCAGAGCTTTGCACGCTGGCACGCGCTGAGCGTCTGCCGCCGGGGCACACGCAGCGATCCTGCCGCCGCGCCGATGCTATCGCTCGAGACCGGCGGCGTGTGCACGCCGCTGCTGCCGGGCACGGCCGATGCGGCGCGGTGGCGCTTTACGGTGCGCGCGGCGCAGTTTTCAACGCGCCACGGCAGCGTGACCGCCGTGCAGACGCTCACCGTACCGGAGCGTGTCAACGGCGAGGTGCGTGCGCTGACGCTCTCGTCCCCCGACGGGATCGACGGCACGGTACGGCTCACGTTTGAGGCCGTGCTCGCGCCATGGGAGGATTATGTCAACCACCCGGCGTTCGCGCGGCTCGGCTTTCAGAGCGTGCTGCGGCGCAATGCGCTGCTGCTGCGCCGGCTCGGGCGCGGCGAGAAGCCGGAGACATGGCTGTGCGCCGTATGCGACCGGCAGGCGGACTTTTGCGCCGAAGGGGCGATCCCCGGCTGGCTGCGCGCAGGGTATGTGCAGGTGCGCGTTGCGGTGCACACGCCGCCGGACACGCCGTGGCGTGTGCGCTTTGCGCTCGGTGTGGGCGCGCACGAGGACGATGCGTTCGCGGCGGCGCAGCGCGCGCTCGTGCTGCCGCCGGAATCGGCGGCGGCGCTGCCGGGGACGCTGGCAGCGCAATACGGCATGACGGACGCAGAGCTCGAGGGCGCGATGGCGCACATCTCACCGCTGCTGTTTGCGACCGCCGCGCCGGATGCATCGGCGCAGCAGCTGGAGCGCCCGGCACTCTGGGCACACGGCATCTCCGGCGATCTGCCTGTCTGGTGCGCGCGCCCGGAGGCGCACGTGCTGCGGCAGTGGGCGCTGCTGCGCGCGCTCGGCATCGGGTGCGATCTCGCGCTGTGCACCTCCGACGGCGGAGACTACCTCCAGCCGACGCGCACAAAGGTGCGCGGAGCGCTCGCGGCGCTCGATCTCGCGCACTGTCTGGATGCGCCCGGCGGCGTGCACCTCGTGCCGGAGGACGCCTTCGCAGACGTGGCGGCGGCCGCAGCCATCCGTCCCGGCATGGCGCACACGCGCTGCACGCTGCCGCTGCTGCCGCCGCCGGGCGACCGGCGGACAATGCCCACTGGCAGTGAGGTGCGCTGGGACGCCGACGGCACGGTCGCCTTCACCGGGCTGCCGCCGCGCGCGTGGAGCAACGTGCTCACGAACGGGCGCTTCGGCTTTCTTGCGACCGACGCGGGCACGGGACACCTGTGGTATCGCAACGCGCACACCGGGCGCATCAACCGCTGGCTGTGCGACCCGTGGGTGCTGCGCGGCACGGAGACGCTGCGCATGACAACACGCGCGGGTGCGGTATCGCTCTTTAACGACGACGGGCGCGCACGGGTGGAATACGGCTTCGGCTGGGCGGCGTGGGAGCGCACCGTGGACGGGATGTCCGTGCGCGTGACGGCGTTCGTACCCGAGGACGCGAACGCGCGCGTGCTGCTCATCGAGTGCGCGGGGCGCGCCCGCATCACATGGCACACCGACCTTGTCTGTGCCGGGCGCGACGCGGACGCCCCCGCCGTGGTGACGGCGTATTCCGGCGGCGTGTTCACGGCCGGGAACGCACGCGCGGACACGCCCCTGCGCGTTTGCGCGGCGGCAGGTATGCCGCTCACGGGGTGGACGTGCGACCGGTTTTCGTTCCTGCGCGGGCAGATGGACCGGCGCGTGGGCGCAGGGCTGAGCCCCTGCTTTGCGCTCGAGGGCGTCGTCGAGCGGCAGGGCGTGCTCGTGTGCGGCTGCGATACGCGCGCAAACCTCCTGCGCCTGACGCAGCCAGACGAGGCCGTGCACGCGCTGCACCGGGTGCGCGAGCGGTGGCTGGGCGCGGTGTCGCGCCTGTGGATCACGACGCCGGATGAAGCCATGAACCGCTATCTCGGCGGCTGGGCGGCGTATCAGACGCTGTGCTGCCGGCTGATGGCGCGCACAAGCCTGTACCAGAACGGCGGCGCGTTCGGCTTCCGCGACCAGCTTCAGGACGCGGTGAACCTGCTGCTGCTCGACAGCGAACCTGCGCGTGCGCAGATCGGGCGTGCGTGCGCGCACCAGTTTTCCGCCGGGGACGTGTGCCACTGGTGGCACGCAGGCGCAGGGGTCGAGCACGGCGTGCGCACGCGCATCTCGGACGACCTGCTGTGGCTGCCGTGGGCGGTGTGCGAGTATGCGCAAAAGACCGGCGACACGCAGATCCTGAACGCGGAGTATCCCTTCCTCACAGGTGAGGAACTGGCGGAGCACGAGCGCGATCGCTACCAGCCGCTCACGCCGGGGACAGAGACCGGCACGGTGCTCGAGCACTGCCGCCGCGCCTTTATGCGCGTGCTCACGCGGGGCGTGGGCGCGCACGGCCTGCTGCGCATCGGCACCGGCGACTGGAACGACGCCTTTGACCGTGTGGGCGCGCAGGGACGCGGCGAGAGCGTGTGGCTGACGTGGTTTTTCGCCGTCACGGCGCGGAAATTTGCCGCCCTCATCGGCGGGCACGCGGCCGGGCAGCTCACCCTTGCCGCCGACCGCTGCACGCGCGCGGCCGAGGCCGCGTGGGACGGCGCGTGGTATCGCCGCGGCTACTATGACGACGGGCAGCCGCTCGGCTCTGAAAAAAGCGCCGAGTGCCGCATCGACGCGATCGCGCAGGCGTTTTCAGCCTTTGACACACACGCCGACCCCGCGCACGTGCACTGTGCACTCACGAGCGCCGTGACGCAGCTCTTTGACCGGGAGCACAACGTCGTGCGGCTGTTCGACCCGCCCATCACGCGGCGCACGCCCGAGGCAGGCTACGTGCGCAGCTACGGCGCGGGGCTGCGCGAAAACGGCGGACAGTACACCCACGGTGCACTGTGGCTGGCCATGGCGCTGCTGCGCACGGGGCGCACGGACGAGGGCACGCAGATCCTGCGCGCGGTGCTGCCCGCAGCGCACGACCCGGCGCGCTACGAGGGCGAGCCGTATGTGCTCGCGGCCGATGTCGCCGCCGGGGACAACGCCGGTGTGGCCGGCTGGACATGGTATACCGGCGCGGCGGGCTGGTATCTGCGCATCGCGGCGGAGGAGCTGCTGGGGCTGCACCTGCGCGGCGGTGTGCTCTACCCCGAGCCGCGGCTGCCGGACGGCTGGCCGGAGTGCACCGTGCGCTGGCGCGACGGCGCAGGGCTGCTGCACACGATCCGCCTGCGGCCGGACGGCGTGACCGTGGACGAAAAGCCCTATGACGGCGGCGGCATCGGCAAAAAACAGCCGAAACCCTATTCCCAAGATAGGTAACACATGATATAATAATATATTCAGAAGAAACGGAAACACCCATCTGGGAAAGGAGCGCAATTATGCAACGCACCCGCACAGAGATCCTGCCCGGCGTGTGGCTGACCGCCCTGCGCACGGAGAAGTTCAAGACCGCGTGGCTGAGCGTGGATCTGCTGACACAGCTGCAGCGTGAAACGGCCGCCTGCACGGCCGTGCTGCCGTACGTGCTGCGGCACGGCTGCACGCGTCTGCCCGATCCGGAGGCGATCGCGGCCGAGCTTGACGCGCTCGGCGGTGCGCGCATCACGCCGGTCGTGCGCAAGCACGGTGAGATCCAGAGCATCGGCTTTGACGCCGAATTTCCCGACGATGCCGCGCTCGGTGCGGATGTGTTCCCCCGGCTTGCGGCCGACGTCGCCGACCTGCTGCTGCACCCGAACACGCGCGGCGGTCTGCTGCGGCCGGACATCGTCGAGTGCGAACGCGAGCAGCTGCTTGCGCGCATCCGCGCCGCCGCGCCCGACACGCGCACCTATGCCCGCGAGCGTCTGTACGCCCATATGTGCTGCTGTGAGGATTTCGCCGTGCCCCGCCTCGGCGAGGAGAGCGGCGCCGAGCGCATCCACTACCGCAAGCTGACGATGCGCTACCACGATGTGCTGGCGACGAGCCCGGTGGAGATCTTCTACTGCGGCTCTCTGGAGGGAAAGCGCGCTGCGCGCATCCTCACGGACGCGTTTGCCACGATGCCGCGCGCCGAGCTTGACGAGGACATCGGCACGGATATCCGCATGAATGCGCTCGAGGAGCAGACGCGCTATGTGACCGAGACGCTCCCGGGCGCGCAGACACAGCTCGCCGTGGGCTACCGCCTCGGCGCGTGCATGGAAGACCCCGACCTGCCGGCGCTGTTCGTTTTCAACGCGCTCTACGGCGGCTGCGCGACATCGAAGCTGTTTTTAAGCCTGCATGAGCGGCCCGGTCTGTGCAGCTGCATCGATTCGCAGCTGGACACGCACAAGGGGCTGCTGACCGTGACGGGCAGCATCGACGCGGATGATCACGAGCGCGTGCTCGCCGAGATCACCGCGCAGCTCGACGCCGTGCGCAGCGGTGCGTTCACGGATGAGGAGCTGCATTGCGCCATACGCAGCGCGGCCGGTGACCTGCGCGCCATGGCCGACGCGCCCGGGACGCTTGCCGACTACTGGTTCCAGCACACGATCCAGGGGCTGGACATCGACCCGTTCGAGATGGCCGCACTCGTGGAGGAGGTCACGCGCGGCGACGTGACGGCTGCCGCCGCCGACATCGTGTGCGACTGTGTGTATCTGCTCAAGGGAACGGAGGAAAACTCCGATGACGAATAAACACCCCGCAAACGTCCGCCCGGCACGCTCGGGCATGACACCGAAAGGAGGTGCCGGCGATGCCGACAATGATGCGTGACGCTTCCATCAGCTTTCCCCTGCTCGGCGACTGGAGCATCGACCCGAGCGCGTCGTTCACGCTCTTCGGTCACACATTTTACTGGTACGGCGTGATCATCGCCGTGGGCTTTATCCTGGCGATGCTCTACTGCGCGCGGCACTGCCGCCGCTGCGGCATCGAGCCGGACACGCTCTACGATTTTCTCATCTGGATGATCCCGCTGGCCATCATCGGCGCGCGGCTGTACTACGTCATCTTCCAGTGGAGCGACTACCGCGAGCATCCGCTCAACGCGTTCAAGATCTGGGAGGGCGGGCTCGCCATCTACGGCGGCGTGATCGCCGGCATTCTGACCGGCGTCGTCTGGTGCCGGAAAAGAAAGATCCCCCTCGGCGCGGTCGCCGATGCGTGCGCGCCCGGTCTGCTCATCGGGCAGTGCATCGGGCGCTGGGGCAACTTCATCAACCGCGAGGCCTTCGGCCGCGAGACGGCGGCCTTCTCCCGCATGGGGCTGACGCTGCCCGGCCGGGAGACCGTGTACGTACATCCGACGTTTCTCTATGAGAGTCTGTGGAACTTTGCGGGCTTTCTGATGCTGCACTTCTGGCTCCGAAAGCACGAGCGCAGGTTCGACGGTGAATGCATCCTGCTCTACGCCGTGTGGTACGGCATCGGCCGCGCACTCATCGAGGGGCTGCGCACCGACAGCCTCTACATCACCGGCACGGACATCCGCGTCAGCCAGCTGCTGGCCGGTGTGTCGGCGGCGGTCGCTGCCGTCCTGCTCGCGCTGCTCTACACCGGAAAGCTCCGGCATCCGCCGCGCTACGTCGACCGCGAGCGCGGTGAGACGCAGCAGGACACCTGATCTTCCCGATCCGTTTTCACGCATATCTATTAGGAGGTTTTGACCCATGAAAGACTACCGTGACATCCTCAGCACGCTCAAAGACAAGGTCACCGATGTGGCCGGCAAGGCCGTCAGCGACGAGATGCGCGACAAGGTCGCCGGTGCTGCACAGGCCGTGGGCGAGCGCGCCAAGTACGCCTCGCGCATGACGCGCATGACCGTGGACTGCAACGCCGAGCTCGAGCGCGTCAAGCGCACCTACACCGAGATCGGCCGCCTGTACTACGAAAACTACCGCGACACGGCCGACGCCTTCCTCGCCGAGCTCTGCCAGCAGGTGACGGACGCCAACGCCCACGTCGCCGAGATGGAGGCGCAGATGGACGAGCTGCGCGCCGCCGCGCGGGAATACCGTCCCGCGCCGGAGCTGTACACCATCGACGCAGAGGAGGCCGATGACGCGCAGGGCATCGAGGTTGAAGTGATCGAAGAGCCCGCACCGGAGAAATGAGCCAAACGCAAACACCCCCGCCGCAGCTCACAAAGCTGCGGCGGGGGTGTTTTTATTTATACCGTGTTTTATTTCTTTTCGCAGTAGGCCATGAGAATGGTCGCGATCTGCGCGCGGCTGGCGTAGCCGCGCGGCATGAGCAGCACGCCATCCGCCGTGCCGACACCGCTGATCAGCCCCTGCTCGACCGCCCACGTGAGCGCAGCGTAGGCATAGCCGGAAACCTGCGCCGTGTCCGCAAAGCCCTTGAGCGTACTGCCGACCATCACGGGGCTGCCGGACTGCTTATAGAGGATCAGCGCAAAATCCTGCCGCGTGATCTGCGCATCGGGGGAAAACGTCGTTTTCGATGTGCCGGACACGAGCCCCGTGCGATGCGCCCAGCGCACCGCCGAATAGTACCACGCACCGGGCGCGACATCGGTAAACGGCAGCGTGCCCGCAGTCTCCGGTCTGCCGGCCGCCGCCCAGAGCAGCTGCACGATCTGCGCGCGCGTGGCACGCATATCCGGTGAGACGGTGGCCGTCGCCGTGCCGGACATCAGCCCCGCGGCAACGCAGTAGTCCAGCCCCGCATGCGCCCAGTTGTCCGGCGCGGGCATATCCCGAAAGCGCTGCCCCGGGCACAGCCGGTCGTGAAAATACTGCGTGAGCACCGGCAGGCCGTAGCCATACGCATCGTCCCGGCCGGGATCACCGAGATCATCGGCATAGCGGTAGAGCATCCGGCGCACGCCCGCAGCGCTCAGCCCCGGCTGCGCGATCTGGACGCAGGCCGATGCCGCCGCGATATGGGGCGCGGCAAACGATGTGCCGCTGCGCACGGACGTGCCGCCGCCCGGCGCCGCAACGATGACGCTCGAGCCCGGCGCACACAGATCCACCGATGCGCCGGCCGAGGAATAGCTGTCGTCAAACCTGCGGCTGCGATCCACGCCCGAGACCGAGATCACCGCCTCCTGATTGGCCGGGTAGACATCGTCGGCATTGCCGTCGGGATTGCTCTGGCTGCGGTTGCCTGCCGCCGCGACCACGACCGTACCGGAGGCATACGCCTGCGCAAGGACGCTATTTAAAAAGGTGTAGCCCTTTTCGATGGCATTCGTCCAGCCGAGGCTGAGGTTGACGACGGACGCGCCGTTTTCCAGCGCATACTCGAGCGCCGTGAGCACGCGCGACGCCTTCGACATATTGTCGTCATCATATACGCGCAGCACCATCACGCGCACCGCGTCGGGCGTGAGGTCGGCAATGAGTCCGGCCGTGGCTGTGCCGTGACCGTTGATGTCCGTGACGTCTGCCGTGGCGTTGGCAAAGTCATAGCTGGAGGGCGACACGCGTCCCCGGAGCATTGCGTGCGTGCAGTCCGCGCCCGTGTCGATGACGGCGACCGTGACGCTGCTGCCGGCCGGCAGCAGCAGCTGTGCCTGATGGCGCAGCGTCGTAAAGCCCATGGCGCGGCCGCCCCAGGAATAGCTGGGCGTCTCGTCCCAGAGACCGGACAGCGTCTCCTCCGCCGAGAACGTCTCATCGAGGAAGCAGTCCGTCACGTTGGGGTCTGCGCGCAGCTGCGCCAGCGCACGCTGCGCGGCCGCCTCGTCGGAAAATTCGAGCACATATTCCCGCCACGCCGCCAGATGCAGCACACGCCCGGCGCCGTACCCGTCGGTGAGCGTGCTTGCAAAGGCGATCACGCGCGTGGGCTCAGCTGCGGCTGCAGTGCGCGCGCGAAACAGGCCGCGGCGCGGCGTCTCCGGTGCGGACATCGCCTGCGCCAGCTCCAGCGCACTGCCGACCTCAACGGGCTGCGTCTGCAGCGCAGCCGCCGGCAGCGCCAGCGAGTACAAAAGCGTGAACGCAAGCAGCAGGGTCAAAAGCCGTCTCTTCATGCAGCGTCTCCTCACGTCGTGATCGGTACAAACCACAGGTCGCGGTCCACATTGCCGGTGATGCCCGGCACCGTGCCCCGATAGCTGTACTGCCAGAAATCATGCGCGTAGTAAAAATCGTCCGCCGTGCCCGGCGCGCTCACCCAGAAAGCATAGTCCTTGAGCTGTGTGAAGTCATAGTCATAGTACCCCTGCCAGCGGTTGCCGTAGACGGCGGCATCGTAGCCCGCGGCCTCGACCGCGGCACAAAACGCGACGGCGCAGGCCGTGACGTCCTCGCCGGTCATCTCCGCCGTGCGCACCGTGTCGCCGGATGCGACCGAGCTCGGGTCGATGTTCTCCCAGTCGAACACGAGCGGCATATCGATCTGATAATCACGCGCCGCATCGACCAGCCACTGCGCCTCCTCGGCCGCTTCCTCGGGCGAGACCGCCTGCGAGAAGAAGTACAGCCCCACACGCAGCCCGGCGGCACGCGCCCCGGCGACGTTCTGGCGGAAGCGGTCGTCCTCGACGATGCCGCCCTTGCCGTAGCCGCGGTAGCCCGCGCGGATGAAGGCAAAGTCGATGCCGGAGTCCGCGACGGCCTGCCAGTCGATCTCCTGCTGGAAGGTGGACACGTCGATGCCCTGCAGCGCACGGTAAGACGTGCCGGTATAGGTCACGGTGCCGTCATCGCGGACGGAGAAGTCCCCCGCCGCGATCGCAAATTTGTCCACACCCTTTGCCGGGGTGATCCACGCGGTGGTGACGCCGGTGTTGACCTCTACCTGACCGATGTGCAGCTCGCGCACGGAGCAGCCCGTCAGCGAGCAGAGCAGCAGTGCGCTGAGCAAAACGGGCAGCGCACGGTGCAGGAAGGTGCCGATATTCTTTCTGTTTCTATCTGTGTGTTTCATGCCGCCAGTATAGCACACCCGGCGCCGGAACGCAATCCGCGCACGGTGCGCGGCTGTCGGGATCATAATAATGTGCGAGATAGCCCGCCGTGCGCAGCGTCTCGCCCGCCATCTCTTCCAGCCGCGCGATCCGCTCGCACAGCTCTCGCCGGGCGCGTCCGGAGCGCGGCATCGCCGCCAGCTCCAGCCGCAGTTCGGCCGCACGCGCACGCAGCGCGCAGCCCGTGGCGCGGTATTGCGCCGCAAGTTCGTTCAGTTGCATCCGTTTCCTCCAAAAACATTTGATTTTCCGAAAATTTTTGTTGACAAACATAGTCCGGTTTGCTATGATACATAAGCCGGTGTTGTGCTGGTATAGCTCAGTTGGTAGAGCAGCTGATTTGTAATCAGCAGGTCGGGGGTTCGAGTCCGTCTACCAGCTCCACCTTCTGACAAATTGCATATGGGGGAATTCCCGAGTGGCCAAAGGGGACAGACTGTAAATCTGCTGGCAATGCCTTCGATGGTTCGAATCCATCTTCCCCCACCAAAAATACCGATTGTCCTTTCTGGACGGTCGGTATTTTTCTTTGTCGGGAAGATGGAGTCGAAGTTTATCCCCGTCAGGGGAAATCCATCTTCCCCCACCAAAAATACCGATTGTCCTTCTGGACGGTCGGTATTTTTCTTTGCCAGGAAGATGGAGTCGAAGTTGATCCCCGTCAGGGGAAATCCATCTTCCCCCACCAAAAATACCGATTGTCCTTTTGGACGGTCGGTATTTTTCTTTGCCCGCCGAAGATATCGGTTTGCTTTGCGGGGCAGCTTTTCAATCAGCTCCGCCGTATGCACATCGCCCCCGGCAAGCCCCCAAACAAGATCGCCAATCCCACTCCCGTCCGCTCAGCGGGCGGGTTTTTCGCACGCCTGCGCTCACGGCTGCACCTCGGCGCTCAGCCGCTGCGCCAGCTCCCGGCGCGACAGCCCGCTCACCAGCGCGTCAAAGCAGTCGGCGCACACCGTCAGCCCGCCGCGCGCACACGGCCACAAATACGCCTCCGCCCACTCCGGCAGCGGCGCAAAGCACACCTCACATCGCCGCATCCACGTCACCCCTTTCCGGTTGAAAAATTATTATGCATTTGAATAACATCGCCCTTAGATTATACTCATTAGGATAATTTGTCAAGCAGTATTTTTGCACTTGCATAAAAATTGCCATAACAGACTGTCGAACTCGTGGAATGTCGTTTTTTTGACGAAAACAGCATGATAAAATGTTCACTTTCTGACTTTTTGCACAAAAAAAGAAAGAAATTATATGGAAAACGGATATTGCAATCTGTCTCCGTTTGCGTTACCATGATGAAGGAAATTGGCCACTCAGGCCATTTATGAGAGCAAAGTGAATAACAAGAAAGAGGTAAGAAAATGATTAACAACGCTTATCTGAACCGCGTCTTCGCAGACCTTCAGAAGAATCATCCCAACGAGCCCGAGTTCCTTCAGGCTGTTGATGAAGTCTTTGAGAGCCTCCAGTATGTCGTCGACAAGCACCCCGAGTGGGAAGAAGCCGGCCTCATGGAGCGCTTCGTCGAGCCCGAGCGCATCATCATCTTCCGCGTTCCCTGGGTCGATGACAGCGGCAAGGTCCAGGTCAACCGCGGCTACCGTGTGCAGTTCAACTCCGCGATTGGCCCCTACAAGGGCGGTCTGCGCTTCCACCCGTCGGTCAACCTGTCCGTCGTCAAGTTCCTTGGCTTCGAGCAGATCCTCAAAAACTCCCTGACTACCCTCCCCATGGGCGGCGGCAAGGGCGGCTCCGACTTTGACCCCCACGGCAAGTCCGACGGCGAGGTCATGCGCTTCTGCCAGAGCTTCATCACCGAGCTCTACCGTCACATCGGCCAGTTCACCGACACTCCGGCGGGCGACATCGGCGTCGGCGCGCGCGAGATCGGCTATATGTACGGCCAGTACAAGAAGATCGTCGACCGCTTTGAGGGCGGCGTCCTCACCGGTAAGGGCCTGACCTACGGCGGCTCTCTCGCCCGCACGCAGGCCACCGGTTACGGCATCTGCTACTTCTCCGACGAAGTACTCAAGCACCTGAGAAACGACAGCTTCGAGGGCAAGAAGGTCATCGTGTCCGGCTCCGGCAACGTCGCGCAGTACTGCGCGCAGAAGTGCACCGAGCTCGGCGGCAAGGTCATCGCGATGAGCGACTCCAAGGGCTACATCTATGATCCCAACGGCGTCAACCTTGACGTGCTGTTCGACATCAAGCAGAAGCGCCGCGCGCGCATCAGCGTCTACGCGGATGAGGTCCCCGGCAGCGAGTATCACGAGGGCTGCAAGGACATCTGGACCGTGCCGTGCGACATCGCCATGCCGTGCGCATCCCAGAACGAGATGGACGTTGAGGGCGCGAAGGCCGTCATCGCCAACGGCGCTATGGCCGTGTTCGAAGGCGCCAATATGCCGCTGACCCCCGAGGCCATCAGCGCGGTCATCGAGGCCGGCCTGCTCTACACGCCGGGCAAGGCTTCCAACGCGGGCGGCGTCGCCACCTCCGGTCTGGAAATGAGCCAGAACTCCCTGCGCATGAGCTGGAGCTTCGAGGAAGTTGACGAGAAGCTGCACGGCATCATGAAGAGCATCTTCAAAGCCTGCTACGACGCTTCCGTCGAGTGCGGCCAGCCGGGCAACATGATGCTCGGCGCGAACGTTGCCGGCTTCCTGAAGGTCGCCGACGCCATGATGGCTCAGGGCATCGTGTAAGCTCTGAAGCATCCCGAAAAAACGAACGAAGGTCCCCGAAGCAGCCGCTTCGGGGACCTTTTTGTCTGCGCAGCGCACGCAAAACAAGCCCTTTGCGCAGCGAGGCGAACCGTGCTATAATAGGCGCAGATTTTTTCGGGAGGTGCAGCCATGGACACGCAGAGACTATCCCAGACGGTGCAGCCGCTGCTCGACTGGTTTCGGACGCACGCACGCACACTGCCGTGGCGCGCCGACCGCGAGCCGTACCACGTGTGGCTCTCGGAGATCATGCTGCAGCAGACGCGCGTCGAGGCCGTGCGCGGGTATTACGCGCGCTTTCTTGCGGCCGCGCCGGATGTATTCGCGCTCGCGGCGCTGCCGGAGGCGCAGCTGCTCAAGCTCTGGGAGGGGCTGGGGTACTACAACCGCGCGCGCAAGGCGCAGGAATGCGCCCGCGTGATCGCAGCGCGCGGCGGCGTCTGGCCGGACACGGTCGAGGCGCTGCGCGCGCTGCCGGGCATCGGACCGTATACCGCCGGGGCGATCGCCTCGATCTGCTTCGAGCGCCCGGCCGCCGCCGTGGACGGCAACGTGCTGCGCGTGTGTGCGCGCGTGCTCGACGATGCGACACCCATCGACAACGCCGCGCACAAGGCGGCGCTCACCGCAGCGCTGAGCGCGTGCTACCCCGCCGGGCACTGCGGCGATCTTACGCAGGCGCTCATGGAGCTCGGTGCGACCGTCTGCGGTCCGAACCGCGCGCCGCAGTGTGCAGACTGCCCGCTCGCGCAGCTGTGTCTCGCGCGCGCACACGGCACGGCCTCCGCCCTGCCGGTCAAAGCGCCGAAGCGCGCCAAGCGCCCGGAGGAGCACACCGTATTCTGCCTGCGCTGCGGCGACCGGCTTGCCGTCGAGCGGCGGCCGGACAGCGGACTGCTTGCCGGGCTCTGGCAGCTGCCGAACACGCCGGGGCTGCTCGACGAGCAGCAGGCGGGCGCATTTGCCAGCGGTCAGGGGCTCGGCGATGTGCGGTTGCGCAGCGCGCGCGACGGCAAGCACATCTTCACGCACATCGTCTGGACGATGCGCTGCTACACGCTCGAGTGCTCGGCCATGCCGCCGCAATACCGCTGGGCAGCGCCGGATGAGCTGCGCACGGAGATCTCCCTGCCGACCGCGTTCCGGCAGTTTCTGGATGACGAATGACAAAAAAACCGACCCTGTCCGCAGCGGACAGGGTCGGTTCGTTTTTGTGTTTTCAGCGCCAGAAATCGTCGTTCCGGTCGCGGTACTGCGGCGGCACCGGGTACTGCATACGCCGGAAGTAGTCAAACACCGTCTCGCGCGAGACGCGGCGGTCGGCGCGCGCCGAGCGGTTCACGCGCAGGATGCCGAACACATACAGCGCGATCAGGTAGGCATAAAACAGCAGCGTGAAGCGGCTGTCGCTCTCCTGCGCAAACGCCAGAAAGTCATAGCAGCCGTGCATCAGCACCGGCACGACCACGCTCAGCGCAAGGTAAGCCTTGCGATCCTCGTCACGTCCCCAGTAGTCGGAGAGTTTGGCGTAGCCGTAGAAATAGCCCATGAACACGCCGAAGATCGCGTGACCGGGCACGGCCGTGACCGCGCGCACAAGACCGGTCGCAAAGCCGTAGCTGTAGACATACTTCACGTTCTCAAACACGGCAAAGCCGAGCGCGACCATGACGGCGTAGACGATCGCGTCAAACTGAAAGTCAAACGCCGGATTGCGCCACGTCGTGCGCAAAAACAGGTACTTGCACGTCTCCTCCGTGAGTCCTGCGACGACGAACGCCTCGAGAAAATAGCCAAGGTACACGTTGCGCACGTTCAGCCGCTCGATGATGGCGCTGAGGATGAGCTCGACCACGATGGCGGGCAGGCATGAGAGCGCGCCGAAGCCCAGCAGCTTCGCCAGCAGCGCCGTCGGCTCTTTGTCCGTGCGGTCCTTACGGTAGATGTACACCACCAGCACAACAGCCGGCAGCAGCGCGATGAAGGTCAAGGGATCGATCATGCAAATAGCCTCCTGTTTCAGAATATATCACGACATGGCGCCCCGCTCAGAACAGCAGCCAGATCAGCAGCGGGATCGTCACGGCGGACAGGATCGTATTGAGGAAGATGCACTTGGACGCGAATGCCTCCGAGCGTTCATATTGCAGGCACAGCGCCGTGATGACCATAGCCGTCGGGCACGCCGCGAGCAGCACCGGGATGCCGAGCAGGTCGCCGCTGACAAACGGACGCAGCACGACCCACGTCAGCAGCGGGCACACAAGCAGACGCACCGCCGCAATGGCGTAGACGCGCCAATCCGTCAGCGCCGCGCGCACGGAAACCGCGCCGAGCGACGTGCCGATGATGAGCATCGACAGCGGGATCGTCGCCCCGGAGAGCGTGGAGATCGTATCGGCAATGACGGCGGGCACATGGATGCGCGAGAGCAGCAGCACGACCGACAGCAGCGTGGCGATGACGGGCATATTGAGCACCTCGCGCCAGTCAAAGCGCGCCCCGCTGCCGCCCGCAAGCTGCGCCGCGCCGATGGAATAGAGCGCGAGGTTGAACGGGACATTGCACAGAGAGGCAAAAAAGACCATCTCGTCGCCGAAGATCGCCGCGACGACCGGCAGCCCCACAAAGCCGACGTTGCCGAACGCCGCGGAAAGCCGCGTCGTGGCCACGTCCTCGCCGTGCGTGCGCAGCAGCCGCGGCAAAAACCACGCGACCGCGATCTGGATCGCGACCATGACCGTCATGACAAGGATATAATCAACGACCTCCATGCCGCTGAACTCCGGCACACCGAGCACGGAATTGAGGATCGTCGCCGTGAGCAGAACGTTGATCACAAGCGGCGTCACGCGTCGGTTAAACTCCGGCCCCGTGATGCCGATGCGCGCACAAAGGTAGCCAAGCAGCATGA
>OGNF01002305.1_pt1 | contig 14762 bp, 9 predicted proteins | sample 1573321 | NCBI WGS metagenome assembly OGNF01 (sample SAMEA2581911, study PRJEB24529) | metagenome | biome: Human gut stool | place: China | collected 2011
ATATAAAGCGGAAACTTTTCCCGTGGCCGTAATGTGTAGGGTGGAGAAGATAAATGGACTATTTTTCTTGAGATGTCTCTTGCCGGTTGAACGCATGTGGAGGAGGGGCTGGCGATTCGGTAATCTGATGAGGAGCGGCGGCTTCGGCAAGTAACCCGTGTAAGGCCCTTACTGAATGCGTCGGGAATAGGACGACTTCTTGAGGAAACGGCAGAGAGGGAATACTATGACGGGAATCCGCGAATTTTTTTGTGCTTCACGCGACAAATATGTACCTTTGTTCCTGCCGGCCGGATGAGCTGGCGGCGCTTCGGGAGGAACGGATGATGATAGCCGGCGGCTGAGTCGGAGTCGGTCTTTGCCGGGCGTGGAAAAAATAAAGGAATGGAAAACAGGACAATCAATAAGGATATGCCCAGCCTGTTGCGGCAGCGTGATTTGTTGCGCAAGGAGTATGAGCACGAGAAGGCCGAGTTCCGACGTATTACGGAGGCGCAGGGCATCGGGCGGCGGGTCAAGCGGGGGGACTGCTGGTTTCCCCTCCGGCTGGGACGCAGCTATTACAATTCGCAGGACCGTTTCGTGGTGGAGGTCTTCCGTCAGGAAGATACGGACATCGAGCACAACTTTGAGTATGGGCGTCCGGTTTGTTTTTTCGGGGAAGATGCGGCGGGACTGCTGCACTATCTGAACTTTCCGGCTACGGTCAGTTATGCCGAAGCCGACCGGATGGTCATCGTGCTGCCGGATGCGGCAGCGCTTTCGCAGTTGCAGGCAGTCGACCGCCTGGGCGTGCAGCTGCATTTCGATGAAACGACCTATCGGCTGATGTTCGAGGCGTTGGACCGCGTGATGGCGGCCCGCGAGGGGCGGCTGGCAGAGTTGCGCGACTTGTTCTATCAGACGCGGGTGCCGGTACGCATGGGGGCGGGCAGTGCCAGTCCGCTCAGGTTGCCGTGGTTGAACGCTTCGCAGGAGCGTGCGGTCAACGATGTGTTGCGCAGCAAGGACGTGCTCGTGGTGCATGGTCCTCCGGGCACCGGCAAAACCACCACGCTGGTGGAAGCCGTGTGTGAAGTGTTGCGGCGCGAACCCCAGGTGCTGGTCTGCGCGCAGAGCAATACGGCAGTCGACTGGATTTCGGAGCAATTGAGTGACCGGGGCTTGAGTGTGTTGCGCATCGGTAACCCTTCGCGGGTGACAGACAAGATGTTGCAGAACACTTATGAGCGGCGCTTTGAGGCACACCCGGATTATCCCGACTTGTGGAAGGTCCGGAGCAGCATCCGCCAGCTTTATTCGCTGCCGCGGAAGGGACGCCCGGAGAGTTTTCACCAGAAAATAGCGCGGCTGAGAGAGCGCGCCGACGAACTGGAACTTCGCATCCGCCATTCGCTCTTCGACCATGCCCGGGTCATAGCCTGTACCTTGGCCGGAACTGCGCAGTCTGTACTGACGGGGCACCGTTTCCATACGCTCTTTATCGACGAGGCCGCCCAGGCACTGGAGGCTGCCTGCTGGATTGCCCTGCAGAAGGCCGACCGCGTGGTGTTGGCCGGCGACCACCAGCAGTTGCCGCCCACGCTGAAAAGTGTGGAGGCCCTGCATGGCGGACTGGGCTGCACGCTCATGGAGCGCATAGCCCGCAGTCATCCTGAGGCTGTGCGTCTGCTCACGGTGCAGTATCGCATGAACGAGACGCTGATGCGCTTTTCTTCCGAATGGTTTTATGGAGGAAAACTGGAGGCGGCTCCCGAGGTGCGTTCCCGCAGTCTGCTCGATGAGCTGGACTGGCCGCTGGTGTGGGTGGATACGGATGCGCTCGCGCCGGAGACTGAGGGAGGCGAGGAATACCGTGAGGCTTTTGTGGGGCAGAGTTTCGGCCGTATAAACAGGGCAGAGGCCCAGCTGACGTTGCGGGTTTTGCGTGAGTATGCCGGACGGGTGGGGTTGTCGCGGCTTCTGGAGGAACGCGTGGACATCGGCATCATTTCGCCCTATAAGGCACAGGTGCAGTATCTGCGCGGGCTCCTGCGTCGTGATGAGGCGCTTCGTCCCTTGCGGGGACAGATTACGGTGAATACCGTGGATGCCTTTCAGGGGCAGGAACGCGATTTCGTCCTGGTGTCGCTGGTGCGTGCCAACGAGGCCGGGCAGATTGGTTTCCTGGCCGACTTGCGACGCATGAACGTGGCTATGACGCGGGCCCGTCTCAAACTGGTGATTCTCGGTTCGGGGTCGACGCTGGGCAAGCATCCTTTCTATCGTGCGCTCTATGAGCGGTGCCATCGCGAAGAGCCGTCCGGCAGCAGTTCTGGCGAGGACGTTGAACCCGGCACTCCACATTTGTAGGGAGCGTCTGCCGGTTTTTTCATCATTTTTAGGTATTGCCCTTTCGTCTGCCTTTTCATAATTTTGCACCGGAACGGGTGTGCCCTGTGTGTTTGCGGAGCGGTGTGTCCGCGGTGCCCGTCGCCTTCGTGGCATTGCCGGCAACAGGGCTGCCGGAAGGTTTTACCTCTTTTAAGAAAACAGAGAAATGAACAGAACCAGTAAATATGTGCCGACTGACAAGATGAGCGAGATGATATGCAGCGATTACGGGCTGTTGCAGGTGATGAGCCGTTTCGGCTTGTCGCTGGGCGTGGGCGAGGCTACCATCGAGGAGGTGTGCCGGGCGAACGGGGTGGATTGCTACACGTTTCTCGCTGTGACCAACTATATGTTGCAGGGCGAAGGCTACAGCCCCGACCGGTGGGAGGCAATTTCGCTGCCCACGCTGATGGATTATCTGCGCCGGTCGCACCATTATTTCCTCGACTTCAAGCTTCCGGCCATCCGGGGAAAGCTGATTCAGTATCTGGAAACCGCTGCCGACGCTGAGGTGGCGGCCCTGATTGTCAACTTTTTTGATACCTATGTCAGAGAGGTGTTCAGTCACATGGCGCTCGAGGACGGAGAGGTGTTCACCTATGTGGAGCGGCTGCTGCGTGGAGAGTGTACAGATGGCTATGGTATTGATGTCTTTGCCTGCGGGCATGGACAGACCGACCAGAAACTTCGGGAACTGAAGAACATCATTATCAAATATCTGCCGACAACGGCCGACAACTACTTGACAAACAGTCTGCTCTTCGATCTGTTCAGTTGCGTGGAGGAACTGGACAAGCACGGACACGTGGAGGATTTCATTTTTGTGCCGGCCGTGCGCCGTCGGGAGCGGGAAATGCAGAAGAAGATATGAAGCAGGCCAACAGACTGACGGTGGCCGTTGCCGATGCGTCGGCCATCATCCGCAGCGGCATCGCCGCCGTGTTCCAACGGTTTGAGGAACTGGAGGTGCATACGGTTGAAGTGCCCACGTTGGAGGTGTTGCATCACGTGCTGCGCAGCCACGAGATTGACCTTGTGGTGGTCAATCCCAATTTCGGGGGATGGCTGAATGTAGGCCGGTTGCGTGAGGAATATCCGCAGTCGGACGTAAAATACGTAGCCATTGTCAGCCACATAGGCGACAGCAGCTTGTTGCAGGAATACGACGGGAGCCTGACGCTGTATGACTCCATGGAAGAGTTGGAGAACAAACTGAAGGAACAGATGTGTGTGGAGGAGGAAGAACCTGAGGGGGGACAGCAGGCGCTCAGCCAGCGGGAAAAGGAAATCGTGTGCGGCGTGGTGCGAGGCCTGACCAACAAGGAAATTGCCGAACAGCTGTTCCTTTCGGTGCATACGGTCATTACGCACCGGCGCAATATTTCGAAAAAACTGGATATCCATTCTCCGGCCGGCCTTACCATCTATGCCATCGTCAACAAACTGGTGGACATCAAGGAAGTGCATATTTAAGGGCGTCTGCCCCTAAATCCTGCGTGCCCTCTGCGCGGTTGCTGTCGCAGCGCGAATAGCAGTGTCCTTTTGTGCATGGGTTCGGTGGAGCCGCATCGTAAACAGTCCTTACTTTAGAAAAAACAGTCCTTACTTTAGAATTTTCTGTCAGTACTTTCGGAAAAACTCTCAGTACTTTTGATTTTCCGGTCAGTACTTTCAGTGAATCCAAGGTAAGGACTGTTTTTTTGAGCGTATCCATCGGCATCTTTCCCTCCCGAAATCCTTCGTCGTTGCCGGATGGAGATCGGCACTCGGAGCGGTGAGGAAAACTGGCACCGGGCGGTGAAAAGGAGGATGCGGGACTTCAGTTCCGCGGTGCGCGGATCAGAGCAATTCCTGCAGAATGCCGCGAATCATGATGATACTGATGACGACAGGTGCCAGATATTTGATGGAAAGTTGTATAATCTTGAGGTAGACGGGAGCTATGCGATGGCGTCCGCTACTGGTAATCTCGTCCAGGAAGTCGGCCCGCTTCATCCACCAGCCCACGTAGAGCACGACAATCAGTGCTCCTGTGGGCATGAGGATATTAGCAGTCAGTTTGTCACAGAAGTCGAACAGATTGTAACCGCCAATCTGAAAGTCGGAAAGCGTGCTCTGCGACAGGGAGCAGAAGGTACCGAGCACGACAACCACGGCTACGGAAATGGCGATGGAGGTGCGCCGGCGGATGCGGAATTCCTCGGCCAGATAGGCCACAACGACTTCCAGCAGGGATATGGAGGAGGTGATAGCGGCGATGAACAGAACGAAGAAAAAGAGAATGGCCAGCACCGAGCCGAACATGATTTTGGAGAAAACGAACGGCAATGTGACGAAGACGAGGCCGGGACCTTGTCCGGGCGGTAGCCCGAAGGCGAAGACCGCCGGCATGATGGCCATACCGGCGATAACGGCAAACAGGGTATCGGAAATGGCGGTATAGGAGGACATCTTGATGATGTTGACCTTCTTGGGAACGTAGGAGGCATAGGTGAAAATGATGCCGAAGCCGATGCTAAGCGAGAAGAAGGCCTGTCCCATGGCTTCCAGCACCGTGGTGGCCGTCACTTTCGAGAAGTCGGGGCGGAACAGGAAGTCGATGCCGCTCTCTGCGCCCGGCAGTGTCAGGGAACGCCCGGCTATGATGAGCACCATCAGGAACAGCAGAGGCATCAGAATCTTGGAGAAATGCTCGATGCCGCGTTGCACTCCGAACAGCAGCACACCGCCCGACAGCGCGACAAACAGGAGCATGAAGAACAAGGGTTGCCAGCTGGAGGTGACCACTTGGCCGAACAACCCGGAGAGCTGTGCGGAATCTTGTGTGATAAGCTGGAAGGTGACTGCCCGCCACAGGTAGTCGATGGTCCACCCGCCGACAACACAGTAGAAGGCCAGGACCAGAATGCAGCAGGCGATGGCCAGTATGCCGAAAACGTTCCAGTGGGTGCCCGGCGCCAGCTTGCGGAAGGCACCGTAAACGTTGGACTGGGCACGCCGCCCGATGATGAACTCTGCGTACATGATGGGCAGCGCCATGATGAAGACGATGGCCAGGTAGATGACGATGAAGGCGGCTCCCCCGTTGTTTCCAACCAGATAGGGGAATCGCCACAGGTTACCCAGACCGACGGCGGAACCGGCCATGGCTACGAGTATGCCGAAATTACTTGCAAATCCTTCTCTCTTGTTCATTTTTTCACTTGTTGTTTGTTGATTTCTTTTTGCACTTAAAAGAGACTGCGCTCCGTTCAAATTGTAATGTTAGATACATGTTTTGGTTGCAATGTGCAAAAGTAATGAATCTCTGTTAAATAACAAAACATTGTGGACTTTCCTTCTGAAAGGCGGTCGGTCTGCTGAAGGATTTTGGAAAAAATGATGTTGAGACAGCCGGGAAATAGGACAAAGACAAAAGGCAGGTTTCGCGCTCTGTTGAAAAGATTTACTTGGGCTTGAGTATGAGAAAAATTATGGTGTTTCGTTTTGTTAGTCTGTATAGTTAGGCTAACTTTGCTCTTGTTATGGAAGAGAAAAAGAAGAAATTGCAAAGAAAAAGTCACAGATGGCTGTGGGTGTTGTTGCCCGTTGTTGCTGCTAAGCATAGCCGTTTATCTGCCGCCCGTGCAGCGTTATGCCGTGGGGAAGGCTACGGAATGGTTGTCGGAAAGTATGGGGATAGATGCACGGATAGAAAAAGTGCGTTTGTCCTTTCCTTTGGATTTGGCCCTTTTGGGGGTGGAAGCCCGCGAGGCTTCCGATACATTGGCCGTGATTCGCTCGTTGCGGCTGGAGGTGCGTATGCTCCCGCTGTTGCGCGGACAGGTGGAAGTGGACGGGCTGGGCATTTATGATGTCCGCCTAGATACGCGGGCATGGATTCCTGATTTCAGCCTTCGTGGCCGCATTGGGGAACTTTCGGCTTCTCTTCACGGGATCGACCTCCGGCACGAGAAAGTGGTATTGAATGAAGCTTTGCTGCGTCGTGCCGACCTGTGGGTAGCGCTGGGTGACACTGCGAGCCAGGACACTACACCGTCAACCGCGAAGTGGCAGATTCTTGCAGAGAAAGTCGATTTGGATGAGGCTTCGGTCCGTCTGTCCATGCCGGGCGACTCCATGCGAATAGCTCTCCGTGCCGACAAGGCTGCGTTGAGAAACGGGAATTTTGATACCGGTCGGGGGGACTATAAGGTGGAACATTTCCTTTTGCAGGGAGCATTGGCCTATTTGACGCGTCCGGCCTGGAATGACGGACGTCAGGGAAATGATGCTTTTCGCCAGAATGATTCACTCTGCTGGCCGGATAAAGTACCGGCAATGGGGATTGATCCCAGTTTCTTGGAACTGGATACTCTGGAATTGCAACTCGACAGTCTGTCCTATTTTGGTAACGGGAATCTGGGGCTCGCCTTGCGTCATTTGTCCTTTTCTGAACGGAGCGGCTTCCATTTGGATGAACTTTCTGGTGGAGTTGAGATGACTCCGTTGCGTCTGCGTCTCAATCATTGGAAACTGCGCACCCCGGCCTCACGAATGGACTGGGAAGCTGCGCTGGATTGGAATGCCTTGCGTGAAGGGAAGGGAGGCGAAGCCAGGTGGAGAGTCGATGGGGCGGTAGGTTCGCATGATATTCGTCTGCTGGCGAACGGAATAGTGGATGACGGATTTTTGCAGGCATTGCCTGATGCTTCTTTGGCGTTGCGTTCCATAGGCGAAGGCAACGTGGATTTGCTGCGACTGGACAGTTTGTTGGTGAAATGGCCGGGCGTATTGGAACTGGAGGCTGACGGACAAGTCAGTAAACCGACTACAGCGCAGCGGGAAGGGCAGTTGCGTTTTGACTTGCGCACAGGACGTTCCGGGTTTATGCAGTCGGCCTTGATGGACAGTACGGCTACGGCCTATGCCTTGCCGGGCGGATGGACTTTGGCCGGACGGGCGCAGGTGAAGGGCGACCGGTACAGTATGCGTGCGCAGAGTACGTTGGACAAGGGACGCTTGCTGGTGGACGGCAGCGTAGACTTGGCAAGCGAGGCTTATCAGCTTAAATTCGAGTCGCACAAGTTCCCGATACAACGCTTCTTGTTGAATATGGGGTTAGGCGCTTTGACGGCCAGGCTGCAGGCGAAGGGACGTGGATTTGATCCTTTGAAGAAAACTGCCCGCTTGGAGGCTGAGGCGGTGCTGGATACCTTGAGGATGAACCGGTGGGAACTGGGACATTTGGGATTGCAGGCAGTTTTGAAAGACAGCAATGGGGAACTGACATTCGCCTCAGACAATGACCTTCTGTTGGGTTCAGGCACAATCGCTATTACTTTGGGCGACCGTATAGAGATGAAATTGCGCTCGGAACTTCCCGGGGTGAATGTAACCAACCTGACGGGGATGAAAGATACGCTGCAGGTGGGAGCCAACTTTGACCTTGATGCTTATACTGACCGGCATTTCAAGGAATATGGCTTCGGTGGCGGTATCCGTAATGTACGGTTTATTACCAAAGACAAGGGTATAATGGCCCGGGATGTGCTTTTCAAATTCGATACGGCGGACGATACCACGCGGTTGTGGACGTCGGCAGGCGATTTGGAGATGCGGCTTTCTGCCCGGGTTGGAATCGAGCAGATGTTGCAGCAAGTGGCGGCATTCGGAAAAACCATGCAGGAACAGTTGGTGGGACATTCGCTGAACCAGCAGGAGTTGAAGAAAATCATGCCTGTATTGGATTTTCATTTGCAGGCCGGTAAAAACAATCCGTTGGGGAATATCTTGCGGAATTTGGGCTATAATTATGAGCAGATGCATTTGGACCTCAGTGCCGCTCCCGAAAAGGGAATGGGAGGCCGTTTCCGTATGAAAGCTTTTTCGACGGGTGGACTGATGCTGGATACGGTATATTTCGACTTGCATCAGGACAGTACCGGGCTGGTGGCCAACGGTAAGGTGCATAATTATGAGAGACGGAATCCCAATAAATTTGAGGCATCATTGCGTAGCTATCTGCTTGATAAAGGAGCAGGGATAGAACTTCGCCTGCAGGATCAGAAAGGGAAGGAAAGTATTCTGTTGGGTGTCAGAGCCAATGTCGCAGACAGTGGCGTCAGTGTAAACATTTATCCGGAGCATCCGGTGATTGCTTATCGTCGGTTTACCGTGAACAAGGACAATTATGTGTTCTTTAGTAACCGGTCGACGGTCAGTGCCAATGTGGATTTGCTTGCTGATGATGGAACCGGGCTGCGGGTGATGGGACTGCCTTCCGACTCTTTGACGGATTTGCAGATTAGCTTGAATCGTGTGAATTTGAGAGAATTGTCGGATGTGCTGCCTTATTTGCCAAAACTGGGCGGAATGCTCGATGGCGATTTGCGTATAGTGGAGAATCCTTCCAATTATTCGGCGTTTGCCGGCATAAGGACGGAGAAGTTGGAGTATGAAGGAGTTCCTTTGGGTAATATGAGCATGGATGCCAAATATTTGCCCGGTGAGGCTGGCCTTCACCATTTGGAAGCCAGTGTCGGCGCTGAAGGCAAAGAAGTCGTGCAGTTAAAGGGCACTTATGATACGGACCACGGCGGACGTTTTGATGGTGCGGCCCATCTGTTGGATTTTCCGCTGGCACTCGTCAATGGTTTTCTCTCGGGTACGGACATGGCCATGTCGGGTACCGTAGCCGGCATGGTGAATGTGGTGAGTGGCGAAGAGAGCCCGTTGCTGAACGGGGAATTACAGTTTAAGGAAGCCCATCTCTATTCCGATGTATATGGTGTGGACTTTCGGATGAGTGATGATAAGGTGTATTTGAAAGACGGCCGTTTGCAATTGAAAGATTATGCTCTCCATTCCAAGCAGAGTAACAATCCGCTGCTGTTGAATGGATGGATGGATATGCGCGATTTGGCGAATATTCGCATGAATTTCAATATGCAGGCGCGTAATTTTGAACTGATTAATGCCCGAAAGAAACCGAAATCGATGGTTTTTGGAAAGGTATACGCTAATTTCGACGGATCGGTGCGAGGCAGTTTGGAAAATATGTATGTCCGTGGTAAGCTGGAAGTCCTCGACCGTACAGACATGACATATATATTGAGGGATTCTCCGCTTACCGTTGATGACCGTCTCCACGATTTGGTTCAGTTTGTTAGTTTTGCAGATTCTGTGTTTGTGGAAGAAAAACCTGCACCTACAGGCAGTTTCGACATGACGTTAGGCATTGTTGTCAGCGATGCGGCTGTGTTCCATTGTAATCTGAGTGAGGATGGTTCCAATTATGTTGATTTGGAAGGTGGAGGGGATTTGACATTGCGTTTGACTCAGCAGGGAGATATGAGACTGACCGGCCGTTTTACGGCGACTTCTGGGGAAATGAAATATTCTTTGCCGATTATTCCTCTTAAAACCTTTAAGCTGCTTCCTGGCAGTTCTGTGGAATTTACGGGTGATGTCGCCAATCCTACGTTGAATATTGCAGCAACGGAGCGTATGCGGTCTACAGTGACAGAGAATGAACAACCGCGAAGTGTCGCTTTTGATGTGGGGGTAAAAATAACCCAGCCGCTTGATAAAATGGGGTTGGAGTTCACTATAGAGGCGCCCGAGGACCTCTCCATACAGAACCAACTGGCAGCCATGACCAAGGCGGAACGGGGAAAGGCCGCTGTCGCTATGCTGGCGACGGGAATGTATCTGACCGATGAGACGCTTAGCGGAAGTGGTTCTGGTTCTGGATTCAAGGCAAGCAATGCATTGACGGCATTCCTGCAGAGTGAAATTCAGAATATCGCCGGGAGTGCGTTGAAAACGATAGATGTCAGCATCGGAATGGAGAATAATACCACTGCGACTGGAGCAACCACGACTGATTATTCATTCCAGTTCGCCAAGCGTTTCTGGGGAAACCGTATTAGTGTGATTGTGGGCGGAAAAGTAAGTACGGGTGCCGAAGCCGAAAATTCTGCCGAAAGTTTTATCAATAATATAAAGGTGGAGTATCGGCTTGATAAGACAGCTTCTCGCTATGTGCAGGTTTTCTATGACCGAAGTGTGCAGGACCCGCTTGAGGGACAATTGACGAAAGCCGGTGCCGGATTGATTCTTCGGAGGAAAAGCGACCGGTTGGGTGAACTCTTTATCTTCCGCCCGCGCAAGAAAAAAGTGCGTGAGGAAAGTCAAACAGTAACGAAAAAGGAACATGAAGAAAACGAGCAGTAGATTCTCGAAATATGTATTTCATTTGGTCTTTGTCTGTATTATGATGGGCTGGGTGGCTTGTTCGACAACGCGCCGCTTGCCCGAAGACGACCAATTATATATAGGTATCGACAAGATCACGTATGAAGATACGCCTGCCATCCGGGAAAAAAACATGAAGAAGGATACGATTGGCGTCATTGCCTCGATAGGCAGTGCCGTGAAAGAGGTTGACCGTATTTTGGAAGGGAAGGGGAGCATGGAAGATAGCGTTGCTTCAGTTTCGGGTAAGCCGTATGCGCTTCTTGACAAGGAAGAGAAGAAGAGAGTGGATGAATTATTTGAACGGGAGAAAAAAGATTTCGATAGAGTGCGTGAGGAAGTGGAGGCTGTGTTGGCTTATCCGCCCAACAATTCTTTGTTTGGCTCTTCCTCTTTACGCTCTCCTTTGCAGTTCGGATTGTGGACATATAATAGTCTTGCGAACAAGAAGGGTGCCATTCCTAAATGGATATTCAAGCATTTTGCAACGCATCCCGTTTTACTGAGTGAGGTAAGTCCTGAAATGCGTGCAAAAGTGGCAACAAACACTTTGCATAATTATGGATTTTTCCGTGGCAAGGTAACCTATACTCTGCCCGTTCAGAAAAATCCGAAAAAGGCAAAGGTCGCTTATCAGGTATATGCCGGTCCGTTGTCCCGGCTGGATTCGATAGCTTACCTCAACTTTCCATCGAGGGCCGACAGCCTTTTGAAGGCAACCTCCAGAAGGTGTTTGTTGAAGAAAGGAGATGCTTTCAGCGTAGTCAACCTTTCGGATGAGCAGCGCCGCATCGAGAAATTGTTCAGAGAAAACGGTTATTACTATTATTCGGCACCATATACGACCTATCGTGCCGACACTTTGCAGAAGCCTGGATTTGTACAATTGCAGATACAGCCGTCGCCCGATCGTCCGTTGCGCGTTCGGCATCCTTGGTATATAGGGAATACCCACATTACTGTTCGTAATGAGGAAGGGGAGCCGTTGGATAGTATTCGCCGGATGGGACAGTTTTCTTTTGCCTTTCCGGGGAAGAAAATTCCTTTGCGTATTCCCGTTTGGTTGCGTTCCATGGTGCAGCGTAAAGGTGACCTCTATAGGCAGAGCGATGAAGAATTCACTTTAGCCAAACTGCATGGATTGCAAATATTTGATCAGCTGGACGTCAGATATGTTCCGCGCGATACGACGGATGAGTGCGATACGCTTGATGTATTTGTTATGGCTACAATGGACGAACTGTTTGACAGTTCATTCGAAATGAATGGTGTATTTAAAAGCAATCAGCAGGTCGGGCCCGGGGCATCTTTTGGCTTGGCGAAGCGAAATGCATTTGGCGGCGGTGAGAAAGTATCCTTCAAACTGTTTGGCTCATACGAATGGCAGACTGGAGCAGGTCGGCAGGGTGGCAATTCGTTGTTGAACTCCTATGAGTTGGGCACCGAACTGGCTTTTGAAATTCCGCGTTTTCTGATACCGCGCATACAGAAACGTCGTTTTCGTTTTCCGGCAACAACGACATTTGCTTTGAGCGCAGACTGGCGCAATCGTGCCAATTTCTTTAATATTGTAACGCTGGGTGCCAATGTGACCTACAAATGGAGTCTGTATAGTACGACTCAGCATGAGTTGACTTTGTTTGCACTCGATTTTGACAAAATGCTGCATACCACTACTACTTTCGACTCTATAATGACAGCCAATCCGGCTTTGTCCGTGTCTATGCGCGACCAGTTTATTCCGTCCATGTCATATTCCTTTACCTATGCTTCCGCAAAGCACCATAGAAATCCAATATGGGTCCAGCTGACAGCTAAGGAGGCTGGAAACCTCGTTTCGGGTATTTATGCCGCTTGTGGGGAAAAGTGGAAACAGCGGGACAAAGAATTGTTCGGTAATCCTTTTGCCCAGTTTGTCAAGTTTACGGCCGAATTTCATGAAAGTTTTCGCCTGAACAACCGGTTCAATATAGCCACCCGCCTGTTTGGAGGCATCGTTTATAGTTATGGGAATAGTACGCGTGCACCCTATGCTGACCAGTTTTATGTAGGAGGAGCCAATAGTGTGCGAGGCTTTACCGTACGTACTATCGGCCCTGGAACCTATAAGGCGGCAGAATCGAAATATGCTTACATTGACCAGACTGGTGATTTTAAGTTAGAGGCAAATGCTGAGTTGCGTGCACGCTTGTTCGGAAGCCTATATGGAGCAGCTTTCTTGGACGCCGGTAATGTCTGGTTGGTGCGTGAGGATGTGAATCGGCCGGGTGCAGAATTAAATTTGAAGAATTTGAAAAATTTTGCAGTGGGTACTGGCATCGGACTTCGTTACGATTTGAGTTTTCTGGTGTTGCGGTTTGATGTGGGAATACCTCTACATGCTCCCTACGAAACAGGAAAATCCGGATGGTATAATATACATAAGTTCGGTAAGAGCCTTGCATATCATTTTGCAATCGGTTATCCCTTCTGATGTCAACCCTTGTCGGGTAAACTTGGCAGCACCCTTGCGCACGTATATATAGATTGTAGGATTTATCTTTTTCCCTCCTCCAACACTCAGTACGATAGAAAATCCTAAAGTACCGACAGAAAAAACAGTCAGTACTTTAGGATTTTCTATCGTACTGAGTGTTTTTCCTCTTCCTCGCGCATGGCATTCCGTCCATATTTTCCGCTCTTTGTAACGTCCTGTTCCTTCCTCCGTTTCCCCCTCCGCCCCGCACGCGGCTCCACATTCCCTGCGATTTCCCCTGGATTTATATGTTCTTCGGCATATACCCCATAAAATTCCCGTATCCGGTTTGGCCCGTCTCCGCGTATTTTCTATATTTGCATCCGCTGCCCTCTCATCGGGCGTAAAATTTTTCATGCGGTGCAACTCCCTGAGAGGAAGGGCCTTCCGGCCTCTTCCAAGGTCCAGTCTGCAAATTTTTCCAAAAAAAGTTGCCGTAAAATTTGGCGGTGAAGGAAAAAGTGTCTACTTTTGCACTCGCAAATCAGGAACGGCGCTACGGTGCCGGCCGCCTGAGAGCAGTAAAGAAGCGATCTTTGAGAGATTTACATAAGACAGAGACAAGAAGTACAAGAGCAGGCATGCTTCTTCCGATGTGGAAGGAGAAATGCCGGGGTCATGAGAAATGACCGTCAATTATCTTGAAAACCGACAGATGAAGGAATCCTCGGACAGGACAGAGAATCAATTGAAAATAGATATTTACAATGAAGAGTTTGATCCTGGCTCAGGATGAACGCTAGCTACAGGCCTAACACATGCAAGTCGAGGGGCAGCGGGGAACAAGCTTGCTTGTTCCGCCGGCGACCGGCGCACGGGTGCGTAACGCGTATCGAATCTGCCCCATACCCGGGAATAGCCTTGCGAAAGTAAGATTAATGCCCGATGTTCTCCGGATTCCGCATGTTATCCGGAGCAAAGATTCATCGGTATGGGATGACGATGCGTAGCATTAGGTAGTAGGCGGGGTAACGGCCCACCTAGCCGACGATGCTTAGGGGTTCTGAGAGGAAGGTCCCCCACACTGGAACTGAGACACGGTCCAGACTCCTACGGGAGGCAGCAGTGAGGAATATTGGTCAATGGCCGAGAGGCTGAACCAGCCAAGTAGCGTGCAGGATGACGGCCCTCCGGGTTGTAAACTGCTTTTAGTTGGGAATAAAAGGCGGGACGCGTCCCGCGTATTGTATGTACCATCAGAAAAAGGACCGGCTAATTCCGTGCCAGCAGCCGCGGTAATACGGAAGGTCCGGGCGTTATCCGGATTTATTGGGTTTAAAGGGAGCGTAGGCGGGCTGGAAAGTCAGTTGTGAAAGTTCGGGGCTCAACCTCGGAATTGCAGTTGAAACTGTCAGTCTTGAGTTCACGCAGGGGCGCTGGAATTCATGGTGTAGCGGTGAAATGCTTAGATATCATGAAGAACTCCGATCGCGAAGGCATGTGCCCGGAGTGCGACTGACGCTGAGGCTCGAAAGTGCGGGTATCAAACAGGATTAGATACCCTGGTAGTCCGCACAGTAAACGATGGATACTCGCGGTGTGCCAGTTATGGTATGCCGCCAAGCGAAAGCGTTAAGTATCCCACCTGGGGAGTACGCCGGCAACGGTGAAACTCAAAGGAATTGACGGGGGCCCG
>OGNF01002310.1_pt1 | contig 14736 bp, 17 predicted proteins | sample 1573321 | NCBI WGS metagenome assembly OGNF01 (sample SAMEA2581911, study PRJEB24529) | metagenome | biome: Human gut stool | place: China | collected 2011
TGATTTTGATGAGGCAAAAGAGTTGTGGTCAGCGGTATCTGATGACCACAACTCTTTTGCCTCATCAAAATCACCGATTATTAAACGCCATGTCGTAGTCCATCCAGAACCTAAAGCTTCTTTTAATGTGTCGATTAACTGAGTAAATGTCTTTACTTTCGTTGCTGCGTTTCCGGCAGTTCTTGCCATATCCGCCATTTCTTTAGCCTGCTCTTCTGTATATCCTTGGTCTACGAATTTCTTAACAGCATCTGCATATTCTTCTTGCGTATCTGCTGCCGTAGCAAACATATCGAGAGTTTGTGTTAATACTTCGGTAGTTAACCATCCTTTCGATAACGATTCTCTAAAAGAACCTTCTGCTTCAATATATGCTTTAGCGCCAGTACCAAGATGCTCTGAAGTTCGTATCAACGCATCCTGAAATACCTGTCCACCCATACCTGCATTTACAACCGAATTCCAATCCATAAGTTTAACTGTACCGGTTGCCAAAGCCTGTGATAACTGATACATTGCTGTTGATGCTTGTTGGGACGTTGAACCAGATACTGCCGCTAAGTTGGCTATACCCTGGATAGCAGATACGGAATCATCAAGTTTAACACCAGCAGCAGTGAACGTACCAATATTTCTGGTCATTTCCGTAAAATTATATATAGTTTTATCAGCATAGTAATTAAGTTCATCTAATGCCGCATTAACTCTTTTTACATCCGTACCTTCTTTCTGTGTATTCGCAAGGATTGTTTGTACCGCATTCATCTGAGTTTCATATTCGTTAAAACCATCACTAACAGGGTCTATAGTTATGGCATCCATTATTTTTTTACCATAACTCATAGCAGTATTAGTCATATTCACAAGCGCTGTTGTCGCTACAACATCAAGTGCCGAAAACTTAACCTTTATAGCATCTACCCCAGCTCCTATTCCTGAAATATCTACATTCTTAGAAGCTTTATTTATATTATCAAAACTCTTTGATATTCCATCAAAATTAAGACTCTCTTTCAATTTACCAACAGTCGTCATTGTAGTATGGACATTCTTTTCAAAGTCAGCATTATCAAATTTCATTGAGACGACTTTTTCATCAACTGTCTTACTCATTATTTAGTAACCTCCTTCCACGCTTTTTCAGCAATCGAATCAAAAAGAGGGCGGATAGCAGGATTAATGTAATCTCGTCCTTCTACCCAGCCCCCTGTGCTAGTTGCGTGTCCGTACTGCAATATGATTGCTATTGGTACACCCTCATTAATATTTGAATTTAAAAAGTTTATAGAAACAGAACCATTTTGACGTTCTATCTTGTAATACCAGGAATTTGCAGTTTTCCCAGTATCTACTGGCGTAGCTGACGAAAGAGCGGCTACACCTTCACGACCGTATTTATCCAAGTCGCCCATCTTTGCAACTTCTTTAACTCTTTCAAGATACTTGTTAAGATCGGAGAAGTCGCCCTTTTGTCTAAAGCTTATCATTTATACCTCTTTATCTAACTCTTAAGGATGTTCCAGGATATATTAGATTAGGATTCTCAATATCATTGAGTTCTGCTATCTTCTGATAGGTTGTATCATATTTAGCAGCAATGTCTGAAAGAGTATCTCCCGGTTCTACAGTATAATATTCAGTATCAGTTCCCACGCCATTAATGATATCCTGTACTTCCTGCCATCTATCGCCAAGAACTACACGACGAACATATCCGTCACCATATTTTCCATCGTTTGTTTCTTCGGCAAGTTCTTCTGCTGACGCAAACTTTATATGGTTGATGAAATCCTGCACTTCGTTATATCTATCGCCAAGTGCCTCTCTTCTCTCTTCGAGAATACCGAATTCATCATTCTTAACTCTTACAGCTAATTCCAACGTCGAGCCATCTATAGATACGCTTTCGTCAGCGTTATTTTCATCAGCGGAATCTTCTTCTGAATCCTGTATATGTACCCCGGCTAATTTATCCCAATCAGACTCATTACCATAGAATTTATCTAAATCGAGATTGCCATCATATCCATCAAGCTGCCCTACAGATGTATACTGACGTAAAATACATTCGTAAGCACCTTCATTCCATGGTTCATCCTGATACCCCGTAGATTCATAATCAGGATACTGCGCTACCCAAAGATCATATCCAATACCATCGATTGAGTACATCGCACTTTTCTGTATATATACAACTGGCTTTACGCCCGTTTTTTCATACACATAATCACAGAATCCCTTGGTCCAATTAAAGTCATCCTCACCAAATGTAGGATTATCCTGCCCTTCCCAATCAAGTGCTAACAGAACTTCGCCTATACGGTCACCAAGATTTTCTATAAAATAATCAGCTTCGGCTTCATAATCTCCGCCCTCTGCGTAATGATATGCTCCAAGCTTCTTACCAGCTTCTTTCGCCTGCTGATACTGCCTCTCAAAATCTGGACTTACATAATGAGTACCCTGTGTAATTTTCATAATTACAAAATCACTATCAATAGCAGAAATATCTATTCCATTCTGCCAATTACTTATGTCATAACCTCTCATCAACTATTCACACTACCCTTTCGTATTATATTTTTTTCTTCTAGCTTCGTTTAATGCCGCATAATCTCGAATTAATTCTTGTTGACTCTTTTTCTTTCCAGGTGCTCGTTGCACTTCACAAACTCTTATTAAAGTAATCAGACGATTTATATGCCATTTTTGAAATTCAACTGGTATACCTAATTCAAGCATCCAGTAATAAATAAGCTCTGCTGTGATTATCTCTTTATTTTTTTTATTCGATGTTTTGGGGAAAGTTGTTGCTGTCATTGGATTGGAGATGTAATCTGCTATATCAGCTAGATTTTCTTGACTTAATTGAGTATATGCAGCATCTGGTATATTGGGAGTTATCGTCATATCTTTGACATAATCTATAAACTCATCATCGGTTTTATCTGTACCTATGAATGGTTTATGCCATTTTGACTCCCATTTAGCTATTGCTACTAGCGAATGTTCTAGATTTAATTTATATGATTCGCCAACAACTCGGTAAATAAATTCTTCTTTTCGTTCATCCCATTCTTCAACTTTTGGTGCTGGGATTATAATAGGAAGCATATTAAATACCTCCGTATATATTAATTATTTTTTTTTCATTAAAGCTTCCTGCTGCTTCTTAAGTTCTACCCTATCGATATCAGCTGGAATAAGTCCATTAACAAATTCAGAGGCTGCTTTGCTATCTCTAGCTAACTCCATGAATAGAATTACGTATGCCTCAGTCTCCGAAAAGTCCTTAGAAATCTCTTCTGATTTCTCGAATCTTCTACCATCAGCGCTCTTTTTACCATAAGACTTAAGAATAAGACTCTTAAAGAGTTTTATTAATTCTGGCTCATCCTGAGCATCAATAATATTCTGAATCATAGATGTAAAAGTACCTACAGTACCATATTCCATTTCTATCAACTCAGCTTTAGATAAATTAAAGTAGAATGATTCTGTCCTTTCTACTCCATTGTAATCCACATAAGTTATTGCTTTTTTTAACATATAAATTCTCCTTTCTGCAAAAAAAAAAATAGCTCCACTATTTTAAGTGAGGCCATACGATATGATCATTAATATTTAGGCTGACATTATTGCAGCTATTTCATCTGGTAGCGGAAGTCTTGCATCGACTCCGGCTTTATAATATTTATCCTTTGTAAATGCAGGTGCGCTGCCAGAACCTGTAATCGCTACAAGTTCACCATTGCTAGACTTTGTGAAATAATTCTTATAATTATTTGTCCAATCTGATGGCTGCTCTGTTAATAATTCATCAGCCTTACCATAAATAATCTCTTCAAGTTTCTCAAGCTTAGATGGGTCAACAGTTGTACTATCGATTTCAATAGATGCTGTTGGCTCAAATCCATTAACTGATACTGGTACTGTAGATATTTCCCATGACATAGTCTCTGCATCGACATTATTATTCATGGACTTATGTGACTTCTGAGAAGGTGCTGCAGTTCCGCCATATAATATATGTATCTTATAACCATAATCAGCATCATCTACATCGTTACCAAGAGTTGTTCTCCAACTAAGACCGAATGGTTTACGTTTCTGCTGACCTATATTAACACCTTTAGCAATAGTCCTTTCACCATTACATTCCTTGAATGCGTCTGGATAATAATATGCTTCTACTGTAGCCTTATAATCCTCTGTTGAAAGAATATTTAAGTACTTAATATCATCAGCATATAAAGCTGTTGGTTCTGCTCCTGATGGGCTTTCAGTAACCGCTGTAAGACCATTCCATACAGTTCCCTTAGGATATTTTCCACCGACCTGTGGGTAAATAACACCCATCTTAGTGCCTGTTTCATATATATGTTCACCAGTCTGGTCCCAGACTAACTTATACTTAGACATTTTAATCCTCCTTTAAAAATATAATGATATTACATCATGATACAAATTATCAGATTTATATTGAGTATCATACTCGGAATATGGTAAATCTAATAACTTATCAATAACTGTATTATCAGGTTTATTTGACACCACTGTTATTGAATATTTATTTTTTTTCAAATATTTAATATCATCTGCATATTGTGCTTCAATTTCACTTTTTGAATACACAATAGCTGGATATGACATTTTTATAGAAGCTGGGGGTTTATAATATACATTTCTACTTCCAAGTAACTCTTCTAACTTGTTTTGCAATTTAAGCCTGCTCGCCATTATATACACCCCCAACTGTTAGTATTAATCTTGGACGCTGACTGGCATCAACATCAGTTACTTTCCATTTAGCGCCCAAAACCTCAACATAAACCATTTGAGAATAGTGTTGATAAACAAATTGGTCGGCAAGTATGCTAATTGTGTTTGACAATACTATATCATCATTCACATTTCCTGAATTCTGATGTCTAAATCTATTAGATATTAAATCACCATAATACTCTTTTTCGACTATTGCGTTTTCCCATATACCTGGTTCTGTTTCCGTTATAGTTGAGTATCCAATTTTACCAAACCACTTTGCCATTTTGACATTTCTCCTTTTTTAGCCTTCTGACTTTACTGTAGCAAGCTTAGCTGCCGTAGTTGTAGAGCTATCTGTTGTCGCATATGTGATTGTAGCTACTTTAGCCGCTACCTTACAACTAATTGGCTTGTACGAAACGCCAGTCGAATCGACGATTATTAATCCTTCATAGAATAATCTTTCAAGCACTTCAGCTTTGATTTTTTCGGTACATTTACTATCTGCATATGCAAAACCATCATTTTTTGAGCTTACATATACCTTAGTACCTGCAACATACATTGTATCGTCGTGATGATAGATTCGATCCATTACTTAAACCCTCCTTATACCTCATTATTCTCTGGTTTCTCTGGTTCTTCAAGTGCTATAGCTGAGTATAACTTAGTAAGTGCACCTGAAAGCCTTGTTTCAAGCATATACTTATATCTATTGAAATCCATATCAAAGTCTTCAAACTTAGTAACTTCTCCGCCCTTAGTAGAGCCATACTGGTAATCATTAAGATTTACGAAAAGACCAAGAAGCTTTCTCTTCTTACCATCTGATGCTCCATCTCTCTTTAATCCTTCAAACTGTTCTGCAGTATGAATAGCGTCAACATTAAGTGCCGCAGCAAGATCTGCTATTGAATCATATACTCGTCTACCATTAAGATCTCTTGCGAGAAGCATTACATTAAGTAAATGAGGTGTGCAGTAAAATTCAGGAGAACCTGAACCCTTATACTTTTCACGAGCATAAAGTGATGCTGTGATAATCGCCTCAGCATAAATATAATTATAACCAAAATTAGCGCCTGTGTCAGAACCCTGAAGTTCTTTTTTAGCCTTATCGATATCGACATCCTGATGAATGCAATATAATTCATCATCAAGCCAAATTGGACGAATATGCTCTTCGTGAATCTTATCTGGATCACCATCTTCACGTCCATCGCCAACAAGAGTTGCCATTGCTATAGTCTCGTTAAGAACACTTTTCATAACTCTCCACTGATAGCCAACAACATCGAAATCGACAATATCGGTGATGTCATCTCTATGCATATCCGATTTAACATACACTGTCTGAGGGTCGGTTGTTCTTCCTATTAACTTAACCTTTTCCATTTCCTGCTTATAGTTACCCTTCTTCTGGTAACCTTTAGCCTTAAGTTCGGCAATTCTGGCATCAGCCTGTCTTGTTCTGATTCTGCTTATAGGACTCTTATGTACTCTGTTGATTACAGAATCAATCCAGCTCTGATCTCTTTCGATAGTTTCTGGTTCGCCCTTCTTAAGAAGCTCATATTCTGGAAATAACTTTTCAGTTGTTTCATCATCAAATACACTATGAGATAAATTGTTCTCTTCTGTATATATTTCCATAGCCTGCTTAAGGCTACCTACATTACTCTGCTTGGCGAGCGCAACAATATTCATTTCATCAGAATGACTGAGTACCTGCATCTCTTCTCCACCATTCTGGTCAAATACATTATGTTTCATTTCATTTCCTCCATCTTTATCATCATCTTCCGAAAGTGCCATTCCAAGTGCTCCATAAAGGACCTTCTGCTGTTCCTCATTCATGGAATCAATCACTTCCTGTATTGTCTTTTCTTTTTTCTGCTCGTTTGGATTCTCCTGTGAATCAGCGCCTGACATCTGTTTTTCTCCTTCCTTTTTTCCGTTATTTACCGAAGCGTTACTGTCTGAATCTGCTGAGTGATGCAGCATGATGTTTTCATACCAGCAAGCTTCTAACTCATCTCCGCCGTCCTCGCTGTGAGACATAATAAAATCCACGTACGCACCAGGATTTGACCCCGCTAATACGAGGCTTAATTCTCTGATGTTTCCGTGGATTACATCTTTCCCTATTTGTTTTAATTGATTTGCCCATATAGATAATGAACTAACATCTCCGTTCTGGACTAACTGCTTAGCCATTTGACCCTGCTCAGTATCATTAAATGTTCCATACGCATACACGCCATCTTCACGATTTTCTAGCACAGCATGTCCTAACACCGCGTTAGGGTCGTTATGCTCGTGATTCCATACCAATGGTATTTTCTGACCATTGTTATTCTTAAACGCATCTTTACGTATTACGCGTCCGTCACCGCAGGTCAAATCATTTCTAGTGGCATAACCACTAAAGTCACATTTAACCATTTTGATTTTCTTCTTCTCCTTCTTCTTTATATTGATAATCGCCATCGTATCTGTTAGTTGCTTCTTGCTTAGACTGACTGATGTTACTATTTCTCAATTCATCAGCTTTTGGATCTTCAGAAGGCTTCATGCCTATGATCTGTCTAATTTCATTAGAAGTAAGAATTTCATTTCTTGTAAACTTGTCAGCGATCTCTGCTATGTTATTAATTGGAACTAATTTGAATGGGTCTCTGAAATATGAAATGGACTGACCCTGAGTCCTTGACGTTTTTGTTAGAAATGTTCTATTCATTGCATCAACGAACGCTGATACGAGTGGTTCAATTGTACGATTATAGTAATTAAGCATAGCTTGTTCATCAGCTGTGCCGTTCATAATTTCTTGAGTAATACCCAACTGGCTATAAACCATATCAGTGAAATACTCTATCTGTTTCATTAGATTATTTTCAAGTGAGCGATTTAACTGAACTACTTTTTCAGTACTGTCTATGTATGCTATTCCGTATTTACTTTCCGCCAACTGTTCTTGAATCTCTTGTCGTCGTCCTTCTGCCTGTTCTTTTCGCAATGGCGATTTAAGAGAATATGGAACTTGTATGATTAAATCCAACTTACCTGATGCCGTTTGTTCATCTGTCGCATCAAGTAATGATAATTTTCTCATCAGCCGTTGAAATATGGAATTACGTTCATTCATTATTGCATACAAAGGATTTTCTATAATTGAAACCCTATTTTTAGCTAGAATGATATCTTCTTTCTCACCTGTTCTATCGTTATAAACTCTTACTTTTACACTATTGGGAAACCATTCAAGAATTTTTCCAGTTCGCATCGATAGAATATCATACGAATCAGTAACTGCAGGATTATCTGTGGTATCTATTGGTACCACCGCAATACAACCTTCATCAAGAATCGATGTGAATACATCTTGTCTGAAAGCACGTCCAGATTGATCTATATTTGCTTCTGTTTTCAAGCAATCATTAAGCCCTGAAGCAATCTCTTCAACAAATCTTCCGTTTTTATCTAAACGACAATGCTTAATATTAACACTTGCAGCATCTATCGCAATTCTATTTATTATGCTTGTTATTATCGTTCTATCACTACCATGACTTAATCTTGGTCTATCCGGGCGTGATGAGTAACTTACACCTTGATTGTATTGATAAGTTGGATCACGGTTCATAAAAGCATTAAATGCATGCCTAACTCTACTACCTAAATTCAATGCCATTTTGAATCTACCTCCTACTGTTTAAGCTTAGTCATAAACAAATTCATTTCCGAATTACGCCTAAGCTGCTCAGCATAAGATTTTCCCAACGCTATTTGTTCTTTTGATAATGATTGAGTAGTCTTTGAAAATGTCTTATCCATCTTATCAATCCATCGCTTAGCTTTATATACTTTTCTGTCAACCTTATTTTGAGCCTTACTCGCTCTATTTCTTGCTGCATTTCTACCATGAACGGTTGAAAATGGACTATACATCTTTTTATCTGCTTTATAAATCTGTTTATTTGCTTTTTTCTGTTGGGTTACAATCTTGCTATTCATTTTTGATAATTTTTTACTAGCTTTTTCGTAAGCTCCGCTAACGTTACCTCTACGTACGCCCCATTTCATACCTAAGACGCCATAGTGCATTAATTCGTTATCTTTCATATATCTCTCCCTATTCAAACATTTCTATGTTATGTTTATATGCCACAAACGCATCTAACATAGCAGCGACCGAATCTATCTTCGCTTCCCGCCTCATCTTATACAATTTACGATTACCATTTGTATCTTCGATTGTTATGCAATTACCCATCGTAAACATCATAAGTTTCTCATCAAATATAAGCATTCGTTCCTCGGCTAACGTTTTTAATTCGCCCAAAGGTACAGATTCCGTTCTCGAACCCTGTGGTACTTTTTCAACACCGAAAGCTCCGTTTTCTCTAGACCATCTTTCAACAAATTCTTTTGCATTATATGGATCATACCCAAAGCAAGTGACATCATATCCCACACTCGCTATATGGTTATCCAGGTCATCATAAACTGCCATCATGTCAAGAATTTTACGGTTTTCCATAACTATCAGACTACCCTCATCTATAAACTCATCATACTTAAAACGTAAAGATGGATGTAATTTCATAAGAGTATTATCAGTTATATAACACCTTGTTTTAACTCCAAATGCACCATTAGATAATGGAAACAAGAATGTAAACGCACAAAAGTCATCACCTTGAGAAAGGTCCGCACCTAGTGCACATGACATCTGCCAAAATTCCCGTTTCCTATGTGTGAGAGTTTCTTCATATGTGAAGAAATACGTATACCCCTCCATTGGAATACCAAATCTTTTAGCTAAAATATCATTTCGTTCTGATGGATTATGTTCCGCTCTGTCTACAGCCTCTTGATATGTTTCATAACTTACAGTTTTTCCTAAATTAGGGTTAGCTTTAAGCCACATAGAAGGGTCGTTAACTTCATCTATAGAATCCAGCTTGTACCAAAATATAGAAGTATGTGGGTCTGCATATTCACCTTTAAGGATCTTCATAAGTTCCATTTTGATTGAATCTCCAGGACCATTACGCACTGTTCCCTCGGAACTTATTGCAACGATGAGATAGTCGTCATTGATACCACCACCCTGCTCTTTAGCTGCACCTTGTTCAAGTGCACCAACAACATCTTCTCGAACATCGCCAGACAGCCATTCGTCGATAGTTGCTACCTTTACTCTTAATCCTTGTAGCTTATCTATAGACATAGGTCTAATTTCCAATAAAGACCCAGTTAAGAAATTTTGAATTCCCTTTTTTGTACTTGCTAATTTGACTCGATTAGCCTTTGAACCTGTGGTATTTTGAAGTGAACCTTCAGTAAGAAATTTAAACAACGGACCTCTGGCTCTAGTTATTGCCGTTTTAATTGGCGACATAACTTCTTCTGCCTGAGCCATAGTTGGTGCCGTAGTTACCTGATGTGTTGTTGATGTATCAACATTTAAGAAATAATTATGAATGCAAGATGCATACATAGATTTAGCTGCACCTCTTGCAACTATTAAATATTGTTTTTTTATTAAACGTTTCCTAATTCGTTTCTTAACATAATGTCCACCATGATTATCTGGGGATGGAATATATACACTTCGTTCTACATAGTAATACCATCCGAATATTTGTTCTGCCCATAATAAAAATGAATCCAAAAGATGTAATGGTTCTCCATTCGTGAGTGTTAACTCTTCTTCGCAGAACTCTACAAAACCATTAATAGCCTGATCATCGTAAAAAACATTCGGATTATCTATAAGAGCATCTATACGATTCATTTCCATAGAAATTGTTTCGCATACTGGTATATCTCCACGAATTACGGCATCTCGAAACATGCCATAATAAATAGGTGTGGCAGTGTTTGATAACGCCATAATAGATTGCTCCTCTTATTTAGTTTTATTTGCTTTATTCTTGAAATACTCCTGTGCCCTATCAATTTTCACTCTATTCTCGTATTCTTTTGCTTTCTCTTCGAGAATCTTGGAAGTTGACTTCTTATCGTTTCCAGATAAGCCAAGCGCTTCTCTCATCTTCTTCTCAAACATATCACCAGCTATTCTAGTTCCACGTTCTTTAAGTATCGATACCGAGGCATTTTTTAATCCATTAACAAATCTTTCACCTTTGCTTACCTGTTTAGGCGTCAAATCTCGTAATGTATTTTCTAACCGTATACGATCAATTTTAGCTTGTATTTCAGAATTACTCATTTCACTGATTTTTTTAGTTTTAGATGTGGTATTATTAGTATTCGTATTCTTATTACTAAACGCAATGAGTCTTTTCTTACCTGTCACATCTGAATAATCTGTCTGTAATTTTAAAGCTTTTTTTCTTCCGGCATATGTTAAATTACCATTACTATCTCTATACTTACGATTTCTAACGAGTTCGGTATAGTCATTTTGAAGTTTTAATGCTTTTTTCTTTCCAGATGATGTAAGAGTTCCATCTCTGTTCCGATACAGACGTACGCCCCATTTCATACCTAAGACGCCATAGTGCATTAATTCATTGTCTTTCATAGTAACCCCCTTTCTACAATAATGTTTCAGCATTAACTCTTAACCGATATTCAAGTTCAGATATCGTACGATTATATGAATCTACGATTGTGCTGCTACTAGGCGGATCAAATATTAATCTAACTTTCAAATAAATGTATGTTTTGACGGCATGGAATTTATTTTCATCATCAATAAATTCATTCCATTTTGTCGTATTATCTGATATAGAAAAACCATTATCTGGTCCAACCCCCAATTGTTGCAGAATCATAAATGTTGTATTGATATGAATAATGATATCAGTATCGAATGCTGTGTAATCACTAGAAAGTCCTAGTAATTTTTTTATAGAATCAAGGATACTCTCATTTAAATCATTCATTTATATCCTCCTAATGCTTCCACGGGCAAGTATCATTCGCCTGCCTTTCTGTTTCTTTAATATATAAATTATTGCGATTGCTATAATGTATTCCATCATGAGTTGCCTTGGAAACCGATATAAGATTTTCTAAATCAAATAGCTTTTCATCTCGATTTAGAATATCGTCAAGGGTTATTGGGTTTATGTGATGTATTAAAATTTTTCCATATATCTCATATTCCATTCCTTCTAAGCCTAAATCATGACCATTATCTCTTAATATGACTTTATCTCTTACGCTAAGCCATTCTTTAGATTTATAGAAAATCTGATTTAGGTATCTTGAATGTCCAAAAGTCACATCACCAACAACTCCATCCAATTTCAGATAATCAAATCTTTCTTCAAAAGTATTGAATTTTATTAATTCAGAATATGTTTTTTTATTCTTCATCTTCTTCTCCACCATGACCGGAATATCTCTGCATAGCTTTTATAGCATTTTCGTATAACTCTTTCATGTCGGCAGCTTCTTCAATAGCCTTTGTTTTAGCTCTAAGTAACTTATTTTCTTCTTCTAGTTTTTCGCGCTCAAGTCGTTCTCTAGTAGAACCTAACTTTAGATAATGTGTAATTACCTGTGAAGAAGCTGTACCTTCCAATAATTGTTTTTCAGCCAAGTCAACCGCCGCAGAAATAAGCTGGTTTTCTCTTGCTTCTGGTGTTAAAGCTGGTCGAACTTTTCTTATCTCACCAGTTGTCTTAACTTTTGCCATTATCAATATCCTCTTTTCTCGTTTGATGTAATAGTTTTCAGATACTTATGCATTACTTTAAGTCAATATTTATGTGAACTTACAAGGCCGCTAGAAAAAATTAATCAAGCCGAAAGGAGAACTAATATAATTAACATATTTTGCGAGGTTTATCATCAATGGAACGACCTTGCAAGCTCACATAAGCACTGACTTAAAGTGAAAACATTTTTTCAAAAATTCCCCCGGGGAAAAAATAAAGACCGCGCCGATGTAGGGAGGGGGTGTAGTTTTTGAGACCCCCCTCTATACTTCTAACACGGTCCATAAGTATTGAAATACTAACTTGTAACTTTTTTATATACATTCATGAAATCATGTTCAATTATTTCATCGATTCCATGTTCATATGCTTCCTGCTTTTCTTTTTCCGACATATCATCAGTATCATTTACAATTCGAGCGAGATATGAACATGTGTTATAACCCATTGAAACATCATATAAATACCATTCAGAAAACTGTGTGAATGGATTAAATGGATTATCAATTGTTGTTATACTAACTTGCGGCATTTACTTTTGCTCCTTTCAGGTACTTAGATACTGTCGATGTCGATAAGTTAAGCTTATCAGCAATCTGTGCAATTGTCCAAGAAGCAGACATTGCTTTGATTCTAGCTTGTGTTGCTTCGCTAACAGCTTTAGATTCTTTTGGCATTGCTCTCTGTCTTAAAGAATCTGGATCTGAATTATTAAGTATTCTTTTTAATACTGTTTCGCTTATTGCACCTGCCTGAATGGCTTTCCATTCATTATCGTTAATAACTATGTTTCTATCTTTTCTAGAAACTGAACCAACTTCTTCTCTCGCACGAGTCAACGCTTGTTGTCCTACTTTTTGAATATCTTTTGGTTTAAGCTTCTCACCATTAACTTTAGCCTGTGCTTGTTTATTATTAACGGTAGCGGCTGCCATTCTATTTGCTGCTCTTTCCCTAACACTATTAAGCTCAGCTTTATTAAGCTTTTCCATAAGGCTAGCAACTTCTGGTTCATAAGCCCTTTTTGCCTCTCTGTTATATGCTATCTTACCTGTATTAGTTAGAGCCACACGAGCCTCATTAGCTAGCTTCTTCATACTATTAGCATAATCAGCGTAAACTAATTCCATAGGGTGTCTATCTTCAGACACTAAGGTATAGGCATCATCAGTCTCTGCCATATTGGTGCTTTTCTGCATCCTCATTTTACTAACTTCTGTTATTTGTCCTGTTTTTTTATTTACTTTATTTACCTTATACTCAGCATCGTCAGCTGTTTTATAAATCAACACACCTTCTGGGCGATTAGGATCATACCAGTCCTTACCCTTGATGTTAATCTTAGGGGTACCCTGTCTTTTAACAACATCATACTCGCCACTCGCCCTAGATATGATGGTTGAAGCTCCGCCCTCACGTAATCTACCGCTTTTATCAACATGTCTCTGGTATTCTTTTCTTAGACTAGATATGTCGTTATCTTTTTCGCTAGCTTTATAATCCAGATGATGCTTGTCTGCGTCAATTACAACCATACTATGTCTAACCGCTCTTGCTAGCTTATCTTCATCGGCCCCAGCTAATGACATATCAGTAATAAGATTACTTATTCTTCCCATTTCGAGATTTGTACGCTTCATAAGCTGATACTTAACACCATTACGATAATAGTCACCATCTTTTTCATCACCGCCATAGCTAGTCTTCGGGTCAAAACCCACGAGGCCTTCCAATGGATGAGTTGATGTAATCTTAACTTTACCAGCTTTATCATGTGTCGGTATACACATAACAGTATCACCATCGAAATCAGCTCCTGATAATCTTTCAGCCACCTTACTATTTATGCCAATAGCATCGAGTGGTAATTTACCCATCATCTTTATACCTTCACGATTTTTGTTGTTAACCGTAACTATAGGTATTTCGAACGTTCCACCATGTGGGTAACGAATAAGCGCAAGCTTCTGTCCATCTTCATATCCAGGAGCATATACTTCTTTCTCGCTAATAGAAGTTAGAGGTAAAATAACGTGATACTTCTGACCTGGTAAAGCGGCGGCTTTTAAACTGACTGCTGCAGAATCACAAGATTGTGCAAATTTATTAAGATAATACTTTTTTATTGTTGGATTATCTAATGCCATAATAGATGCGAATTCAGCTTCTTTATCCGCCTTTGCTATGTTTAATTGTTTCTTAGCCATTGGAATAGCCTGTTTTGATAAGAACTGTGCTGGTAACGAATCCGCCCACTCGGACCAATCAA
>OGNF01002313.1_pt1 | contig 14730 bp, 9 predicted proteins | sample 1573321 | NCBI WGS metagenome assembly OGNF01 (sample SAMEA2581911, study PRJEB24529) | metagenome | biome: Human gut stool | place: China | collected 2011
CGGACATTGTGGCGGTGCTGGTCTCCCTGTTTTTCGGCGCCATTTACCGCGAGGCGTATTTTGCCGACGGACCCTGCGCCGGAAAGACTCCCGGCCGTTTCGCCAACCGAATCGCCGACGGCAAAATTACGGTAAACGGCAAGCTTTATCAGCTGCCTGTCAACAATGGTCCCAATCATCTTCATGGCGGCCCTGACGGATTCCAAAACCATGTGTGGCACACCGTGACCGAGGGCGACAACAAGGTGGTTTTCACCCTCGAAAGTCCCGACGGAGATGCCGGTTATCCGGGCAATCTGAAGGTGATGGCCGTCTATACCGTCGGCAACGACAATTCGATTCAGATAGACTATTTTGCTACGACCGATGCCCCGACCGTGGTCAATCTCACCAACCACACATATTTTAATCTCGACGGCCACGATACCGGCTCATGCCTCGGGCAGACCCTTCAGCTGAATTGCTCGAAGATGCTTGCCATCAATGATGTGCAGATTCCTACTGGGGAGCTGCTTGAAGTAGCCGGTACGCCGTTCGACTTTACCGCTCCACACAAAATCGGGGAGCGCATTGCCGACGACAACCACTCGCTTCGGGTGTGTCGCGGTTACGACCACTGCTGGATGGTCGACGGATTCGATGGCTCGCTTCGCACTCTCGGTACGCTGAAAGCAGCTCAGAGTGAGCTTTCCGTTACAATCAAGACCGACCAGCCGGGTGCGCAGGTATACACAGGCAACTGGCTTGACGACAGCCCGGTCGGTAAGGGAGGATATAAGTATCACGACTACGATGCTGTAGCGATCGAATGTCAGGGTGCTCCTGATGCTCCCAATCATCCTAATCTTCCGTCGCAGCAGTTAAATCCCGGAGAGGAATACCGTCGCCGGATTCGCTTCGAATTCTCGTTCTGATCCGGAAGAACTACAGAAGAAAGATGGGCGGTGTGTCGCATTCTCATGTGCAGGACACACCGCCTGATTTTTGTGGTCGTATTTGCAACAGAAAAGCAGTTTTCAACTATGAAGAATCATTCCGAATAGTAAATATGTTTCCATAATTTTAGTTTTTGAGTCAAAATGCCGTTTAGTCTTATGATAAAGCACAGTCGGTGGAATTTACCAGATATTCCAAAGCTATTGCATCTATACTTAATATAATGATTTAATGGCTGTTATGCGGTATTGTTGAAAGCGTCGGTTTAAATTATTTATAAGTGCTTGAAAATTAGCGTGCTTTGGCTGAAACCGAAATTCCAAATATATTTTCAATTGTTTTAGAAAAAAAATCGCTATAATTTTGTATTGCAAAAATGAGAGAAATCTAAGCGGTCTTGGAGCAGTTCTGACCATATGCGCCAAGACTTCTGACCGGAAAAACGACCTCTCCTAATATTTATTGTCTGCGTCTCTGCGTTTCCCGCCGAATATGGTGGAACGTCTGACGCCTGATAAAACACCTCCGTAATGACGAACAAGACTCATCAGCAATTGTGGGAGGATTGTCAGCGTATTATCGCCGACAATCTGCGCCCCGAGCAGTTCGACGCCTGGTTCAAGCCGATTGTTTCAATCGGGTTTGCCGACGGGCGACTGACGCTCGGAGTTCCCTCGCCATATTTTAAAGAGCATATCGAGGATACATATCTGAATATTCTCGGCGCTACCATCCGTCGTGTCTATGGCGACGGCGTGAAGCTGTTCTATCATTACAACCAGATTTCCAACAAGCCGGAGACGGGCATCAATGAGGCCGGTCTGACGAATACACCGCTCCTGCGGCGCCAGAAACTGAACGGAGGCATGTTTCAGACGCAGGTGGAGAAAGTGTTCGACTCGCAGCTCAATCCCCATTATACGTTTGAGAACTACTGCGGTTCTGCCTCCAACAGGATTGCCCGTGCTATAGGCGAGGCCATTGCAAACGATCCGAAATGCACTACGTTCAATCCGCTGTTCGTATTCGGACCGACCGGGGTGGGCAAGACTCATCTCATTCAGGCTATAGGAATCAAATTGCGCGAGAACAATCCCGACGCCCGCATACTTTATGTGAGCGCCCGTCTGTTTGAAAGCCAGTTTACTGTAGCCAGATTCAACGGTAAGATCAATGAGTTCATCAATTTCTATCAGAGCATAGATACTCTTATTGTCGACGACATCCAGGATCTTATCGGTAAGCCGGCCACGCAGAGCACATTCTTCCACATTTTTAATCATCTGCATCAGAATCAGAAGCAGATTATACTTTCGAGCGACTGCAATTCCACGCAGCTTCAGGGCATGGCCGACCGGTTGCTTTCGAGGTTCAAGTGGGGGATGACTGTGGAATTGGAGAAGCCCGATTTGCAGCTTCGCCGAGAGGTGCTTCGCATGAAGGCAGAGCAGGATGGTCTTCAGATTCCCGACGAGGTGATGGATTATATTGCTGAAAATGTTACCGACAGTGTGCGCGAGCTTGAGGGAATCGTGGTATCGTTGCTGGCCCATGCCACCGTCATGAATCGCGACATCACCGTAGATCTCGCCCGCATGGTGATGAATAATGTGGTGAAGATGCACCGCCGCACCATCAATTTCGATATGGTGACGCAGTGTGTGGCCAGTCACTACAAGATTGATCCGGAAACTATTTTCACCAAATCGCGCAAACGTGAGATTTCAGACGCGCGTCAGATGGTGATGTATCTTGCCAAAAAGCATGCCAAAATGGCTCTGACCGCCATCGGCACGCGACTTTCGCGCAATCACGCCACGGTAATCTACGCTTGTAAAAATATCGAGGAGCGTCTGCCGTTTGAAAAGCAGCTTCAGGACGATATAGCTGCTATAGAAAAGTCGTTTTATGGCGACTGACGGTTTCCGCCGCCCGACCTTCTGGAAAACTTTCAGGCAGTGCATTCAGTTCTAATGCACTGCTTTATTGTGTTTTGGGCATTCGTTTCGGGAAACTTATCAACAATTTTAAAAAATCGACTTTCCCGACTTGCGAGATTCACTGAAATTTACGAAGTTTGCGGTGACATTCAAACGGCTGTTCCGGCTATCGCTGACAGGCGTAGTCGTAGATGCCGTATGTTTATTCCGAGACTCCAAACTCCCTTATTAGTATAACTACCTCCTGAAAGAATGGAATCAAAACACTATTCTTACGATGAAGCTTACGACGCAACGCTGAAGTATTTCGGCGGCGACGAGCTGGCCGCCCGTGTGTGGGTGAGCAAATATGCCCTGAAGGACTCGTTCGGCAATATCTATGAACTTACTCCCGACGATATGCATCACCGCATCGCATCGGAGATTGCCCGAATCGAAAGCAAATATCCCAATCCGATGAACCACGACGAAGTGTTCGGGTATCTGAAGGATTTCAAGTATATTGTGCCCCAGGGGAGCCCTATGTCCGGAATCGGCAACAGCTATCAGGTCGGCTCGCTCTCCAACTGTTTTGTAATCGGTCTTGACGGTGCTCCTGATTCTTACGGCGGCGTAATCCGTATCGACGAAGAGCAGGTTCAGCTGATGAAGCGTCGTGGAGGTGTCGGTCATGATCTCAGCCATATACGTCCGAAAGGTACCCCCGTTAAGAATTCGGCACTTACGTCGACCGGTCTGGTACCGTTTATGGAGCGATACTCCAATTCCACGCGTGAGGTCGCCCAGGATGGCCGTCGCGGAGCTCTGATGCTTACCGTCAGCATAAAGCATCCGGATTCCGAGGCATTTGTCGATGCCAAGATGACGGAGGGTAAGGTTACGGGCGCTAATGTAAGCGTTCGTATTGATGACGAATTCATGCGTGCCGCTACAGAAAACGGCAAGTACACGCAGACCTATCCGGTCGATAGTGCGAATCCTGAAATCACCAAAGAGGTCGATGCGAAGGCATTCTGGGATAAGATTATCCACAACGCATGGAAGTCGGCCGAGCCCGGTGTGCTCTTCTGGGACACCATTACCCGTGAGTCGCTCCCCGACTGCTATGCGGATCTCGGCTTCCGTACTATCTCCACGAATCCGTGCGGAGAAATTCCGCTATGTCCCTACGATTCCTGCCGTCTGCTCGCCATCAATCTCTATTCCTATGTGAAGAACCCCTTCACGCCGCAGGCGGAATTCGATTTCGAGAAGTTTGAAGCACACGTGCGTAAGGCGCAGCGGATAATGGACGATATCATCGATCTCGAAATGGAGAAAATCGACCTTATCCTTAATAAAATCGACTCCGATCCCGAAACTCTTGAGGTAAAAGGACCCGAACGCCATCTCTGGGAGAAAATTAAGGCTAAGACGCTAAAGGGGCGCCGTACGGGTGTCGGAACCACCGCCGAGGGCGATATGATAGCAGCCATGGGTTTGCGCTATGGCACGCCTGAAGCTACGGATTTTTCCGAAAGCGTTCACCGTAGGCTGGCTCTGGCCGCTTATACTTCCTCGGTAGAAATGGCTAAAGAACGCGGTGCCTTCGAGATTTTCGATGCAAAGCGCGAAGAAAACAATCCTTTCATGCTCCGCCTCAAGGAGCAGTCGGCTGAGCTATACGACGATATGGTGCGCTACGGACGACGTAACATCGCCTGCCTTACCATCGCGCCGACCGGCACAACCAGTCTGATGACGCGGACCACATCCGGCATCGAGCCTGTTTTCATGCCCGTCTATAAACGCCGCAGGAAGGTTAATCCTAACGACGCCAATGTCCGGGTCGACTATGTAGATGAGACCGGCGACGCATTTGAGGAATATGTGGTCTATCATCCCAAGTTCCTTGAATGGATGAAAATCAATGGCATAGAGGAGCGCAGCGACTATACGCAGGAGCAGCTTGATGAACTCGTGAGCCGTTCGCCGTATGCCGGCGCGACAGCCAACGAAATAGACTGGGTGGAAAAGGTGCATATGCAGGGACGTATCCAGAAATGGGTGGACCACTCCATATCGGTTACAGTCAATCTTCCTGCCGACGTTACCGAAGAGATGGTGAATCGCCTTTATGTGGAGGCATGGCGCTCCGGTTGCAAGGGATGCACCGTGTATCGCGACGGTTCCCGTTCGGGCGTATTGGTATCGCTTGAAAGCAAAAAGAAGAAATCCGACTCGCCGGCTGAATGCTCCGACATCCATCCTCTTGCGCTGAAGCGCCCCATCGAACTTGAGGCCGACGTGGTTCGCTTCCAGAACAACAAGGAGAAGTGGATTGCCTTCGTCGGACTGATGGACGGCCGTCCATATGAAATATTTACCGGTCTGGCCGACGACGAGGACGGTATTTTCTGTCCGAAATCGGTTACTCACGGAAAGATTATAAAGGCGATGAGTGCCGACGGCACCAAACGCTATGATTTCCAGTTCGTAAACAAACGTGGTCATAAGACGACAATCGAGGGCCTTTCCGATAAGTTCAACCCTGAATACTGGAACTATGCCAAACTGATTTCCGGAGTGCTCCGATACGGAATGCCTATCGATCAGGTGCTGAAACTGGTCGGAGGTCTTGAGCTTGACTCCATGAGCATCAATACATGGAAAATGGGCGTGGAGCGTGCTCTCAAGAAGTATCTGCCGAACGGTACGAAGGCCAGCGGCCAACGGTGTCCCAACTGCGGTCAGGAAACACTGATATATCAGGAAGGCTGCCTAATCTGCACGTCGTGCGGTACATCGAAATGCGGCTGATACATCGACCTTACTATGGGCGGGGGATTGCCTCCGCCTCAGGCATGATGTCTTATAACTGAAACGATTCTTCCTGCAATGAGATTGTCGGATCTTAAGAGCGGCCAGTCGGCCGTTATATTGAAAGTGCTTGGCCACGGAGCGTTCCGGAAGCGCGTAATGGAGATGGGTTTTGTGAAAGGCCGCGAAATAACGGCGATTCTCTCGGCCCCGCTCAACGACCCTGTTAAATACCGGTTGATGAACTATGAAGTCTCGTTGCGCCGGAGCGAGGCGGCCATGATTGAAGTTGTGCCGGTCGAGGAGGCGCGCGAAGTACTCCCGCCGTCACATGTCAGGGCCGCAGAAGCCGATTTGCATCGCGGAAATTCTCCCGTTGAAGAGAAAGAGATTCCGCAGCATGCAGAGCTAAGGAGCGGGCATAGCTCTGATTTCGAAGGGAGAAGCCATACAATTAATGTGGCACTTATCGGCAACCCCAATTGCGGAAAGACATCGCTCTTCAATATCGCCTCGGGTGCTCAGGAACATGTCGGGAACTATAGCGGTGTAACCGTTGATTCCAAGACGGGAGTATTCCGCTACGACGGCTATACGTTCAATATCGTGGATCTGCCGGGCACGTACTCCCTGTCGGCCTATAGCCCGGAAGAACTGTATGTGCGTCGCTTTCTGAGCGAAAACAATCCTGATATAATCGTAAACGTAGTCGACGGCTCAAATCTCGAGCGCAATCTCTATCTTACCACCGAGCTGATAGATATGGACCAGCCCATGGTAATCGCTCTGAACATGTACGACGAGATGCGCCGTTCGGGTGTTCGGCTTGACTACGAGTCGCTCGGTAAGATGATAGGTGTGCCTATCGTGCCGACCGTAAGCCGTACAGGCGAGGGGATCGACCGTCTGTTCGACACCATCATATCCGTGTATGAACGCCGCAATGAATGGGTAAGACATATCCATGTTCCTCTCGGGCACGATTTCGAGGAGGCTATCACAACTCTCAAGGACGCTATCAAGCATGATCCGCATATAAGTCGTCATTTCTCGCCGCGTTATCTCGCCATCAAGCTGATGGAGGGCGACAGCGAGGCGGAGCAGGTTGTGCGTCCGCTTCCGGAAGGTAAGAATATACTCGCATTGCGCGACAAGGCGAGGGAATGTCTGGAGGCCCGCAACGGTCAGGAGGATATCTCTTCGATGATTGCCGGAGAGAAATACGGGTTCATAGCCGGAGCGCTTGCCGAAACACTCGAGACGCCCGATCGGCCCGATGAGGTATCCACTACCAAAATGATCGACGCTCTGGTTACCAACAAGCTGTTCGGTTTTCCGCTTTTTATTGCAGTGATGCTGTTCGTATTCTGGGTTACGTTCTACATCGGATCGTTTCCTATGGAGTGGATAGAAAGCGGTGTAGAGTGGATTGCGGGGCTTGTAAACGCAAAGATGCCCGACGGAGTTCTGAAAGATCTGGTGGCCAATGGTATCATCGGTGGTGTCGGTGGCGTAATAGTTTTTCTTCCGAACATCCTGATTCTATTTTTCTTCATTTCGTTTATGGAGGACTCCGGATATATGGCCAGAGCGGCCTTTATCATGGACAGACTTATGCACCGCATAGGGCTCCACGGCAAGTCGTTTATACCCATGGTAATGGGTTTCGGCTGCAATGTACCTGCGATTATTGCCGCGCGCACCATCGAGAGCAGGTCGAGCAAGATAATCACGGTTCTGATAACTCCGTTTATGTCGTGTTCGGCACGCATACCCATTTATGTTCTTCTGATAGGCACTTTTTTCGAGACGCATGCCGCTCTGATGTTCTTCCTGATGTATGCCATCGGTATAGCTGTGGCATTTCTGACCGCAAGACTGCTCCGTAAGTTCTTTTTCAAGAAGGATGAGACTCCGTTTGTGATGGAACTTCCGCCGTATCGTGTTCCTACACTTAAAACCTCCCTGCGCCATATGTGGGGAAAGGGAAAGCAGTATCTCAACAAGATGGGAGGTGTGATTCTGCTGGCATCCATCGTGGTATGGGCTTTGAATTTCTTCCCTTTGCGGGGGGAAGCCGCAGATATGCAGCCGGAGGAGATTGCCATGCAGAGCGATGAAATCGATCCTGAACACGACTCGTATCTGGAGATGGTCGGCAAGGCCGTTAATCCCGTGCTTAGTCCGCTGGGATTCTCCTGGCGCGCTACCGTTGCCGCAGTAGCGGGTGTACCGGCCAAGGAAATCGTAGTGTCGACTCTCGGCGTGCTCTATACCGGCGACGATGAGGCTTCGGAGCAGGCTTTGTCGTATCGTCTGACGCATCCGCTCAAGGGTGCTTCCGAGCCTGATTTTACGCCTGCAGTCGCTTTGAGTTTCATGATTTTTATTTTGCTGTATTGCCCGTGTATCGCTACAATTGTGGCGGTAGTGAAGGAAACGGGTGCGTGGCGTTACGGGGCTTTTACGATTCTGTACAACACTGCAGTTGCATGGATTGTCGCTTTCCTTGCCTATCGTCTTGCTCTCCTTGTCGGTTTTTGATTGTTTTCGCCGGGGTCAGGTGCTTCCGGCGGCACTCCCTGCAACAAGTAGCCCGAGTGCGATAAGGAGCACGCAAAGATCTATAGTCTTTGCCTTGACGTCTTTCTCATGCAGGAATATCACGCCGTAGAAGAACGATACTATCACGCTGCCGCGGCGTATCATCGACACAACGGCAATCATGGCGTCCGGTTGCGATAGGGCATAGAAATAGCAGAGATCAGCACCTGTGAGAAATATGGAGATGAACAATATACTCCATTTCCATCTGAACACCGTGGGCTGATGCCACGCTTTCATAATCACGGCCATTGTTATACCCATAATTAACAGCTGATAGATTGCATACCAGCCCTGCACTTCAAGCGGCGCGAAGCGTTGAAGCAGATACTTGTCGTATAAGGCGCTGACAGCTCCCATAACCGCCGCGCCTATACTCATCCAAAGCCATTTGCTGTGCCTGAATGAGAACCCTTCCCTGGCGCCGAGACGACTGATAAAGAAGAGCGAGAAAAAACCGAGTGCCACGCCGCCCCACTGCAGCAGGTTGAGACGTTCACCGAAAATCAGAAGGGCGCCTACAAGCACCATTACCGGACGCGACGCATTGATTGGCCCGGCGATTGTGAGCGGAAGATGCTTTATGCTGAAATATCCCATAAGCCAGGAGCTTAGCACTATCATCGATTTAATGAGGATAAGCCCATGGCCGGCGAGGGAATTGTTCATTCCCCAGTTGCCTCCGGCAGCCTTGACTGCTACCACCGGGAGCATCAGCAGCGCGCAGAAGAGCGTGTTGAGAAGCAATACGGCGGGAACGTTATTGTCCTTCAGCGATAGTTTTTTTGAGATGTCGTAAAAGCCCAGTCCGAGGGCCGATGCTATTGCAAGTATTATCCACATTTGTCGTTTAGCTTTGTCGTGCTTTGGCAAGTGCCAGGATGCTTATGTTCACAGTCGGAGCGAACTTTCGGAGAGTATCGGCACACGCGAGAATAGTGGCGCCTGTTGTAATCACGTCGTCAACGAGAAGAATATGTTTGCCGCATAGCAGCTCGGCGTCGACAACGTCGAATATGAATCGGGTGTTGAGCAGGCGACCTATGGCGCCTTTACGTGTCTGGGAGGTGTGACCTCTGACAGCAATAAGATTCCGGCCAACGGGTATACCTGTGATTTTGCTTATCGCGCGTGCAATATAGTCGGTCTGGTTGAAGCCGCGTGTGAGCCTTTTACGCCAGTGCATCGGAACGGCCATCACCATGTCGATGCCGCGGAAATAATCTGCGCCGAGTTGGTGTGCGAAGCATTCAGCAAGATACTCGTCGATTTCTGGTCGATGATTATATTTAGCTTTCTGAATTAGTGAGGCGTATTCGTTGCCTTTTACGTAAGGGAACATTACAGCCACCCTGTCGATTTTTGCTGCCGCCATGCGGCGCACAAACGGATTCTCCGGCGAAGTATGGTAATGGAGGCGGGGCATCGAGGCCATGCATTGCAGGCACAGATGTTTTTCGCCGTCTACAAGCGCCCGGCCGCAGACTTCGCATACCTGAGGAAAGATTACAGATAGCAAATTTCTCAGAAATTCCATAGCCTGGATTCCGGATTTCGTATTATCATCCCTATGAGCTGGCTTTCGAACCCTCGGGAAAGCATGGCGCGGTAGAGGCGTGTACGGCCCTCATAGGTATTTCCCTCTTTAATCTGGCGTGCGCGCGTACGCATAGTCGCGAGCAATATATCCTGATAATCGACCGGGTCGATTTCAGCAAGCGTTTCGGAGATAATGGCTCGGTCCACGCGTTTCGCGGCGAGGCTCAATGCGATCTTTCTCTTACCCCAATGGGAGAAAAAAAGTTTTTGCCTGCAGTAAGCTGAAGCAAACCGACGGTCGTCGACAAATTTATCTTCACGCAGGCGAACGATGATTTTGGTGGCATCCTCCGGTTTGATTCCCCATTGCCACATTTTTTCGCGTAACTCGCCTTCGGAGTGTTCCGAGCGCGAGCATAGGTCCTGCAGGCGCGTCAGTGCGTTTTCCGGGGTGAGTTGTACTTTATTTTTCATCGTATAGGGACGAGGGGTGGTGATGGGATCAGTTTTCGCTCTTCTTTTTGAGTACGGCATAACGGCGTCGGCCGAAACTGTCGAGATGGATTGCAGCAGAGAACCCTTTTGTGGCGGCCATGTCGGCAAGTTGGTTGACGAAAAGCGGGTTAATCTCAAAGTATAACGTGCCGGAAGGGGAAAGATGAATTACAGCGTAGTCGATTATGGAGCGGTAAAAGCGCAGCGGGTCGCTGTCCGGCACAAATAGTGCCGTCGCGGGCTCGTGAAGAAGCACGTTTGCTTCCATCGCTGATTTTTCACTCTCGGCGATATACGGAGGATTACTTACGATTATATCGAAACTTCCGGCGAGCAATGCAGGGGTGGATTCATTCAGCGCGAGGATGTCGGCTTCCACGAATGTGATGCGGGCGAAAAGCCTTTTGGCATTGTCGCGGGCGGTATCGAGGGCTGCCGGGCTCAGGTCAACGGCTGTTACTTCCGGGAAAAGGAGATTGCGCGCGAGCGCGATGGCGATGCACCCGCTCCCAGTGCCGAAATCCACTACGCGGAGGTCTTTCGATGTATTTTCCTTCACTATGATGTCAACCAGTTCGGCTGTCTCCGGTCGAGGAATGAGTACCGCCGGATTTACGCTCAACTTCATTCCATAGAAGTCGGCTACGCCAAAGATATATTGAATAGGTTCGTCGGCGAGGATACGCTCTACCACGCTGAGAATCTGTTGGTGCAGGAATTCGCTTACAGGTTCGTTGGCACGGATGGCTGTGTCGGTAGGCGACCATCCTTTCAGTTGCTCGAAAATGATACGGGCCATGGCGCGGGCTTCTCCTTCGCCGTATTTTGGCGAAAGAGCGTCGACTATGGTTCTTTGCTCGAGGTAGAGAGGCCGCTCTTTATACTCCTCTGGAGATATATCGCTATTCATAGTTGACATATGGAAGGCTCGTCAGATTTCAATGCTGGTGGCTGTCACGGGACGTCCGAGAAACAGGCTGGCCATCTGGGAGAATTTTATGGAGTTCTCGGTGGTGATGAACTCGCAGCTGCCGGTATTCTCTGCCTGGAGGGGCGCTCCCGGAAGGATGAATTTCATTCCGCTATCGGGCGATGTGGCCTTGTGTAGGCGTCGTTCGAGGTCGGTATGGCGCTTCAGGTAGGAGGCGAGACTTTCCGCCACGATTTCTCCCTGCGTTACCAGGCGTATGCCTTCGGGCACGTATTGGCGGATTTTATTTATAAGCAGAGGGTAGTGTGTGCACGCCAAAATTATGGTGTCTATGTCGGAGTCTTTTGCAAGAAGACGATCAACCTCCTGTTTCACGAAATAATCGGCACCTGGGCGGTCGGCTTCTCCGTTTTCGATGAGCGGTACCCACATCGGGCATGCGTGCCCTACAGTGACGAATCCGGGATATAGTTTGGCAATCTCCATATTGTAGCTCTCGCTCTGAATGGTTCCCGGTGTGGCGAAAATGCCTATATGGCCGGACTTGGAAAGAACGCCGAGCTGTTCCACCGTCGGACGGATTACGCCGAGAACTCTTCGCGAGGGGTCGAGTCCCGGCAGGTCATGCTGCTGGATGGTTCGTAATGCCTTGGCAGAAGCGGTATTGCAGGCGAGTATTACCAGACGGCATCCGCGGCTGAAAAGATAGCGTACGGATTCGAGCGTGAAGCGGTAAACGATATCGAACGAGCGGGTGCCGTAGGGGGCGCGTGCATTGTCGCCGAGATATATGTAATCGTAGGCAGGGAGCGTGCGGCGGATTTCCTTGAGGATGGTGAGGCCGCCGTAGCCGGAATCGAAGATTCCAATTGGCCCGGATTCTGAGGTTATCATATCTAATAGTTTATAAAGCGATTTTAGCCGTATGTTGCCCCACTCGTATGATGTAAAGGCCCCTGCCGAGTGGCGAAAGATCGGCATAGCCATCATGGATGGAAGTCTGAAGAACGGTTCGACCCTGGGTATCGGTAATTATTGCTTCGGAATCGGCCGTAGGGCCCACATACAGGGTATGGTCGGATATATAGAAAGTCGGAGTTTCGTCGGAGATGTTATCAATACCCGTGCCAACTGCTTTTGAGCCGATGGAGTAAGCGGCTATGCCGGCGCTGGGAGAGAAGATATACAGGCGCGTCTCCGATTCGCTGATATCAGCACGGGAAGCCGCTTTGGGTGTTACTTTCTCGGTCTTGATAAGCTGGCGAAGATTGTTGAATTGGATCCCTTGTATATGAAATGGGTTTTCAGGAAGCAGAGCGAGATGTTTTGTTTCGGTCATTTGTTCCGTCTCCGGCCAGCTTGCAAGCTGAAACTGAGATTTATTGTTGGAATTGACTACGGGGATTATCAACATCGGAATCCCTTGATGCTCAAATGCATGTATGCCCAGGCAATAAGCATTTCCGATATAGGTGTCATGAGCATTCTCTGCTCTGAAACTTAACATTTCATCAGTCTCGATTCGACCCTCGAATTGGCTTACAGACCATTTGGAATTTGAATATGAGGCTTGAAATACCCGGGGAGAATGGTATGTTTTTGAGTTATTGCAATAATCGTGTATGGCGAAAATGTCATCTTTTGTAGGATGCCATGTGATTGACTGGTGATCTGATGTGTTGCGTCGGGGCCCTTCTACAATGGGTATTTCTACCGAACGGAAGTCGTCGTTTTTGATGAAAATGAGATACTGGTGAATACTTCCGTTTGCATTGTCGGCAAAAAGGAAGCGCATTTCTTCGGTATTGTCGGCGATTGAGCCTCTGACGTTGTCGATAGATTCCAGATATAAGCCGGTGAAGGCGGTTGTCAGTACGCCGATGTCATGGGCTTTTACGAAAGAGTATGTTGTTTGGGCAGCATCAATACTGAAGATTTGTAATTGCTCGGGGGCTTTGTTTGCCGCATCCTGAACTACCCATCCCCAATATAGGGCTTCGGATTCATCGTTGAATACGATGGGGTTGCTGTAGATATGACCGGCTTGTTTCTCAGGGAGCAAAAGTGTGAAATCAGTCTCTTCGCCAGTGGTGGTATTGAATTCCCGGATAAAGAGATTCCCTTTGCGGTCGTCTATGGCGTCATAGTAAACCAATCCGATGAAAATATTGCCCGCGCTCACGGCCATTGACATAAGGTCCTGATTAGCATCGTCGTTGGTGAACTGTTTCTCCCAAAGCGTCGAGAAGTTGAAATGGGTGTCGGTCGGCCCGAGGGCTATGACGCCTGTGGTTGTTGCAGGCTTGTGGTCGGCAATGCTTTCTTCGGCGGCACGGGATGGGAGAGCTGTCGCAGTAAGCAGCAGGCTGGTAAGAATCGAAATGGCAATGTGAGCTTTCATGGGGTCTGCTTGTTATGAATGAATGGTCTAATCTATGGAGTCAATCGTGATGATAGGGTAGATGTGCGGAGATTGTGAAGGCCCGATAAATCTGTTCTACGAAAAATAGGCGTACAAGCTCGTGGGGAAATGTCATCCTTGACAATGAGATTTTCCCGTTGGCTCGGGCGTATACATCCGGGGAAAAACCGTATGGGCCTCCTACTGCGAAAACGAGCGATTTTGCTCCGCCGACAGCCTTCTGCTCGATATACTCGGTGATGACCTTAAAATCGCTCAGGTCACTGATATAATTTCGAAGTTCATCCCGGCTTTCGTAGGCGCTGATATCCATGAAATCGCTGAAGCCCATGTTGTTGTAGCAGATGCGGCGGTTCCAGTTCTCAGCCGGGTACGGGTGCATGGCAACCGGTGTGTATCCCTGATCCCTCACCGTGCTGACCATGGAGCGGACGCCCGGATTTACATAGAACTGATAAGCCACACTTCCTCTCGGCATCAGATACATAGAGTCACCGATCAGAAATTCAAACTCAGAGTTGCTGGTCATGGCACCAAATACCGGCATGCAGAGCTTTCCTTTTACGGTGTTCTCCGTCAGGCTGCCGCTTGCTGTCGTCAGCGGTGAGGGCGGGGGCACTGTAGCCACGCCGGCCCTGGTCAGCGGGTAGGTGAGGGGCACTGTTGCCACGCTCCGGCTGACCAGAGGCATGGGCGGGGCACTGTTGCCTTGGTCATCGTTGATTGAAGTCTTGTCCCCGTCGTACGGCCTGGATGGGACGGGAGTTGACCCGCGGCTGGATTGCGTAGCACGCCACGGGTGGTGCTGGCTTATTGAGGAAGCTTTGGTCGTGCCGAGTCCGGCTGTCTTGCGCTAGTCGTTGGGGCCGAGTCAATGTGTCTTGCCAGGTCGGCGAGTCTGGCCGGCTTGCGGGGCTTGGCCGGGTCGAGCGACTCGGCCAAGCGCGTGCCGGTATTGAGGGGCGGTGCCAGCCCCATTGATTTTTGAAGAGGATCCGGGGTCCGTTGCCTGCCCGGGGTCCATCCCCCCGACACTAACCAGACGTACAATTGTCACAGAGTCC